>SDBU01003320.1_pt1 | contig 20544 bp, 19 predicted proteins | sample 2277071 | NCBI WGS metagenome assembly SDBU01 (sample SAMN10397929, study PRJNA504765) | marine sediment metagenome | isolation source: marine sediment core GS08_GC12, 126 cmbsf | place: Arctic Ocean: Gakkel Ridge, Loki's castle | collected 2008
ATTTATCATTATGGGATTCAATGCGACTGGCGCAAGCGATTATCAGGTGACGAGGACCAGCAATCGCTATCCCGGTACGGAAACACATGCCACTTTCATTGATTATATGCTAAATGATTTTTAAAGTTTTTCCTAAGAGCAAAAAAAATAGAGGGTGGTAAGTTCATACTTGTCATAGCGGGCCAGAACGCCGGCTGATAAGCCGGGATAAATACGGAAATCCCTGAGCCGCAAGGGAAGCAGAATACGCTCCGCTGTCAGATAGAGGCGGCAGTCCATTCCCGAATGACTGCGGTAGAGAAAGCCTCCTTCAAGGGAAGAGGCAGCGGTCTTGTGAAAAGCCAATCCCAGCCCCAGAGAAATTGGCCCGCCCATGGGAAGATCGGCTCCGGCTCCCAAATTGATATGCCACTGCGGTTTCATGGGAAAGCGCTCATCCCTGGTCAAGGCTCCACCGCTCGCTACGCCAAAGCTTAAAGAAAGGGGCCTCTTTCCCGCAAAGATCGGTACTAAACCTGTGACAAAGATTAACAAAAGGGTTATAATCCTTCGATACATTATCTGATCAAGATGTAATTGATTCAGAAATTAATCAAGGGTATAAATGTATAAAGCTAAATATCTGCTATTTTCAGCAGCGATCTCTATTGCGATGCTGACCATAATGGCTTCCTGTCAGCGGCAAGTCGAACCGGAAAAAATCACCCTGCCGCCTACATCGGTGCTCTCCATACGTTCCAGTTGGGCAGTGGTAAAATCCCCCTTCCTGAGGGTGCGTGAAGAGCCTTTTGCAGACGCAAAAATTCTCACCCATGTGCGCCGGGGTGCCGTACTGGAGATTATCTCGCGCACGGAAAAGAAGGAAACGGTGGAGAATGACAGTTCCTATTGGTACAATATCAACTATGAAGGCCTGAGGGGATGGGTTTTCGGTTCCTATATCGAGGTGTTGGATTCACAGAGTAAAGCCCGTGAATATTCGGCAGGCCTTGAATAAGCTGGTTACCTGAAATGACTGCAGAAGCCATTGTCAATCTTCTCCCCTGGGTGCTGCCTCCCTTTATCGGCGCGGTGATTGGTTATGTAACAAATGCTCTGGCTATTCGTATGCTTTTCCGGCCGCTGACCCAAAAGCGGTTCCTGGGTTTGCGGGTGCCGCTTACACCGGGGATTATTCCCAAAGAGAGGTTTGAGCTGGCGGAAAGTATCGGCCGCATGGTATCCCGGGAGCTGATTACCGAAGATACCCTGAAACGGCAGCTCGCCTCAGAGAAATTCCAGAATCGTATTAATGTGAATATTGCTTCATTAGTTGAACATCTCTCTGAAATAAATCTGGCAGCCCTGCGGCAGAAAAAATTCTCCTTTTTTTACTCATTTCTAGAGGGATTCCTCGATGAATCTTTGTACCGGGCTTTTACTTCTTTGAGCTTCATCCGGAGTTCAAGGACATTTATCTTTGACCTGGTTCATTCACTTTTCCAGCGCGAGCTTGATGATCTGGCTGGGACCGGTACTATAGAGGCTTTTCTCAAGGGAAATCTGCTTCCAAAGCTGACTTCAAGAGAAGCCCGAAAGACTATATCGCGTGCCATACAGAAGTGGCTAAAGCAAGCCGGTGAAGAGGAGAAAGCCTTAAGCACCTTTATTCCCGAGGAATTGCCGGCTGTATTGGGAGAATTTCTCTCTACCATGCTTTCCCCTTTATTTGAGGCTCTTTTCCGCTGGCTGCGTACGGAAGGTATGCTCCGGGAGCTGGAGACCAGGGGTAAGTTCCTGCTGCGGGATATCTTTGATAAGCTAAACCTGCTGCAGAAGTTCATTATCTCCGCCGGTCAGTTTGACCGGACCCTGGAAGAAAAGATGCCCGCAATAGTGGAAGAGGCTATCAATTATCTGGAGCAGACTTCAGCAGATGAGGAAAACCGGGCCAGGATGATTCAGGCGGTGGAGAGCGGCATTAGTAAATGGCGTTCCCTGACACTGAATGAGGTAATGGCAAAGGTAGATAAAAAGATTGACCTGGGTTCGCTGCTGGAAAATATTCTGCTTTCCATTGATGAAGAAAAATTAAAATCAGGGATCTTCGCCGCCCTGGAAGGGGTCTTTACCAGTTACCGGAAACGTCCAATCGGTGAGATCCTGGCCCAATATCTGGGGCTTCAGGAGCAGGATATTGGTGATTTCCTGGCCAATCAATTCCTCACCTTTATTTCTAAAAGGGAATCTTCAAAGAACCTGGCCGGAGAGATAATTTCCTTTGTGCACCGCTTTTTAGAGGAACAGGAAGAAACTACCATTGGGAATCTTTTTAATATAGACAATGAAAAGAGGGAAAAGATCACTCTTTTTCTTACCTGTGAGCTGATCAAGATACTTAACAGTCAGCTTCCCTCATTGATTAGAAGTTTTGATATCCAGGAGCTGGTGGTAGATAAGGTAAATGCTTTAGAGGTGATTGAAGTGGAGCGGCTGCTCCTGCAGGTTATTGCCAGCCATCTGAAGTGGATCAATCTCTTTGGCGCGCTCCTGGGAGCGTTTATTGGTTTGTCACAGATTGCCCTGCGCTTACTTGACTAGGCAGAGTTGCCAGCAGCCAGCTGGAAATTGCTTTAATACGGTTGTAAAAAGAGGCTTCCTTGCGTTTTTCCAGCCCGAAAAAAGTTAAGCTGTGCACGCTGGAGAGGCCATAGATGAGCAGATCCTTCTCCTGTGGAATAAAAATAAAATAATTGATTATATTCCCGGCCTTGACCATGGGAATAAAAAAGTAACGCATGGGCGTAAGATTCCGGGTTTTCATAATCAGGTGATCATCGTAAGCAAAATACTCCACTGAATTGATATTCCTGCCAAAGGTCAGATCATGCTGGTATATATAGATCTTGCTGTAAGCGGGCATATGGTCAACCAGGGGATCCGGGAGTTGCTGTTTGCCCTCAGGAGAATCAACTACATAGGATTCACGGAATAGAGTGCGCATACGGTTTCTGGAAGCGGAGAAATATTCAATTCCCTCCATAGTGCTGATTGATCTTAACGTATTATAGAGAGATAGAAGGCCCCTTTCGGAGTGGAGATTCCCCAGACCGGTTTCATAGCGGGTCATAACCTCGACACTCATTGTGGGTTTCAGGTCGGCAAGCTCCTGCAGAATGGTCTTCTTATGGGGAATATCAGGGATCAGGGTGGGTGATCCTTTTTTCCAGAAAGTATGCTTGATCTCACCGGTTGAATAGAGCGCAGTTCTTAACTTTATATCGAGTAATTGGTCGGCGGAAATAAGAGGGTTTATAATGATTAAAACGGGCAGCAGGAAAAGTAATATTGATATGCGGTGCCTGGTCATGGTATTATGAATTTATACAATTCCAGGTTAGCGATCAAGGAATATTTTGGTGTCGGAAAGCATTGTTTTTACCGGCGGCGGTACCGGGGGTCATGTTTTTCCCGCTTTAGCTGTGGTTGAGGAGCTGAAATCCCTCTGGCAGGGAAGGATTATCTGGATTGGCTCTAATAAGGGAATTGAACGGCAGCTTTTAGAGGCTACCGGTATTCCCTTCTTTGGCATCCCGGCAGGAAAACTGAGACGTTATTTCTCAATCAAGAATATTATTGATATTTTCCGTGTGATCGGCGGTCTGGCTGTCTCTCTCCATATTTTAGCCAGAGAGAGGCCGCTGCTTCTCTTCTCCAAGGGCGGCTATGTCAGTGTGCCGCCGGTAATTGCGGCCAGATTGCTGGGAATCCGGGTGATCACCCATGAATCGGATGCTCAACCGGGATTGGCTACCCGGATTAATTCCCGTTTTGCTGAAAAGATACTGATATCCTTCAGCGAATCGGCCGGCTATTTCAGTGATAAAATGAGGAAACGGGTGGTGCAGGTGGGAAATCCGGTACGCAAAGATCTCTTTGAGGGAAAAAAGAAATGTGGCCGGCATTTAGTAGGCTGCCCGGAGAATAAGAAAGTACTGTTAGTGCTGGGTGGCAGCCAGGGATCGGCGCAGATAAATTATTTAATTCGCAATAATCTTGACCGGTTGACCAAAGCCTGTTTTGTGGTCCACCAGGCGGGTAGAGTCGATTTCAGGGAGGGCAAGCAGCAGAATTATTTTACCGCTCCCTTTTTTGGTGATGAGCTGAAGCATCTGCTAGCTGCTGCCGATCTGGTTGTCTGCCGGGCAGGAGCCAATACACTCTGGGAACTTGCTGCTCTTGGTAAGCCGGCTGTGCTGATTCCTCTTCCAAGGAGTGCCAGCAGGGGTGACCAGTTGCTTAACGCCGAGATCTTTGCCCGCAATGGAGCTGCCGTGGTGCTGCCTGAAAATGATACCAGCGGGATCAGGCTTCTTGAAATTATTCTTGATCTTCTTGATAATAAGAAGAAACTTAAACAGATGGAAAGCCGGGCTCGCTCTTTAAGCTTTCCCGGTTCGGCGGCTAAAATCGCGGAGTTGATATTTGCATATGGTCATTAACTTTTCACTGATAGACATAATAATTATACTGGTAATTATTGCAGCAGCCGTTCGCGGTACAATAAAAGGCTTTGTTGCCGAGGCAGCCTCCATGGCAGCGTTAATTCTCGGTATAGGGGGAGCTATTCTTTTTTCCAGGAAATTATCTATAGTGCTGGAAAAATACCTGGGCCGCACAGCCTGGAACCAGATAATCACTTTTCTGCTTATCTTTTTATTAATTTACATTGCAATAAAACTGCTTGAAGGCATACTGCACGCAATATTCGAGAAATTGAATCTGAATAAACTCGATCGCGCGCTCGGATTTTTCTTAGGTGTTGCCGAAGGTCTGCTTGTAGGCGGACTGATTCTCTTTGTGTTAAATTGGCAGCCTATTTTCGAGACCCATGAATTCTTGAAAAACAGCCTCTTTTATCGCCTGCTTTTGCCTTTGTTGCCCATGCCGGATATTTTTTTTACCCCCGGAGTCCTGCTTAATAATGTTTGAAAACATCATCGGTCAGGGAATTACAATTGAGATACTTAAAAAAGAGCTGCTGGCCAAAAACCTTCCCCGCGCCCTTCTCTTTTCCGGCCCTCAATACACCGGTAAACTTTCTACTGCACTGGAAACGGCGAGAGTTCTGACCTGCCATGAGGAGAAAGGAGAATGGAACTGTTCCTGTAAAGCCTGCCGGGACCAGAGAGTGCTCAGCCATGCTGACACACTACTGCTGGGTCCGCATGATTTTAATGTTGAAATTGCAGCCGCAGCTGACGTTTTACGAAGAACAAGAAAGCTTTCAGCGCAGTACATTTTTATCCGGGCTGTAAGAAAGCTGACCAGAAGATTCGATCAAATACTCTGGGAGGGCGAGGATAGTAAAATCCGCAAAGTTCAGCCCCTGATCGCCGAACTTGAAGAGAGGCTTGATGCATTTTCTCCGGATTCTGATCTGCCGGAAAAAGAGGAGCTGGAAAAGGGTCTCGAACATATTATGGAGGTCTCTTTAGAACTGATACCGGTTTTAAGTACCGATAATATTCCTATCAATCAAATTCGCCGTGCCAGTTACTGGTCACACCTCTCAACAACGGGTTCAAACAAGGTTTTAATTCTGGAGAATGCCGATCGTATGCATGAATCATCGCGCAACTCTCTTCTGAAGATATTGGAAGAGCCTCCTGAGGATGTATTCCTTATCCTGCTGACTGGCAATAAAGGAGCCATGATATCTACAATACTTTCGCGAGTACGTTCTTACTCTTTTGTTGAACGGTCCATCCGTGAAACAAGAGAAGTATTGAGGAGAATATTCCAGGAAGAGGATGAGAAATACTCAACCATCAGGAATTATTTTTCCTACTGGCAGGAGCTGAACCCCGAAATATTTACTAAGCTGGTCCGGAAATATGTCGACCTTCTCCTGGCTGATAAAAAGGAGGACCTGGATGTTCTCACTGAAATGAAAACTCTACTTTCCACAAAGGAAAAACGAAGTTCCGTTTCTTTCTTCCTGGAGGAGCTGGTCAATATTTTTTATGAGCGTTATAGAAGCGGGCAGCTATCACCATCCAGATTACAGAGATGGCTTTCCCTGACACAGAATAAGCATACGGCTCTGAACCGGCTCAATCTCAATCCAAACCTGGTCATTGAATCTTTATTCTATTCGTTAAGTGAGTGTGCACAATGAAAAGATTCCTTAGTAGAGCTATTGAAAAGATTGCCGGACTGGATAAAGAGCAGATCCTTTCTTTCCTCACTGCTTTAGCCGCAGATAATGAGCTTTTGAAAATGGTCTTTGACTCAATGCTCGATGGTGTGATTGTGACCGGTTCCCAGCATAAAATTCTTTTATATAATAAATCGGCCAAAAGAATGATCCCCTTTGTAAAGGGTGATGCTTCCGAAAAGCTTATCTGGGAAATGATCAGCGATCGGGAAATAGCCGGGTTTTTTAAAGAAAAGCTGGTAAACCAGGAAAAAGTAAAGGACCATGAAATTACCCTGGATAATGGCCTGGTACGCACTCTTTCCTGTACTCTAATGCCCCTGGTGCTGGAAGGCACAATAAGGGGTAATGTTCTGCATATTGAGGATGTAACTGATAAGAGAGCCAAAGAAGCTCGTCTTCGCCGAGCGGAGAATTTGGCTGCGCTCACCACGCTGGCAGCCGGTGTAGCCCATGAAATAAAGAATCCTCTAGCTTCTATCGGCATTCACCTGCAGTTGATAAAAAGAGAGATGGAGGGAAAGAAAAAAATTGACACCAAACCGATTCAAAAGTGTCATGATATTCTGACTGAAGAGGTTGACCGCTTAAACCGGATTGTAGTTGATTTCCTTTTTGCAGTACGTCCCATGGATACCAGGTTAAGGATAAATGACCTTAACAGGGTTATTCGTGATCTTCTTGATTTTCTCAAGTTCGAACTTGATCAGGGGGGAATTGAAGTTGAGCTTAATCTCTCCAGGTATATTCCGGAAATCGAGCTCGATGAAAAATATATGAAGCAGGCCCTGCTGAATATTGTAAAAAACGCGATTTCCGCTATGCCCAGGGGCGGTAAGTTGATTATCGAAACTTTGCAGCAGGATGATGAGCTGCAATTGAAAGTTACTGATACGGGAACCGGAATACCGGATGATATAATAGGTAAAATATTTGAACCCTATTTTACCACCAAAGATTTCGGTTCAGGTTTGGGGTTGACCCTGGTTTATAAAATCGTAAAGGACCATAATGGATACATAGCGATAAAATCAAAAGAGGGAGAAGGCACTACTTTTACGCTCAGCTTTCCAATACCACGGGGAGAAAAGAGACTCATCGGTTTTAAAGGAGAAACGGTATGAAGTACAACATTCTTGTTGTAGATGATGAGAAGAATATCCGGGAGGGGTTGGGGCGTGTTCTGGAATTAGACGGCTACCGCGTTTTTCTAGCTGCCGACGGCAGGGAAGGATTGAAGTTTGTTGAGCGTAGAGATATTGATTTAGTGATCAGCGATTTAAAGATGCCCGGGGTCAACGGCGAAGAGTTGTTAAAGCAAACCAGGAATATGTACGCTAATCTGCCGGTTATTATTCTCACCGGTCACGGCACAGTTGAAAATGCAGTACAAGCCATGAAAGATGGAGCCTATGATTTTCTTACCAAGCCGATCAATCTTGAACATTTTGCTATCCTGGTTAAGAGAGCTCTCTCCAATAGAGAGTTGATACTGCAGCATCGTCATATGCAGAAGGAGCTGGAAAAGAGGAGCCAGTTTGCCAATATCATCGGAAAAAGCGCAGCCATGCATAGTATCTTTGAAAAGGTTCGACAGGTGGCTCCCACCAGGGCTTCGGTATTGATCACCGGCGAAAGTGGTGTGGGTAAGGAGGTAATAGCAGAGGCAATTCATTACATCTCTCCACGCAAAGATAAGCCTCTTGTTAAAGTGCACTGTGCGGCTCTTACAGAAACACTGCTGGAAAGCGAACTTTTCGGTCATGAGAGAGGAGCTTTTACCGGTGCAGTGGCACGAAAGAGGGGGCGCTTTGAACTTGCTAATCTGGGAAGCTTGTTCCTCGACGAGATAGGTGAAATAAGCCAGAGTGTTCAAATAAAATTACTGAGGGTGCTTCAGGACAGAAAATTTGAAAGGGTGGGTGGTGAAGAGACTATTGAAACAGATATACGTATTATTGCCTCAACCAACCGTAATTTAATGGATGATATCAGTACAGGAAAATTTCGTGAAGATCTGTACTACAGGTTGAATGTTATAAATATCCATATCCCGCCGTTAAAGGAAAGAAACGAAGATATTCCTCTTTTGGTAGCTGCTTTTCTAGAAGAATTTTCCCGGGAAAATGAGAAAAATATCGAGGGCATTGAGACAAAAGCGCGTCTGGCACTGTATAATTATTCCTGGCCGGGAAATGTGCGTGAACTCAGGAATTGTATTGAGAGCGCGGTGGTTATGTCCAAAAATGCAATTCTCTCACTGGAAGACCTGCCGCCGCACATCGGGCAAACCTCCGGTGGGCAGAGCTTGAATTTATCCCCGGGAATATCTCTTGCAGAGGGAGAGAAGGAAATCATTCGTTCTGCTTTAAATATGAACAAAGGGAATAAGAGTAAGACAGCTGAAGTTTTAGGTATCGGAAGAAAGACACTGCATCGCAAGATACAGGAATATAGTCTGGAGGGTTAGATAGTATAGGTTATGAAAGAGAAAATAATTAGCAGGTTCTATCTTGGATATTCTATTATTGCGATAGCTTTGCTGCTGACAATTCTATCTGCGCTTGTGGCTGTCACCATTGTGAAACTGGATAATACTGACAGAATTATCATGAATGAGCTTAAAGGTAAGCTCAGCCGCATCAGTGCTGCAGCAGTTCTATTGCCCTTTAAAGAGAGATCTGACAATTTGCTGCTCCTCGGTCTTTTGCATCGGGAATTAACCGGCCAATTGGAGCAGTTTGAAGCTCTGCCGGATAAATATTTTCTATCGAAAAAGATCAATCGACAATTTGCTGCTTTACGCTCTTCCATACTCCTTAAGTTTCAACAGGCTTTTAAAAAACTGGAACTCATTTTTACTTCGCAGCAGTATAATTCAACCACTGCTCTCCTGGATGATCTTACGGCAATTGAAACCCTGAAATCATACCTGCTTAATGCTTCCGGTTATATAGAAGATATTATCAATCTTGAAGAGGCTGTTCATATTCACAGGGGAAATATTCTAAACCTGGTAATTATAATTTTTATTTTTATTGTGGTTCTTGGCACTGCCGGGACTCTGGTCTTCTTTATTTTTTATATTACCGATCTGGTTCGGGATTTCCGTAAATTGGTTTCTTTCAGTCGGCGGATTGCCGGCGGAGATCTGCAAAAAGAAAAGGAACTGGTGCGTGAAGATGAGCTGGCGGAGATTTATGCGTTAATAGAAGAGACGGCAGCTCTGAAAGAAAGGTTCCTTCAGGTAAAGGATGCTTCCGACGGGACCATGAAAAATTACATAAAAATTGAGGAAATCGTCAAGCGTATATATACATCGGTAACCAGGCAGGCTGATCTGCTTGAGCAAACCATGACAGCTTTCAGTAGAATTGTTACTACAGTGAGAGAGAGCAGCCTCAATTCTCATGCTAACTTTGCTAATGCAAATGAAAAGGTAGAGGAGATACGGGAGATTATTCAGAAGGTTGGCAGAGGGGTGGAGGCTATGAATCTTCTGGAGGAACAAACTGGTCGTATCGAAGAGATTGTCACCCTTATCGGTGATATTGCTGATCAGACAGATCTGCTCTCGCTCAATGCGGCAATTGAGGCCGCACGCGCCGGAGAGTTTGGAAAAGGGTTCAGTGTAGTAGCTCTTGAAGTACGCAAGCTTGCTGACAGAAGCTCTAGAGCAGCCTCTGAAATAACAGAGTTGATCCAACTGGTGGTTGACGGCGTGAAAGCGGTGGGCAAAAACGCCGCCGGTTCTTCAACCGCAATGGTTTCTATTCAGAAAGGAGTCGGCCGGCTTACAACTGGAATTGGCAAAGTGTTAGAGATTTCCAAATCAACCACCAAAGATGCTGAAAGTGTAACCGCCTCTATTGATTCGATTATGAACCTCACCATGGAAAATTTAAATAATACCGATGAAATTGTCTCAGTCAATAAATTGCTGAAGGAAGTGGTAGAACAGCTTAAGGGAATTGTTTCCGGAAGAGTTGAAAGCACAGCAGAGTCAGGTGAAACTCTTATCGATGAAAGCATCGAGAGCACATTGGAAAATATTGATTCAAATCTATTTTCTAATGGGGAAGCTTTACCGCAATATGATCCTGCAGCAGATTTTAAATCTGTTATAGCGATGGAAGAGGAAGAAGTTGAAGAGCTTGAGGTTGTGGAGGATTAATTATGATGATTTTTCTTCTGCTCCAGCCTCTTCTTCTGCCCGGGATAGGTGTCTCTTAGCATTAATATAGCTTAGAAACCAGTAGCCAAGCATGCTGCCAATCCAGACGACCATTATCAGATAAACATTTATCTCCTTAGGCAGGACAACTGAAGTAATGGATACCACGCCAAGGTAGAAAGAAATACCGTAGATAACACTTAGGATCTGCCTTTCGCTCAAACCCATGTCCAGGAGTTTGTGGTGAATGTGTTCTTTGTCAGGGGAATGGATCGGCCTTTTTTGTCTGATACGACGCAATATTGCTCCTGCAGTATCCATAATTGGAATTAGCAGCAGGGTAATCGGCACAATTAGAGTGCCGAAAGCTGAGGCTTTAGAAATGCCCATAAGGGGAAATACGGAAAGGGAAAAACCCAGAAACAGGCTGCCGGAATCACCCATGAAAATCTTCGCCGGAGGATAGTTGTAGAATAAGAATCCGGTAATTGAACCAAAAAGGGCAAAGCATAAGACTACAATAAGGATCTGTCCCTGAATTAAGGCAATTATACCCATTGATAGGGCGGCAAATGCGCATATACCGCCGGCCAGGCCATCCATACCATCAATTAAGTTAATCGCGTTACTGATACCTACTATCCAGATAATGGTAACCGGATAGGCAAAAAGTCCCAAATTGATTGTGCCCAAATAGGGAATGGTCAGGGAATGGATCAAGTATCCACCGCCGGCTACAATGGCGGCTGCCAGGGCCTGAAAGAAAAGCTTTAACGGTGCTTTTACGTTTTTCAAGTCATCGTATAATCCAAATATATGGATCAGAAATATACCGGAAAAAAGAGCATAAAATCTTGGTTTCGACTGCAGAAGAAGGTCTGTGGAATTGAAAATATATAAAATTAGATAGGTTAAAATAATCGTGATAATAAAAGAAAGGAAAATACCGGATCCTCCCAGGCGCGGTATCAGCCCGGTGTGTATTTTCCTTTTATCCGGAAGATCATACAGTTTGAAATGGTGAGCAAATTTGATGATCAGCGGGATCAGACCCAGGTTGATAAACAGGGCGATACATCCGGATAATATTGCAACGCTAAATTGAATCATAACCTATTAATATATTATAACACTTTTTTTAGTAAAAGCTGTATTCAATAAATTAATATAATCATAGTAAATATAAATATCCATGTCAATAATAAGGGTTACGGGGTTGGTTTTTCTTTAGTTGAACAATTCGTTGATAGGATACATTTAATTTCTGAGTAATTCTGGTTGCCATTTGTTGTTTTTGCGGATTATCCGCATGGCGGTCCGGGTGATATTTACGCAGTAATTTCTTATAGGATCGCTTCACTTCTTCTAAAGAAGCTGTGGGATGAATTTCCAGATTAATGAAATCCTGCTTATAAACCTCCGGTACAGGGATATTTTTAACCGGCCTGCTCTTAGCTCTGCTTCGCTGTCTGTTATAACCGGTTTTCAAGAATTCATCAATTTCTTCCCATGCCGCCTTAAGGTCCGGGTCTCTTTGATTAATATTATCCTCCGGCTCTTCCCGGATTATTGAACGCAGCAAATTTCCCAGTTTATCAAAGAAGCGATCCATAACGGTAAGGATAGCTGATGAGGAAAGAAAAGACAACTCCCGGTATGGTTGGAGTATGCTTCCAGCATTGTTTGACCTTGACGGCATCATTTTTTTAAATCAGTATTTGAGTTTTTTGATCCTATCGGCGGCTTGCCTGGTATCTTCAATCGAAGGTACTAAGGCAAAACGGATATATCCCTCGCCCGGGTTGAGTCCGCTTTGAGTTTCTTGAGAGATCCAGGCCCCCGGGGTAGTTACAATTGCTGTATCTTCCTGCAGCAGCAGGGTGGCAAACTCTAATGATGTATAACCCGCAGGTACTTGCTGCCAGATATATAGTGTAGATTCAGGTGTACAGTCCTCAAGACCGGCTGCAGAGAGGGCACTGCAGAGAATATCTCTTTTTTTTCTGTATTGACGGCGGAAGTTCTCTACATGCTCCTCATCGGAAAGAGCGGTAATTGCACCTTCCTGAATAAAGTCCGGTGTCCCTGAATCGATATTGGTTTTTACTTTTTTAAAAATAGAAATAAGCTCAGGGTCGCCCATAGCCCAGCCAATGCGGTGACCAGTCATGGCGGAACGTTTGGAGAGTGAATTGAATACAATCACCCCTTCTTCAGCAATATTCAGAAAGGAGAGAGGAGCCTTATCCGTAAAATAGATCTCTGAATATGCTTCATCCGAGGCGATGATAATGTCATGCTTACGGGCAAAATCGTAGGCCTCTCTAAAGAACTTTTCATTTGCCACAGCACCCGAAGGCGAGTTGGGGTAATTAAGCCACATCAATTTTGTTTTACCGGCTATTTCCTCCGGAATTTGGGAGAAATCCATGAGAAAACCCTTCTCTTTTAACAGCGGTACCTGATAAGGAATACCCTCAGCAAAGAGGGTGCCGCGTGTATAAGGCGGGTAACCGGGAGTGGGGCAGAGCACATAATCACCGGGGTCAATTACCCCTTCGTGGAAATTGAATACCCCCTCCTTTGAACCGATGGTCGATGTAATTTGATTTTCAGGATTCAGATCTAACCCGAAACGGAGCTTGACCCATTGAGCTACAGCTTCACGGAAATGGACGCTGCCGATGTAGCTTGGATAGCCGCTGGCTTTTTTGGTATCTATCGCCTTCTTCGCTGCACGACGAATATGCTCAGGTGTGGGTACAATGGGATCACCAACGCCAAAATCTATTGGCTTAATCCCTCTTTCTTTCAGTTCTTCAACTATTTTGTCAACCTCGGCAAAAGCATAGCTGCCGATTGATCGGATTCGCTTAGATGTCCAGTTTTTCATTAAAGGCTCCTTGGTTTTTCGTACAACAAAGGGTGCCTGTCAGGACAGGTACCCTTTTTTCAGTAGAGTTTCCGCATTAAGAATTGCAGCTCCGGCTGCTCCCCGTACAGTGTTATGACCCATAATAACCATCTTAATATCAAATACAGGGCAGGGGCGAATTCGGCCTATACAGGTGGACATACCACGGTTCAACCAGATATCCCTTGCCGGCTGGGGGCGGTCCTCTTCTTCAAAGACGAGTAAAGGCTGTGCCGGAGCAAAGGGCAATCCCATTTCCTGGGGAAGACCTTGAAATTCCCTTAAGACCTGTTTCACCTCTTCCACTTCAGCCTTGTCTTTTAGCTTAATGGAAAGGGTTTCAGTATGACCGTCAAAAACCGGGACCCGGTTGCATTGGGCGCTGATTTGAAAATCAGCGGGAATGATGCGGTTATTGTCAAGTTTTCCCAGTATCTTTAAGGGTTCTATCTCCATCTTCTCTTCTTCACCGCCGATGTGGGGGATAACATTGCCCAGGATATCCATAGAAGGAACACCGGGATAACCGGCGCCGGAGATTGCCTGCAGAGTGGTAACCTGAACGGCTTCAATTCCGAACTCAGTATAGAGAGGGGCCAGGGCCATGGTCAGGAACATTGTTGAACAATTTGAATTGGTAATAATCGCCCCTTTATATTTCTGGGTTTTAATAATTTCAAAATGGTCATGATTGATCTCGGGTATGATCAGGGGGACATCTTCATCCATGCGGTGGTTCTTTGAATTGCTGATTACAAAATGGCCCTGGTCAGCGTAAGCTTCCTCCACCGGACCGGCTATCGATGAATCCAAGCCGGAAAAAAGCAGGAGACTGAGTAGTTTTTGATCAGTGCTTTTGACCATTAACCGGCCGATATGTTCAGGCACCGGTGTATCCTGCTTCCAGCGGCAGGCTTCGCGGTATAACTTTCCTGCTGATCGTGATGATGCCACCAACTCCGTGATCTCGAAGAAGGGATGATCCTCAAGTAAAAGAATAAACTTCTGTCCCACAGTACCGGTTGCGCCAAGAATGGCAACGGGAATTCTTTCCATGTTTTCCTCCATTTTAAAAAAAATGTGTGGATCTTTAAGCTATAGAGGAGTTATTACGATAAATAGCTCTCCACCATAAATGGTGACAGTCCCGGGGATTTAGCCCTGGCAACCAGGTAATGGACGGAATAGGGCGCCCATTCCTTCGGCGGCAAAACCCTTTTTCATACCGTTGCAGAAGCCCTTTCCATCCCGGCTGGTATGATACTTATGATTGCCGCGCCTCTATTGACCCTTTCAGAGGCTTAAATAACACATTGCCGGAGAATTGTCAACTATTGAAATTTGAGTTGTGCAGATTCGCTCCAAATGGCGTGTTGAAATTTATGGCGGAAAAGGCATAATTAAATAATGGCAAAAAAATTAAAGATCCAGGTTATCGGCTCCGGGGCAATCGGCTCACTGCTCGGTGGTCTTTTGGCGGCTAAAAATCACCAGGTAGCTTTTATCAGTAATGAACAGGTTCTTAAAACTCCGGAGTACTTGAGTCTGCGTATTATACTTCCCGGTAACTTTCTAAATATAAAAATATTTCTGAGAAGGCCAGGGGAAGAGGCTGATCTATTGATTGTTGCCCTGAAGAGGTTCCATCTTAAGAATCTGACTAAAGAGTTTTTCGCTGATTTCAAGCTCGCTCCAGGAGGAAAAATATTATTTATAAACAGTGATCTCTCCCGCATAAGGAGCCTCGTTCCTGATGGAGTGAAGCGGGGAGTAGCTCTGACCCTGCTGAATGCAGTACAGTTTGAAGCCGGGGAAGTTGAGCTCTGTTCAAAGCGCTCACTCTTGCTTATCGAAAGGGATAAGGAGCTTAAGAAAGTCATGAATGAGCTGCGGAGCTATGGGTTGGAAATAAAGGAAAGCGATGATATAGAGTCCTCTGCCAATTCATTTTTTATCCTGCAGTTGCTCAACCTGCCCGTAGCCATGTGCAACACAACACTTAACCATTTTCTCTCTTACAAAGCAGGGCGCGAAGTGGCGGTAAAGCTCCTGGAGGAGGGTGTAACCGCCATGATGCGCAGCGGCAGGAAATTAATGGCGCTCCCCCTCATGGATCCTCAGGAGTTATTGAAAAGCCTGCAGAAACGCGGTAATGATTTTGATGCTTATCGTTTTCCTCCTGATCGCTGTTACAACACCATACTGCAGTCAATCATCAGAAATAAGATGACCGAGACTAAGGAAATAAACGGGCAACTGGTTAAAATGGCCGGCGGAGCAGGAGTAAATCCTTTATGGAATTGGCGCCTTACCCAGAAACTATCCCGGGTACAGAGGGTAGGGTTCTATAGCACGCCAATTGATCTATTTAAAGCGTTAAAATAACTTGATTACCAGAATAAAGGAGAAGGGTATGTTTTCCGGATTTGAAGAACGTGTTAAGAGGGCAGTTAAATCTGTAAGAGAGGTTGAAAGTGTATCGCCGCAACTGGGGATTATTCTTGGTTCCGGTCTGGGAGATTTTATCGACCGTTTTTCAGGCAGGGAAATTCCGTATACAAAGATCGACGGGTTCCCCTTGCCTACCGTGGAGGGCCATCGGGGAACTCTTAAAATCAACCCTTCTGCTGCGGTTTTAGCCGGTAGATTCCATTATTATGAAGGTTATGATCCTGATGATATTGTACTGCCGATATTTCTTTTACATGGACTGGGTGTGCGAACTCTTATTGTCACCAACGCTGCCGGAGCCGTTAATCCCGAGTATAAACCCGGTGAGCTGGTGTTAATACGTGATCATATTAACCTGATGTGTGTAAATCCGCTCCGGGGACCGAATATAGCTGATCTGGGCCCCCGTTTTCCCGACATGAGCGAAGTTTATAGCTTGCAGCTGCGGCAACTGGTGAAGAGTATCAGCAAACAGAGCTATAGAGAGGGAGTGTATGCAGCTTTTCAAGGCCCCTGTTATGAAACCCCGGCGGAGATCAGGATGGCTGCAGCTTTTGGCGCTGATCTGGTGGGAATGTCTACCGTTCCGGAAGTAATTGCCGCCGCTTATCTGGGTATCAAAGTGATAGGAATTTCCTGTGTTACCAATATGGCTGCCGGTATTCTGGAGCAGCCCCTGAGTCACGAAGAGGTTGTAGCGACCGGCAAGAAAGTAGCGCCCCAGTTGGCCGAACTGATCACCTCCATACTGAATAACCTTCCGGGCTAATATTGATGACAACGGAGAGCAGGTTTACTCAGGAGTCGATTCTGCATGTACGGCAGGCAATCAGAGAGGCGCAGGGAAATGAAGTAATGGTTGTCGGCCGCCTGGATGATAATCAAAAGATATGTTCAGTCACTGTTGCCGCCCGTGGTAATGAAGAGGCGGTGCCCGCGCTTAAACCATATCTGGAAAAAGGCGATGTAATTGTTCACAACCACCCCTCCGCTTTATTGAAGCCCAGCCATGCAGATCTCCGGATTGCCGCCCAGTTGGGAAATCAGGGAATCGGATTCTACATTGTAGACAACAATGTGGAAAATACCTATGTAGTAGCCGAACCGGTAACCGGCAGGGAGATCAAGGCTTTAGATTGTGAAGAGCTCTCGGCGATTTTACAGCCCGGGGGCAAGTTAAACAGCTGTTTTCCCGCTTATGAGGAAAGGCCATCGCAGATTGAGATGCTGAAGCTTTTTACCCTGGGTTTCAATAAAGATTTGATCTGTCTCTCTGAAGCAGGCACGGGCATAGGCAAATCCCTGGCCTATTTAATACCTGCATTTTCCTGGGTGTTGCGCAATGGGGAGAGGGTAGTTGTATCCACCGCGACCATCAATCTTCAGCAGCAGCTTATCGAAAAGGACATCCCCCTGGTAAAGCGTCTCTTTGACAGTGATCCCGGTGTTGTGCTGGTAAAGGGACGAAGCAATTATCTCTGCCTTACACGTTTGCGCGAGAGCAATAGTGAGCTATCTCTGTTTGATGAGGTTAATGAGAATTTGAACGCCATCGCTCAGTGGTCTTTGACTACAGCTACGGGAAGCAGGAGCGATCTCTCTTTTTTCCCGGATGATGACCTATGGTACAGGCTCTGTTCAGAGGCCGATGCCTGCAGAGGACTGCGCTGTCCGGACCGGGAGAGATGTTTCGTGCTTCGAGCCCGGAGGGAAGCGGCTGCAGCCCGTATTCTGGTGGTCAATCATCACCTGCTTTTCGCCGATCTCTCTATGCGTATTGCCGGCGCCGGATTTGAGAGTTCTGCCGTGCTGCCGCCATTCCATAGAATTATCTTTGATGAAGCACATAACATAGAGAACAGCGCTACTTCCTTTTTTTCCCGGAGTTTCAGCTGCTTGAGTATAGCCAAGTATACGAGCAGGCTCCTGCGGAAGAAAAAGGGGCGAAACTACGGTTTGCTGCTGGGTCTGGAGAAGTTGCTGCACCATCATAACCTGATAAATCATATACGGAATCTTCTTGGTGAGGTAGCAGGAAAATCCCGTTCTCTGGATGTAATGTCTGCACAGCTTCTCGGCGGGAATCTGAATTTTCGTCTCACTAATGAAACTCCTGATAAACAAACCCTGCTTTTGGAACCTTTGAATGATCTGCGGCAGAGTATAATGAGCCTGCTTTCCTCTTTTGAAGAACTCTTTAAGAGTCTAAGTGAGGAAGAGGAAGAGGAGAGCATAGTATATGAGTGCCGGATTGAGCTGCGCAGGTTAAACGCAGTTGTCGAGATCTGCAGCCATTTTTTAAGATTTCAGGATAATGATCAAGATGTTTTCTGGCTGGAAAGCCGCAAGAACTACCGGGGTGAGAATTATACCAGATTTGTAATTACCCCTCTGGATATCTCGCTGTTGATGAATGAAGCGGTATATAAACCATATAAAACAGTTATTTTCACCTCCGCTACTTTGGCTGTGAACCATAATTTTAATTTCTGGAAATCAAGGGTCGGCTTTAACAGCGCTGTTGAACGGGAAATTGAGGAAGGATTTTTTGTTTCTCCCTTTAACTACAAGAGAGATGTACTCCTGGGTATACCAAAAGAGGCGCCTTCGCCCTCAGAAGAGGGCTATACCGCTTTCATCTCCGCATTTGTGCTGGAGGTCTTGAAGATATCAGAGGGCAGGGGCTTGATCTTATTTACTTCTTACTCAATGTTGAAAGAGGTATATGCTGAAGTGGCAGCGGGGTTAAGGGAATGGGGGATCAATATCTTGAGGCAAGGCGAGGATGACCGTAACCGCCTGCTGCAGCGTTTCCAGGAGGACACGGCCAGCGTACTTCTGGCTACCGATTCATTCTGGGAGGGGGTAGATACACCGGGAGAAGCCTTAGAAGTAGTAATTATGTGCCGGCTTCCATTTCGAGTGCCTACTGATCCGGTTATTGAAGCTCGTTTGGAGGCTATAGAGAAGAGGGGCGGCAACTCCTTCTGGGAGCTCTTGCTGCCCGACGCGGTATTACGGTTGAAGCAGGGCTTTGGCCGGCTCATCCGCCGGAAGAGCGACCGGGGCATAGTATTAATCATGGATTCCAGGATAATTACAAAACCCTATGGCCGAATTTTCCTCTCTTCTCTTCCTGAAACTCTGCAAGTTGTTTCAGAGAGCAGATTCTTACTGGAGAGAGTGGAGGATTTTATTGTTAATATGCAAAACAACCGGTAATATCGATATTTAATAGATGATAAAAAAAGGAACGTATTGTTTAATACGTTCCTTCTCGCTTTTTATCCGATAACAGCTAAAATGTCATCCATCTTAAGGATAAGCTGTTCTTCACCCTCTACCTTAATGGTAGAACCGGCGTATTTATCATAAATTACGCGGTCCTTGACTTTTACTTTGATTTCCTCGTCAGTGCCAACCGCAAGGACAATACCTTCCTGGGTTTTCTCCTGAGCGGTCTGGGGAATTAGGATTCCGCCGGCGGTTTTTGCTTCGGCTTCTACCATTTTTACCAGCACACGTTCTCCTAGAGGCTTGATTTTCACTACTTTCCTCCTGAATTTGATTAAAAAGTTCTACAAAGGTTAATGATTTGTATTTTAAAGTGAATATACGCATTAAGATCATCAGGGTCAAGTAAATTGTTACGTAAAATCATTTTGCCGGACCGGTAGACTAACTGCAACCCTGCTCTTTGAATCATTTTGTCCCAGTTTTATGGTTGTCAGCAGAAATTGAGGCAATTTGACCCAGTTCAGTGAATTTATATAATGTGGATAATATATGACAGTTAATTTGTTGTCTGATAAAGAGATGTGAAGCATTATTATAAAGTGTTTGGCACGATAGTTGCATCTATATAATCGGAGGATAATAAATAAATGATTACAGCAACCAAAGAGACAAAAATTAAGAATACAAGAAAACAAAAGAATATAAATCCCAACAGTAATGATGATAATATTCTCTCCTTATATCTGAAGGAAATCAATACCATTCCCCTGCTGACCAGAGAGGAAGAGGTGAAATATGCAACCGAAGCAGCTTCAGGGAATGAGTTCGCTAAAAATAAGCTCATTAAAGCCAATCTTCGTTTTGTAGTAAATGTAGCTAAAAAATACCAGAATCAGGGTTTGCCTTTAGCCGATCTGATAAGTGAAGGCAATATCGGCCTGATGAATGCGATCGAACGTTTCGATGTGGAAAAGGGCTACCATTTTATCTCTTATGCGGTCTGGTGGATTCGGCAGGCTATTCTCAAAGCAATCTGTGAAAAATCAAGAATGATCAGACTGCCTTTAAATAGGGCGAATGAGCTGGTGCAGATCGAGAAAGTGCGTAAGGACCTGCAGAACAATAACGGCCTTGAACCTGAAATGGAGGAAGTCGCTAAAAAGCTCTCCATGGATAAAGAACATGTGGAGAATTTGCTGAATATTTCCCGTGACCTCGTTTCCCTGGATACACCGGTCTATGATGAAAAGGATTCTTCACTGTTAAGCGATTTTGTTGAAGATAAAGGATATCAGGCGCCTGATGAAATGGCCATCGATAATTCTTTAAAGGCTGATATTAATGATCTACTGAAAACCTTAAGCCACAAGGAAGCTGATATTATCCAGTATCGTTACGGGCTCAACGGCAGAAGGCCCATGTCACTTAAAGAGATCGGAACCCGTTATAATCTCACTAAAGAACGTATACGGCAAATAGAGAAAAAAGCTATTAAACGTTTGCAGCACCCTTCACGCAGCCAGTATTTAGCCTCATATGTAGCCTGATTTAATCCAGTAATCAGCTTGT
>SDBU01003321.1_pt1 | contig 20536 bp, 23 predicted proteins | sample 2277071 | NCBI WGS metagenome assembly SDBU01 (sample SAMN10397929, study PRJNA504765) | marine sediment metagenome | isolation source: marine sediment core GS08_GC12, 126 cmbsf | place: Arctic Ocean: Gakkel Ridge, Loki's castle | collected 2008
TTTCAAAAATTTTAGGTAGTAGACCTGAATTTCGAAAAAATGTTTCAGAACTAGTGGAAACCTGTGTACCTATTGTTTCTGAAATTAATTCATATTCAACAAGTGAAATAAGGAATCAGATTGAAGAAGAATTCCCTGAAATATTAGCCCCTAAAGAAAAGTTAGTTAAAGAAGAACAATCCTTACCTCCACTTGAAGGAGCAGAACAAGGAAAAGTTATCACTCGTTTTCCTCCTGAACCTAATGGTTATCCCCACATCGGTCATGCAAAAGCAGCTATAATCAATGAAGAGTATTCTAACATGTATGATGGAAAGAAGATTCTAAGAATGGATGATACAAATCCTGAAAATGAACGACTTGAATATTATGCTGCAATTAAAGTAGGTCTTGAATGGCTTGGAATTCAATATGATATTATAAAAAATACTTCTGATGACATGGAATTATTTTATGAGAAGGGTCAAGAGATAATTAATTCTGGTAATGCTTACATTTGTACCTGTAAACGTGATAACATTAGTAAAAATCGAAAAGAAATGAAAGATTGTAAATGCAGTTTAAGTGATCAAGATCAAAATAATGATAGATGGCACAAAATGTTTGAAAAATACAAGCAAGGTGAAGCAATTGTTCGCTTCCGTGGAAATATGAAATCCAAAAATACAGTCATGCGTGATCCAGTTTTATTCAGAGTAATAGAAGCTAAGCATCCTTTACTTGGTGATAGATATAGAGTATGGCCAAGCTATGACTTTGCTGTAGCTGTTGAAGATAGTGTGGATGGAGTTACTCATGCATTTAGATCTAAAGAATATGAACTTCGAAGTGAGCTCTATTATTCTATTCTTGATGCATTAAAAATGAGAAAGCCTACAGTACTCGAATTTTCAAGGCTAGAATTCAAGGGAATGCCTGTTTCTAAGAGGGTTCTCAAACCACTAATTGAAGAGGGGAAAATACCCTGGTACGATGACCCTAGACTTCCTACCCTAGAGGGACTTAGAAGAAGAGGTATTACTCCTGAAGCAGTAAGAAAATTCATTATCTCGCTAGGATTTACAAAGTCAGATACACTTGCACCTTTTGATGCATTAGAATCATTTAATCGAAAAATTGTGGATGGTAATAGTGTAAGGTTATTCATGGTACAAAATCCTCAAAAGTTAATAGTAAAAAATCTGCCATCTTCATTTGTCGAATTACCTAATCATCCTACAAACGATATGGGAAAAAGAAAGGTTGAGGTGGATGAAAATTTGTTGCTTTCATCAGATGATACAAAAAAACTAAATCCTGGAGATAAGATACGGTTAATGGGTTTAGGAAACATTACTTTAACAAGAACTGATCATCAATTAGAAGGAGAGTTTACTGGTGATGATATGGGTGTAGACTATCCAAAATTACAATGGGTTCCACAAAAAAATTGTCATCAAATAAAGATGTTGATTCCAAAACAGTTATTTTTTGATGAAGAATATAATGAAGATAGTTTAGAAGAGGTAGATGTATACACTGAGCCATATTTTTTAGAATTGAAAGAAGGTTCTGAAATACAATTTGTGAGATATGGTTATTGTAGAAAAGATTCACAAAACCAAGTAATTTTTACCCATAAATGAATTTAAAATGAAGATAGCAAGACTCGTTCAATCAAATAATGAAACTTTTGGTTTGGTAAAGGATGGACGTGTTTCAACAAGAGATGAAATAATTAATGAAACAGGAGTACCACTTCCTTTAAGCATAAAGGATTTTTTGTTTGATGGCTGGTATGATGAAATAAAAAACACATTATCTAAATTACAGTATAAAGAGGATTTATCAAAATTTAAACTACTTGCGCCAATCTCAAATCCTTCAAAAATTATTTGTCTCGCTTTTAATTATTATGATCATGCTGAAGAGCAAAAATTACAGCCCCCTAGAAATCCTGTAATTTTTTTTAAGCCAAGAACAACTCTGTGCGGTTCTGACTCTGAAATTATGTGCCCTAATTTTGTCACTCAGTTGGATTATGAGGTAGAATTGGCACTGATACTAGGGAAAATTTGTAAAAATATTGATGAAGATGAAGTGAAAAATGCCATTTTTGGATATATGGTATTCAATGATGTTTCTGCCAGAGATATACAATTTATTGACCAGCAATTTACCCGTGGAAAGAGTTTTGATACCTTTGCTCCATGTGGGCCATGGATTACAACTGTGGATGAAGTTGCTGATGCTCAAAATCTCCATCTCGTAACTAAGATCAATGGGGATGTTAGACAGAATTCATCAACAAGCAAAATGTTTTTGAAAATACCAGAGATTATTTCTAAATTGAGTAAAGTTATGACATTAGAAAAAGGTGACATTATATCTACTGGGACTCCAGCAGGAGTTGTTTTGAAAAATCCAAATCTAGAATATCTAAAAGATGGGGATGAAATAGAAATGGAAATAGAAAAATTAGGATCAATTAAAAATACAGTGCGGTTTGTGACAAAATAACTAAATATTTTTTTTCATTAGATAAAATGTTAAGCGGTTTTCGAGACTATTATAATTAGGTAAAGTTTTTAATTTCGTTAAAATTTGAATGCGTTTAGAATTTTTTTGATAGGATAAATTCTGAACATAAGTAAAAATTTCCTTTAAACCAATTATTGAGCCAGAAATTACTGTGACTAGCATTGTATTATCAAAATGTTCAGAATCTGTAATTACTGCTAAACTATCAATACCATTTTTATCTCTAAAATATATGATTCTATTTTCTTGAGCTAAATTTGAGATGGATGAATCATTAAGTGAGAACCATCGCCATGATTTCACATAGAAGAGATTTTGTGAAGATAATATAGTTGGTAATTTTTTTACATTACTTACAAACTTAATATCAATTTTTGAATCAATTTTTTTTGGAGTTAAGGAATAGAAATTCCACGTTTCGAAATTTTCATATTTGAGTTTTTTTGCAAGTTCTAGTGAAGCTGTATTAGTAGATTCAATTAACATATACGCAATAAGACAGTTAGATTTTTTTGAAATATTCTCTGCCTCTTGTACTAGGTGAGTTGCATATCCTTTTCTTCTAAAATTTGGGTTGACACGAATTCCTTCAATCCAAACTTGATTAGTTTGTGTAAAAATTGAAACATGACATACAGCAACCGGTGAATTATTTTGATGAACGACCAGAAGATTTCCTTCTTCCTTCCAATAGTCCCATACGTTAGCTATGTAATCTCCCCAAGAGAAGGTTTTTGTACAAAAATCTAGAACTTGGTCTTTATCGCTATCGGTAGCATATTTTACAATCACATATTGGTTAAAATCAGATAAATTATTAAGAATAGTTAAACGAATTCGATTAATGAGCAGGTTTAAAGTAGCAAAAACATCAGATATTCCTCTGGGACAACTTCACAAAGTTTCAGTTGAACAAAAAGAAATTGTTGTTGTAAATATTGATGGTAATTTTTTTGCTATGGATGATACTTGTACTCATGCGGGTGCTAGTATTTCAGATGGTAAACTTGATGGGTCAACAGTTACATGTGATTGGCATGGAGCTCAATTCGATTGCAAAACAGGCAAACTAGAAAAATTTCCAGCTAAGATTAGTGATTTAAAATCATATCAAGTGATTATTGAATCCGATGACGTTTTTGTAGAGGTATAAATTTAGGATTACTTATTCAAGAAATGGTGAAAAAAGTGGCTGATGAAAATCAAAATAAAGATACATTAAAGGAAGCTATAGAAACACTAGATCAAATAACTGCTAATTCATCAGCACCTAAAACAATTAAAAAAAGTATTACAGATTTAGTTACAGGGTTAAAAAGTAGCGAATATTCGATGTCTGTAAGGGCTGCAAATGCAATAAGTGTGTTAGATGATATTACACAAGATCCAAATATGCCATCTTATGTTCGAGTTACACTTTGGCAAGCGGTCTCAAAATTGGAAGGTATAAGGGAATAAATTATTAAAACTCGATTGAGAATATTGAAAATAGAAGAATATTTACAAACACTTCCTCAGGAAATTTTAAGTGGAGAGGATGTACAACTTCCAGACCATTCATTTAGGGAAATTTTTGAATTTGTTGCCTTAGGAAAAGACGATGTTTTCTATCACCTTGGCTGTGGTGATGGGAAGGGCATACAAATTGCATTAGAAGAATTTCATGTAAAAAAAGTAGTTGGCATTGATAACAATTCCAAAAAAATTGCCTCAGCTGATCAATTACTTAAAAAGAAAAATCTCCATGGAATACTTATTTGTGAAGATGTTCTTGATTCGGAACTTGATGATGCTACGGTAATTTTATTTTGGTTTACTGATTCCTTGATTATTGAAAAAATGATTCAAAAATTTGAAAAACTAAAAAGAGGTTGTAGGATTATTACAATTTGGGGACCGCTGTCCGGTTATATGCCACATAAGATTGAATTTCCATATATACTGAATCAGGTTCCTTTCAAACCTGCTAAAGATCTACGAGAGCAATTATTAGCTATTTTTGGTGTCAAGTGCATTGATTTCGTAACGGCCTGGGAATTTGCGGAACGATACACAAAGGCTATTGGATCACCAGAAGCAGGGAATGATCGATTTCTAACTATTATGCAATCACTTGTGATATGGATTAATGCCAAGAATTTAGGGGTAGCATGCAGTGATGAAATTCCAGAACCAATAAAGGCCTACATGGGAATACTACGCAATTTTTTTAACATTGAGGTTGAGCATCTTTTAAAAGAGTAATTTGTTGTGTAATCCTTTTATTTTGAGAATGATCAAACTATTGTATGCAACAAAGAATTAACATTAATGTTTCTGCAGTTAACTACGATAAAACAAGTAAGGAGATTAAAACACAATTAACTCTTCTTGAAGAAATGGTGCATGCAGAAAATGATTTTGTGGTTACTGATTCAGAATTTGCATTTGGTTGGCATTTTTTTGTTGTTAGTATAAACAAAGAAATAATTCATAAACTTGCTGAACAAATGGGGTCAGATTTTAATAAATTAAAAGGAAAAGGAATGGAAAAGAAATTTCTCACATGGTTAACAAAAAAAATGGAACAAAAAACTCCTAGGTTTAAACTGGCAATTAAAGAAGAGATGGAATCAAGTAAGTATGGTATTTTCTAAAATAGCCTCATCTTTTTAGGATCACTTTAAATACTATTTTTGTGAGGCGAACAGAGAGATATGGAACCTAGTAAAACATTAGAAAACAAGAGAGACGACTATTCGTTAAGAGAAGAATTCATTGCAGTGATGGCTCACGAAATGAAAAATACACTTTCTTCTATTGTATCATTCTCAGAAATACTACTTAGTCAGAAACTAGGAAAACTAAATGATCGTCAGAAAGTTAGACTACAACACATTCTTGATGGTGGTAGCCGTTTGAATTCAATGATTATTGATGTGCTAGATTTTCAAAAGATAGGATTAGGACAATTAAGAATTGAAAAGAAGAAATATGAACTAGAAGAAGTATGTCAAGAAGCCATATTAGATATTTCAACACTTTCTGACTCAAAAAATATTACTGTAAATGCACATGTAGACCAAGTAGAAATTTACTGTGATTATTTCAGAATTCTTCAAGTTTTAAACAATATTCTAAATAATGGGATCAAGTTTTCGGATACCGGTTCATCGATAAATCTCAATGCCTTTTCGGATGGAAATGGGATATTGTTTGAGGTGGTTGATGATGGAGTGGGCATTAAGGAATCAGATTTAAACGAAGTTTTCCATAAATTTAAGCAATCCGATGTTACTAGAAGCCTTGAAAAAGAAGGTTCTGGTTTAGGATTAGCAATTTGTAAAGGAATTATAGAACTGCATGGGGGGAAAATTTGGATTGAAAGCAATTTAGGAAAAGGAACTAAAGTTTCATTTACAATTCCAGGCAGAAAAGTTTTTTCAACTAAAGGCTAGATTAATTTAGAATTTTAAAAAAATCTTATTCTTCCTTATTTTATAGGGATTATAGAATGATTGGTATACTCCACGGTTATCTTTTAGAAGGTTCTGGAAGTAATCTTTGGACACGATCAATCGTAAAATCACTATGTGAAAATGGAGAAACTGTTCATCTTGTATGCCAAGAAAATCATCCTGATCGATATGACTTCATAGCAGAATGCTACAAATACAATAAGGATAATTCAATCCAATCTCTTTTGAAACGAAGTGTTCCTTATAAGGGTAAATGCATCATGCACAAACCACAATTAGGAGATACTCTTCCCGTTTATGTTTGGGATAAGTATGAAGAATTCTCGAATGTTGTTCCTATGGTTGATCTGCCAACTGATTCCATTGAAGAATATCTAGATTATAACACAAAAGTTCTAACAAAAATAGTACGTGATTATAACTTGCCAGTGATTCTAGCTAATCATGCTGTGCTAATGTCAGTTGTAGCACAAAGAGTTAGTTCCTCAACATCAATTCCATTTTCAATAATGACGCATGGAAGCGCTATCGAATATGCTGTTAAAAAAGATGAAAGGTTTTACAAATTTGCAAATGAAGCATTTAGTGCCGCAAAAAAAATATTTGTGGCAGGTAATGAAATGCAAACTAGAGTTAAGACTGTCTTTTCTTCGTCTTCAATTGAAAAAAAGATCACAACGCTAAATTTGGGAGTCGATACAAAATCATTCAAACTAACTCCCATCAATTTACGTCATAACAATATAGAAAAATTATGCAAAGTTCTTTCTGGAAAGAGAAGAGGTAAAAATCCAGAACAATACCATGATATGATAAAGTATCTCTATCCTGAAATACAAAAAGAAGAAATCTTGAAACTAATAGCTGATGCAGTACCGCAAGATCTAAAATGCGCAGATTCAGATACAGAGACAAAACTTGAACGAGTTGATTGGAAAAATGACAAAATAATTCTTTTTGTAGGACGTCTCATAGCTAGTAAGGGTCTGCAGTCTATTATAGGTGCAATGCCATTAATCCTTGAAAAATATCATAATGCAAAGTTAATAGTTGTTGGACATGGCCCACAGCGGGAAATAATCGAAGTATTACTATGGGCACTAGAACGTGGATACCGTGAATTGGTAGAAAATATAATTGCGTGGGGACGAACACTTGAGGGTTCAGGAAAAAATTCCTATGAAGAACTAAATAGATTCTATAAACATCTTCAAAATCAAAACCAATTAGATAATTATTTTGAAAGTGCTAAAAAACACAACATCACAAACAAGGTTCTCTTTATGGGTTATTTGGTTCATCAAGAACTTTATCATTTATTCCCATGCTGTGATGTTGCAATTTTTCCTTCAACTGTCAAAGAAGCAGGGCCGTTAGTTTTTCTAGAATCATTGGCGTCTGGTTGTTTCCCATTAGGAACCTATTTTGGTGGAATGGCAGCAAGCATCGATACTGTAGCAAAAAGTTTACCATCAAACATTTCAGATCTGATGAAAATAAGTGTGAAAGAGGATCAAATGGTTTCTGATATATTAGAACATACTTTACAAGTGCTGACGTTAGATGAGAGCTTTAAAGAAACTCTCAGAAAAATTGCCATAGATCATTATGATTGGCAAGGAGTTAGCAAGAAACTGATTTTAGAGCTTCAAACATAAGATAAACCATTCAAGGATCTATCATTTTTTAAAAACCTAAAATGGGCCTTCGAGGGGAATCGAACTCCTGCCCGGGGATCCACAGTCCCCTATACTACCATTATACTACGAAGGCCACGAAAATCGAATGAATTTTTTCTAGTATTAATCTTTGATGCCCAAAATTGAGTATTGATATGATAATCAGCGTCTATCTTTATTATTGACTTTGCAAATTTTTTTGTATGCAGCGTAGATTGTGGTGGATTGGAATGATAATTGCAGCTACAATTACCTACTATGGAACCACCTATTTCATGCCTTGGAAATAATTATTGTAATTTCACAAAATCCATTCAAAACAATTCAATAACTTTAGGATTTGACTGCTTGAAAATAATCAGCTTTAAATTTGCAGTGCCAGCAAAATTTGCAACTTGAAGCGTGAATTCATAACCAAAAGACTTCATTCAGGAAAGAAACCCGTAGAGCAAACTATAGAGAAAAAAATGACAATCGTTGAAGGTGGAAAGTTTCCTTGGATAGATCTTCAAAATCCAGATAGAAGTGATGTTGAAAAGCTTGCAGAAAAGTATCATTTCAATGAATTAAACGTTGAAGATTGTGTGACAAAATTTGAGTTACCAAAATTAGATAGTTATGATGACCACATATTCTTCATATTGCATTTTCCGCCATTAGCTTCAAAGAAAGTATTACCAAAATATAGTCAGCTTTCAATCTTTGTTGGGACAGATTTTCTTGTTACAATACATCAAGGAGAGCTAAAACCATTAGTCGATTTAGTAAATAGCTGTGCGGAAAATAGTGATCCTGAAAGAAAGCACCGTCTTATGGATCGATCAACGGGCACTTTACTTCATGAGATAATTGATGTTCTTGTAGATGATTTAATGCACACAATGCGAAGAATAATTGCGAATCTGGATGACATAGAAGATGTAGTGTTTGATGAAACAAAATCAGTTGCTCGAAGTATATCTCTTCTGCGTAGAGAAATTAATATGCTTAGAAGAATAGTTCGCGCCATGAAAAAAATTGCATTAGAAATTAACAAAAATGTAGAGAAATTTTCAAAAAAAGAAGAGAGTGATCTTACACTTTATTTTGATGACGTAATAGACCACATTGATAAGGTACTTGACTCTCTTGAAGAATCACAAGAAACAATGGAAATCTACAAAGATACTGATTTCATGTTAAGCACTGAAAAAACTAACAAAGTTTTGGCAGTTCTTACAATTATCTTTACACTTGCAATTCCTGCAACAGTGATTGGTACATTTTATGGAATGAATGTCAATCTTCCGGGAGGAGTAGAGGATGACATGACGCTGTTGGGTCCTTTCTCTACTTTCATTTTTGTATTACTAGCATCTGCAATACCTGCAGGCACAATGTTTGCATATTTCAGAAAATTAGGATGGATTGGTTAGGGAGTATTAGTATGGAGTTCCCTTTTCTCTCTGATTTTTAAAAGCACTCATGTACCATTCAAATTCATCTAAAAATCTATCAGCCCTTTTTTCATATGTCTCATCTAAGAGTTTTCCATTCTCATCAAATACTTGTTTCACTCTTGAAATTGAGAGCATTGATGAGATTGCTGGCGCCCCAAGTTCAGCAAAAATCTGTCTAAGATGATTCCCAGCTAGGTTTCCTCCAAATCCACCAACAGAATAAGATACAATTGCAGATGGTTTGAAAAAATATTCTTCAAGAAAATAATCCAATGTATTTACCATTGCCGGCGATGTACTGTGATTATATTCTGGTGTTATTGGCAAATATCCATCGGCATTTTTTATTGCAGATTGTAGCTCTTTGAGTTTTTGTGGGGGATCATCCATCTCTTTATACATTCTATCTAAAAGAGGTAAGTTCAACTCAATTGGATCTACAAAATGAACATCGTGGTTACGTTCCTTGAGTTTTTGTTCAAACCATCTAGCGACCTTGATTCCATTTCTATCCTGCCTTACAGAACCAACAATTAAAACAATTTTTGCCATATCAAGCACTCTCAGTTGATAGATAAAACCATTTTTCTAATTAAATACTTAAACCATACAATTTTTTTCACGAACAATTTAAGTAAATGATAAAAAAACAAGAGCCATGAGTTGTTCTGGAGAAGTAGTTCAAGAAGAGGAGCTAATTCAAATTAAACCTGGTGTTTTGCAGCAGCTAAAAAAAGCAAAGTATGGAGTGGCAGATCATTCTACTGTACAGCTATGCCACTGGACAAAAAAATCCTTCAAAAATGAAGGTGATTGTTACAAACACAAGTTTTACGGAATATCTACTCATCAATGTATGGAGTTTTCGCCAGCAGGTATGCATTGTGAAAATAGATGTGTTTACTGCTGGAGACCGATGGAGTTTTATGATACATTAAAAATGGAACCTGAAAGAGTGACAGAGCCTAAAGAGATTTTGATAAAGCTCATGGAAGAAAGAAGAAAACTAATCATGGGACATTATGGTGACATAAAAAGCGATAAACAAAAGCTAGATGAATCTTTGTTTCCTAGTCATTATTCAATTTCACTTTCTGGAGAACCGACAATGTATCCAAAGTTACCAGAGCTAATCAAATATCTCAAATCACTAAAGGCAACAAAATCAACATTTCTTGTTACCAACGGTCAAGAACCTGACATGATAAAGAGACTAAGTGATGAAGATGCTTTACCTACTCAACTTTATCTTTCAACAAATGCTGCAGATTATGAATCATTTTTGAAAATTAACAGACCACGCTACAAAGATTCTTGGAAAAGATGGAATACTTCACTTGAGATGCTCAAGGAATTAGACACAAGGACTGTTCTTAGAATTACTTTGATTAGGAATTATAATACTAGTGATGAAATGATTCCAGCTTTAGCTTCAATGATTAAGCGCTCTAGTCCTCATTTTATTGAAGTAAAATCCTACATGCACATTGGTCGTTCCACAAATAGATTGGAACGTACACATATGCTAGAATTTGATGAGGTGAAACGCTTTGCGTCGGAATTAGCTTCACAAAGCAAGATATTTTCAGTGATGGATGAGAGTGACATTTCAAGAATTGTAGTTTTACAAAACCAAGAAAGGTTCATTGATAGGTGGATACCCGCTTATTTAGAAACCAACTAGCAAATTTCTTCAATGCCCTATAACGATGGGATAACTCATTTTTGTTAGATAGTTCTGCGAAAGTTTTTAATTTTCCTGAAGGAACAAAGATTGGATCGTATCCCCATCCCTTACCACGCAAATTCTTTGAAATTTTACCAGATACACTTGCTTCAAAAAGAATAGGTTTTTTCTTTTTATCACAAAAAGCTATTGTAGATTGAAACTTTGCGTTTCTTTTTGTTTGAACCAATTTCAGAATTCCTTTGTTTCCAATTTTCTTGTATACATAGGAAGAAAATGGGCCAGGAAAACCTCGTAAACTTGTTATGAATAAACCATCATCCTCTACGATTACAGGTTTTTTGCATTGATTAAAGGCGTCAATCACTTTTTGGGTGGCTATCTCTTTAATAGTGTCAGCTTGAATTTCTGTTAAATCACATTTAAAAAAACCTGCTTTAATTCCAAAATTATCTAAAATTTTCTTTACTTCTTGATACTTGTATTTGTTTGAAGATGCAAAAAAAATATCATACAACTGTCGCATATCTACCTCTACTTTCAATTACAGAAACAAGATTTGTAACTTTGTTGAATCTAGAAATTCCAACAGCTGTCTTGTAGCCTTGAAGAAAATTTTTCCAAGCATTTTTCATTACAGAAACATGAGCACTATTCAATATTTCTTTAAACAATCTAAGATCAACTGCATGATCTTCAGGCTTTTTAGTTCTTACGGCCAGACCAAAATCAATTACAAAGAGTTTATCACGTGACAAAATAAAGTTAGATGTTGTTAGATCACCATGCATAATACCATTTTTGTGCATAGTACCAACTACCTGGCCAATTTTTTTACAAATCAATGTTAGTTTAGATTTAGGTAGATCATGGATTAAAGTTCCTGTGATGTATTGCATTAAGATAGTACAATTTTTTGTGTCAACAAAATATACTAACGGAGTAGAAATCCCAAAAGACTTCACTTCTGAGATAATTTCTGATTCACGTCTTGTTCGTTGTTTTCTTATTCTGTTATCCAGTTGAGAATTACGATAATTTTTTTCCTTTCTTGCTTTAAGAACTGCTTTTTGTTTGTTCCATACAGTAAGAAAGAGATCACCTTCTGCCCCCTTTTTAACAAGTTTCATTAAATAGCTAATTGAAAAGTTATAATTTAGAAGTTGTTTTTCTATTAATTTTTTGATCAGCTTGCAAATAGTACAATTAGCTTAGAATTTTAGACATTTTTTGATTTCATATTGGGTTCATCTACAGTTCGTATCAAATGTAAATTTAAATAACTCACAAATTCACAGGGTACAATTGAGTGAATTAGGGCTTCTAAAAGGAAGGGCATTTGGACAGTTCTCATCTAGTAAAACTCAGAGACCTGATTCAACTGATCCCATTGAGATTGAATTAACTGATCAGGAAGATATGTTTGGAGGAGAACATACTATTGATTTTGTTCAGGGAGATATTGAAATTAAAACATCAGGAATGTATCTTATCATGGCTGCACCACAAATTGGTAAAACAAGTGGCGACAAGCCTTGTTGGATAGACTTTTGGTTAAGGGTAAATAACGTTGATGTTCCCAATTCCAATGTTCGGGCTGTATTAAAAGATCAGCATCAAAAAGATGTTATTGTCCTCCAGGGACTTACCCGTCTAAATAAAAGTGACACATTAAACATTATGATGTCTATTGAAGCCTCAGGTGAAGGCATGGGAATTGAAGCAATTCAACCACCAGGAGAACCATTGGTTCCTAGTATCATTCTTACAATGATACAAATGTAATAGATTTTATTTTCTATTTGAATACGGGACTCGATTCAGTAATACTTTGAAGCATTTTTATTACTTCATCAATTTTCTTTCTAGATTTTTCATGCTTTCCCAATTCTAGTAGGCCATCTTTTTCTTTTACGCTGGATTGACCAACAAAGGTACAAACACCATCTAATTGATTCACCAACGTTGGATCAAGGATATCACTTGAGTAAACTATTGTGTTTCTCGCATTTTGGAGAATGCGTGCCATCCTTTCCTCTTCTCCTCTAATTTTGGTATAAAGGACACTCTTTTGGTCAGTTGCTGAATTATAATTAATTATTAACCTGTTGATGATACCTATAACAAAAATCAAAGTTGTAAGATGGTTTTTCAAATTTTGAACTGCATAATCTCTTCGTGTTTTCCTGATTGATTCTTGACTGTCAAGAATTTTTTGAATTGCTCTTGAATTTGCATCCAGCTTCACATTACTACGATGTGCTAAAACGTGTAAAAATATAGCCAACATCGCTCCTACACCAATATCTCCTAAGAATAATTTCATCCAGCCAGACAGATCACATTCTGGTCTTACATCCCAATACCCACATCCCTCAGAAACTGCCGCAAATGCAGTATGGATAAAAAATGTACTAGCCACAAAGATTGAAAATAATAGAATTGAAGACAAGTATACCTTCTTTCTGAACTGGGGAGAATCAAAAGTTAGTTTTGCAATATTGGTTTTTGTGAACTTCAACATTCAGCCTTCGGATGCTATTTTTTTGACGGTTTCTAAAAGTGCATCTATGTCAAGAGGTTTTTTTATGATCGAATGTACTCCTTTTTCTAAGAGTGGACCATACTCTTTTTCAGTGGCTGATGAAGCTGTGAATATTACAACCTTTTGTTTATCTATAATGCCCTCTTTCACAAGAGCATCGATTACATCCACTCCACTAAACTCAGGCATTGATAAATCCAACAACACCAGATCAAATTTTTTATCTTTCATTGCCTGTAGTCCTTGTTTGCCGTTGTCTATTGCTGTATATTCATGTCCTTCAGAACTCAGAGCAATTTCACAAAGATTTAGTAAATCCTCGTTATCATCAATTCCTAAAATTTTCATTTTTTCATACTTCCCCTTTCGCTCTTATTTGTGGTATTTCAAAGTAAAAAACAGATCCTTTGTCTGGGTCACTCTTCAACCAGATTTTACCTCCCAAACCTTCAACAATTCCTTTGCATATTGACAGTCCCAGACCTGTGCCTCCATGCTTTCTTCGGAGTGAGCTGTCAACTTGGTAAAATCTATTGAAGATACTAGATTGCTTTTCTTTAGAAATACCAATTCCATTATCTTTAACGTAACAGACAACTTTTTTGTTATCTCCTCTGGCACCTATTTCGATTTTTCCTCCTACCTTTGGAACAAAGTCCACAGAATTACGAATTAAGTTGTTAAACACTTGTTCTAATCTTGCTCCGTCAGTTGTTGCAGAGATTGTTTCTTTGGTTGAATTTACAAACTGTATTTGTTTTTCTTGCATAATATTTTGATTGCTTGTATTTATGTACTCAACAAGTTTAGTAATGTCAACATCATTATAGGCAAACTTCATTTTATGCAAATCAAGTTTTCTAGAATCAAGTAAATCACCAATCAAACTTTCTAAGCGAGTTGCATTTCTTTTCACTGTCTCAATAGCTTTTATTTGCTCAGGCTTTAACTCCCCAATCATGTTAGGTTTTAGCAAAATCTTTGAAAATCCGACAATTACAGATGCAGGAGTCCTTAATTCATGTGTGACCATAGATAGAAACGTGTCTTTTCTGTCCTCCAACTCATTTAGGCGATTTATCATTGAGTTAATTGTGTAGATCACCTCGCTGATTTCATCATCTTTGTCAATAGGATTTCTTTTAATTTCGATATTTCTGAGTCGCTCACCAATACGTTGAGCCCTTAATTTTTTAGACAGTGTGGATATTGGAATTGTGATTCTAGTTGAAACCCAAAACACAACCAAGACTACAACTGCGCCAATGATGACAGATGCAGCTATTATTGAAGTTCTAATTCCTTCCAAAAGCGCAGCTGTTTGTGTGTATGACAAACCCGTATATCTGATGATGGATGATTCCATTGAAGTGTGAGCAACGTATGATGATACTGCAAACGCAATAACAAAGATCGTTGAAAAGGTGAGAACCAGCTTGGGGCGTATTTTCATGTGAGTTACATCACCATTTCAATTTTTTTTCTTATTTTAGGAATGGAAAAGTAAAATGTGGCTCCTTTATTAGGTACACTTTCAACCCATATCTTACCTTCCAATTCATTGATAATGCCTTTACAAATGGAGAGCCCAAGACCAGTTCCTCCATGTCTTCTGCTAATATTCGTGTCTAATTCAAAAAATTTCTTGAAAATATTCTTCTGTCTTTCACTTGAAATACCAATTCCATTATCTTTAACATAAAAAATAATATCATCGTCCTTGGTTTGAGCTGCGATCTCAATTTTTCCACGCTCATTTGGAACGAAATCTACTGCGTTGAGTATTAAATGGTCAAACACCTGTAGTAATCTGACTCTATCAGTTGTTATAGAGATTTTTTCTTTTGTGGAATTGACAAACTGTATTTGTTTTTCTCGCAGTAGATTTTGATGGTGAGACTCACATTCTTCCATCAGTTTGTGGACCTCAACATGTGTGTATTCAAATCTCATTTTCTTCCAATCAAGTTTTTGAGAATCAAGTAAATCAATAATCATTATTTTTAGGTCGGAGACATTTCTGTTAATTCTTTTAATCGCATTTTGTTGTTTAGGATTTAATTCGCCTACCATCTTAGGTTTTTGGAGAACCTGAGCATATCCCAACAGGGAAGCTAAAGGAGTCTTTAATTCATGTGTAACAATTGCGAGTAGTTCTTCTTTTTTTGATTCTAGTTTGTTAAGTTGATTTATCATCAAATTAATTGAGTTTGCAACCTCGCTGATTTCATCATCTTTGTCAATAGAATTTCTTTCAATTTCGATATTTCTGAGAAGTTGGCCTACACGTTGAGACTTTAGATTGGCTTCTAATTTGCGTATGGGCAAAGCAATCCTAGATGAAACCCAAAACACCACAAGTACTGCGCCTATTCCAATAATTGTAGATATGATTAATGTTGAAATTCCAACTTCGCTTAAGATTGAAGCTACTAGTTCACCTGATAATCCTGAACTAAGCAGGAATGATTCTATTGTGGTGTGGGCATTATAAGATAATATTGCAAACGCTATAATGAAAATCATAGAAAAGGTAAGAATTAGTTTGGGACGTAACTTCATGTTTTAGAAGTAGTATTTTTACTATTAATTTAGTCTTTGATTCCAACCTGTGATTTTACATTAAAGAAGTTTAGTGATAGCATTTCTCTAATTTGATTTATGGCTGAAAATTTCTGAGATTCATCCTGTATTACTACTTCAATTATGTCCATAACTTGAACTAGATAGGCAGTTTTGACTGGTTCTGATAATGACCAGCCGTTCATTTCTGTATTAAGAGTGCCTAAAATAGAATCAACATTTATCTCGTTTTTATCCATCTCTTTTTCTAAAATATTTACGAGTTTATCGATCCTTGCCTTACTGGTATTTGTTTTTGGACTTTTTAGCCTTTTATCAAAACAATTTACACATAAAACATCACCATCCACCATTTGATTTGGAACTACTAGGTCGTTTATTGTAAGGTCTGATTTTTTAAAAATAAGTGAAGTGTTTCTAATCTCAATGTTACATAGGAAACAGGCTTGAACCATAGTTCGGTAGTCTATTAGCTCTAATCTAATTTATTTTAGATCCTGTCGTTACCACTAGATGGTTTTTCATTAATATTTTGAATCAATTTTTAATACGGGTCTAGAGGGATCAGCTACTTTAATTGGTTTTATTTTGGACCCAATTGTTCGAATCAAATGTTTATGAAGAATGAATTGTAGCCCACTTACAACATTCATCTTTCTGATTCTAGGTTGTGAATAAATTTTGATAGGTCATCTGGATCAATAGGTTTTTTTAAGATAGAATGTGCTCCTTTTTCTAAATATAGATCAATGTCTTTTTTTGTAGGATTCGTAGCGGTGAATATTACCACCTTTTGTTTATTCATGATGCCATCCTTTACAAGAGCATCAATTACATCCCTTCCACTAAACTCAGGCATTGATAAATCCAACAACACAACGTCAAATTTTTCATCTTGAATTGCTTTTAGTCCTTCTCTGCCGTTGTTTATTCCAGTAAACTCATGACCAACAGAGGCCAAAAAACTGTCACAAAGTTCAATCAAATCTTCGTTATCATCAATTAATAAAATTTTCATTTTTTCACTCTTCTCCTTTTTCGCTTTTTTTTGGGAATGTTAAAATAAAAAGCTGTCCCCTTTCCAACTTCACTCTCAAGCCAGATTTTACCACCTAGTTTTGTTACAATTCCTTTACAGATTGTTATGCCTAATCCTACGCCACCATGTTCTCTCGTATGACCTTGTGAAACTTGATAAAATTTCTTAAAAAGATTTTTTTGTTTTTCTTTGGGTATTCCAACACCATTATCTTTCACAAAAAATGAAACAGAGTCATCAACTTCTTGCGCACATATCTCAATTTTTCCGTTTTCCTTTGGAACAAAATCCATAGCATTATCTATCAAATGTGACAAGACTTGTTTAATCCTTAATTCATCACTTTGTATAACAATACTATTTTGAGTTGTGTTAACTAGTTGAATTTTTCCTTCGATTATTTGAGATTCAAATTTTTTACATACCTCTCTCATCAATTCATCAACTTTGAATTTACCATAATCAAATTCCATAGTACCTAACTCCAAATTTTGTGTATCAAGAAGCTCACTTATCATAGATTGCAAGCTTTCTGCATTCGTTGAAATTTTTTTAAGGGCATTTAATTGCTTAGAATTTAATTCACCATAAAGTTTAGGTTTCCGAAGCGCTTGAGAAAATCCTAGTATTGGAATTAACGGATTTTTAAATTCATGTGAAATCATGTTAAGAAATTCTGTTTTTGCTCTGTCTACTCCTTCAATCTCTCTAAATGTTGTATCGAATGTTTTTGCCAAGACAGATACTTCATCTCCTGATTCCCACATCTTAGGACTAATTTTGGCGTCTTTTTTTCCTGCACTGATATCTTTTACTGTTTTTGTAAGTGATTTAATCGGTTTGACTAAATTATTTGCAAATAAATAAGATGAAACGAATGTTACTGACAACAGAATCCCAATTGAGGCCAATAACCACGTTTGAAGCAGATAAATTTCTTGATATGCCTCATTTTTATCAACTTCCACAATGTAACTCCACTCTGTTCCGCTGACAGGAGTTATTGAACCCACAACAAGATTTCCTAAATAATTATGATAACCATCAAGATTCCAAACCGCCCCATTCTTGTCAGAATCCTGTAAAATCTGAGTAAATTGTTGTGATTGAGGTTTTACCACTTGTAACTCGAGTTCTGGCCTTTTTGTTATCATGTTCAAGTCTAGAAGGGTTTGAGGAAATGCAGATTTAGAGATAAAGTATCCATTAGAATTTACTAAATATAGATCAGCACTGTCAAATTCAGCAAAGTATGATTTAACATTTGGATTTATTTTAAAAATGTTAATACGTGCAGTGAGTATTCCTTCAACACCAACCTCTCCAGAAATTGGAGCAGATATTAGTAGTGTGGGAACATCTTTGTCGTACTTGCCATATTCATTTATTATAGTGCCAACAGAAGACTGGACTTTACTCATTCCAACTTTTTTGTTAACTGCATCTTGAAAATGTTGTTTGCCTTTTAAGTTGTCCCATGGAAACGACAGACCTGTGTAAAACATGACATCACCAGTTTGTGGATCACTTATTGCTAATTCTTGTAACCAGTCATGTCCATGAATAGAAGTGTTGAGCTGTTTTTCCAAATTGAATCGTGCGATAAATGATTCATCAATTCCAACACTAGGATCTAAAAGTTTCTTAGTTTCGGTAATTACCAGTTGGTTATCTGCCATACTTTGAACGTTAATCTTTCGTTGCTCAATCCACTGTGAAATATTGTCAGCACCAATTCCAGAAATAGATACTAATCTTTCTCTAAGATTGTTGGTTTGAGTTTCAATTTTATCAAAATATAGAAATCCGCTAATGACAAGTATCGGAACCAGACTCAATATCAGAACTAGAGTGATGAGTTTTCTGGAAAAACTGGAAAATAAGTAAGCCATTTCTTTCAGAATGCCTCTTCTATGTTCATCTGGGATTTGACCAACTTTGTCCCCATCCATTATAGAGTGCATCAAGAAATTCATGCCACTCTTGCTCTGACCTGTAATTAGGATATGGAATGGGATGAATTGGCTCTTCTGTACTGTAGACTATCTTAAATTGTCCATCCTCAAGAATTTGGCCGATTCTAACTGCCTTGGAGAGATGTTGTGTTTTAGGATCTACCCCTACAATCCCTTCTGGAGCAGCAAAGGTGATACCTTTTACTGCCTCACGAATCGCATTAACATCGTCCGAACCCCCTTTTTCCACTGCTTTAGCAAAAAGATAAACTCCAATGTAACCGGCTTCCATGGGATCATCAGTAACCCGATGAGGTCCATATTTATTTTTGAAATTCTGAACAAAGACTTTGTTTTCTGGCAAATCAATACTCTGGAAATAATTCCAAGCTGCATAATCCCCACTCATAATCCCTGCACCCAGATGACGTATTTCATCCTCTGCAATACTAAATGATATCGTTGGAATTGTTTCTGAATTAATGCCTTTTTTTCTAAGCTCGTTAAAAAATCCTAAATTACTATCGCCATTAATAGTATTGAGTATAACATCGGGCTTGGTTTTTGCAATTTTATCTACTATTTCTACAAAATTCCTATCTCCAAGAACCCTGTATTCTTCTCCAAGGATTTCTCCACCCAATTCGGTTATTCGTTCTTTCATGATTTCGTTTGCACTTCTGGGAAATACATAATCTGAACCCACCAAGAAAAATTTTGTGCCCAGATTTTCAAAAGCCCAATCGATGGCAGGAAGTACCTGTTGGTTTGGAGCTGCTCCAGTGTAGACAATGTTGGGAGATTGTTCAAGTCCTTCATATTGTACTGGATAGAAAAGGAGGTGATTATATTCTTCAAAGACTGGTTTCATGGTTTTACGGCTGGCCGAAGTCCAACCACCAAAAATTACGCTTACTTCTTCTTCGACAATTAGTCGTTCTGCTTCTGCAGCAAAAGTTGGCCAATCAGATTGTCCATCTACTACAACTGGAACTACCTTTCTTCCCAAAAGCCCACCTCTCTCATTAATTTCATCGATTGCTAAAAGAGTAGCATCAACAACCGAAGTTTCACTAATGGCCATTGTTCCTGACAAAGAATGAAGAACGCCGACTTTAATCGGATTATCTTCATCTAATGGAATAATAACAGCTTTAGGAAGGGAATCTTGATCTTGACCAATTAGGACTGGACCAGATGTTTCTTTTATTTGAGTGAAAACAATAACTCCAATTAGTATTACAATTACTACTATCGCAATTAAATTACCAATTTTTGTCCTTTCCGTAATCGTCTTAATGGTAAGGAGAATAAATTTGTGTTTCTACTCTAGACCCATTTCCAACTAAAATTTCAAAAGCATTTACAAAATTCTAACTCCCTACTCCATAGAGACCCGCACCACTTTTGGGATTATTTTGGACCCACTTTGTTCGTATCAAATGTTAATGCCTAGTTGTCTAGTAACTTCAGACCTTTACACCTGTTTCGGACAGTTACCTCAGTTACACCAGCTGCCTGTGCTATAATCCTCTGCGAGCAATTCATTCCCATCCTAAGGGCTGAAATGTATAGAGCTGATGCTGCCATTCCCATCGGATCTTTTCCAGCTGAAATTTCATTTTGTTTGG
>SDBU01003322.1_pt1 | contig 20535 bp, 22 predicted proteins | sample 2277071 | NCBI WGS metagenome assembly SDBU01 (sample SAMN10397929, study PRJNA504765) | marine sediment metagenome | isolation source: marine sediment core GS08_GC12, 126 cmbsf | place: Arctic Ocean: Gakkel Ridge, Loki's castle | collected 2008
ACTTTCAAAATTGTCTTCCTGAAGAATTTATTGCTCAGTATAGGTGCTAGCCACCCATTCAGCCCACTGTTCTTCATATACTGAGCGCTGGCGACAAAATCTCTATCAAATCTATGGTGTATTATTTTCTCCACTCTCAATCCATATTTTTTAAAGTATTGTCTCATCGTTAAAGGGGTAAAGTGATTTAGATGATTAGGCACCTGGAGGGCATAGCAATACTCTTTAAATAATCGAAACTCAATCCCGGAATAATCTGGCAGTATAATGATTAGCTTGCCGTCCTCCTTCAGAATTTCAGAAGCTTTTTCAAGTGCTCTTGAGGGACTTGGAAGATGCTCCAGCACCATTCTCATGGCGATTATGTCAAATTTTTCAGTGCTATTAACATTTTCGAAAGTATCATTTATTATTGCTAGTCCAAATTTTTTGCAACCAAAAGCGGCAGCCTTTCTATTTGACTCTACCCCAACCACTTCCCACCCCAGTTCCTTCATCTGCTTTAGGTATAACCCATAAGAACACCCTACTTCTAACAGCTTTCCGTTTGGACGAAATTTAGGTATTCCTCCAATCTCAATATCTCTTTTTGTAAGCAGATGTAAAGGAAAAAGATAGGCTTTCTCTAACCAGCTTATATTTGAAGGGTGAAAGTACCCCCGGTATGCTGCCAGGAGTTTATTCCAAACCTTTTTCTTAAGTTCGTTGAGTCTTCCTGACCTCTCCTTGGGGAGTGTAGGGATAAAATAACCCGCATCGTCTGGATAATATTTTGATAATTCCTCACCGTAGGGACGTGGATTTGTATATGTGAAGTTGCAGTTTTTGCACCTTACAACTCTAAATTCACCCGGCATATTGTTATAAAGGTCTCCAGCAATTAAAAGTAACTCTGTCTCTTCTCCTCCACAAAGATCACAGTTTACATATTCATATTTATCCTCGGGATATTCCACTTACTGACCCGCCTGCTTCTCAATAATATCCTTGCATATAGCCAGCCATTGTCTTTTCTCTTTATAACCAATTATCCTCCTAGCTATATGGTTGACCAATGGTAAGCTTAAGAACATATACCCCTTTTTATATTTAGCTGCTCCCAAAGAAGAACCCCTGCCAAAGTGACAGGCAAAGATGCCGTCATAACCCTCAAGATAATATTCGGCACAAATAACGTTCCTAAAGGGCCCGTCTTTATATTCCCGTGTGTTCCTTACCTCTAAAATCCTACCTGCATACCCGTTGTCAAGGAATTTCCCCCGCATCTCCCACCCCACGTCCTGCCCGATTTGAGGATTCTTGGGTCGCATATCTATTCTCAAGGATTTGAAGACTTCAGTATCAAATAGAACAGCATAAATCAAAGGAAAATCCACCGGCTTAATCGGATTTTTCACAGGTGGGGCACCAATAATCTTTACTTTTGCATCAAGTCGGTTTAGGAGAATCTCATCCCATCCCTTCTTCAAGAAAGTGGCATCAGCATCCAAAATAGCCCCATAAGGAGTATTTATTTTATCAATCAATATATTCAATGCTTCACCATGACCCATGCTACCAGGGGCAGACTGTTTTCGGAAAAATAAATCGACATTCTTATATTGGCTCACTATCCTCTTTAGTTTCTTTTTATCAAAATATGATGACCCATTATCGCAAATAATCACCTCATATTTGTTTTTGGTTAATTTTGCCAACCCGTAGAGACTAACTTCTATAAAAGCCGATGTGTTGTAATTTACTATTACTATGGTTACGAACTCTCCAGTCATAAGACATAACCTCTCACTTTATTGTCCCTTTTATTATACTTTGAAGTTTATTCTGAGCTTTCCATTCCATGATTTTTATCCTAACCCTAATATCGCTCAAGAGATTTACTGGTTTGAGGCGGTAATTACCACTTAAATAATCCTCATAGATACTTTGAGCAAATTCATAATACTTTTGTCCAACCTCATCAAGAGTTGGCAGATTTATTCTAGCCTGGTAATGGCTATAGGCTTGAGCAACCTTCTCAATTGCCGGTATAACCCCTCCTTCGTTTTCGAAGAACACCCCAGCTTGACCTATAATTTCGGGGTGTCCACCATCATTTCTGGCTACCGCCGGTAAGCTGCAATGAAGAGCTTCAATCAAGGCATTAGAGCAAGGGTCGTTCTGGCTCGCTGTGATATAAATGTCGTGTTCCTTCAGTATATTGGCCAACTCTCTACTTGGAACTGGTTTTATCCATTTGATATTCTTGAATTCTATCGGGGAGTTCCCGACAAATGTCATCTCATACCTGTTAAAATCAAGGTGCTCGTCCAAATATTGGTATATCTCAAATCCTCTCCTCATATTTCCTGACCAGGAGGTAGCGACTAACTTTATTTTCTCCTCATCGGGCGATTTCTTTCCTTCAGGGCTGAATATCTTCAGGTCGGGGGCATTCATGACAACTGTTTCATAGGGACATTTTCTCATCCCAATTTCATAGTTATTCTCTCGGCTCCAATTTGACTGGAAGATAGTCCCATCAGCACAAAGCTTATTAGACCGAACAATGATTTCATCAATTGCCCTGTCTCTGCCTCTTATATAGGATATAGGGCCATCTACTCTATGTATTAAGATTTTATTTGGATATCTTTTCTTAGCCCTAAACACCTTGTCGAGGCCGTGGTGACTATTAAACAGAATCACTTGTGCCTCTTCTGGACTCTCGGAATAAACCCCGGCTTTCCTAAAGTATACCCGAAGAGCCTTCAGGAATTGATTGCCCCCTCCCCAGGGGCCTTCTACAAATTCATATAAGATGTGAATTTTCATTGCTTCTTCCTGACAACAGTAGTACCCATACTATTATATTTGTCAATTTTGCCTTCTATGAGTTCAAAATTTTCCTCAATGAATCCCAAAACCCGTAACCTTTCTCTAATAGATTGCACTGTATCCAGTCCACCCCCCCTTACTTCTTATGTAGTCAAAAACTAAATATGCCCTATTTTGCATATTTTGATAAATATGTTTCACTACCTCTAAAGGATTTGTAAGGTGCTCTAATACTGTAATAAGAAATACCATGTCAATTTTATTTGGGAAATCTGGAAGAGCATCAGGGTATATGTCTATAAATGATACACTGTTATAGGGACTCAACCTCCATTTAGCAAAATGGTAAGTAAATTGCCTTATGTCAGCAATTGTGAACTTTGCATTCTTGAAATTACCCCATTTTAACGCGCTATATGTAACCGGTGCTACGCCACATCCATATTCCAATACATATTTAGCATTTTTAATGTATTCTCTATATGGATAGAAAGATAATGGAGATAAGGCATTTTTATAAACTGATGCGAAAATTGAATAAATATTCTCATAACGCTGCCAAGCTTCCATGAATTCTTGTGCATCGGCATCTTCTGACACCTCCACGCTTCTGAACTTAGTTCTATAATGAGAATACAGCCAGAAGAAATCATGAAGGTTCAGAGGGCGACAACCGAGGCAATTAATCCAGTAATCCCTGAACTCATCAAACCAGTCTCTGATAAAACCTGAATCAATCAATCTTTTCCACAATCCTGACTTCACCAGAAGCCCAGTAAGATAAAGAGACCGCTCTTTAAAAACTGCTTTATTATGTCTTACAAAATTTGTATGTGCCTCTTCAATGTCTAAATGCACATCATCATATAGATTTCCTGTATGTTTCATTCTGCTTGCCTCGTAATGATTCTTCCAAGCCGGGGAACAAACTATTACGACTTGACTCATTCTCTATGCCAACGCCTATAAATCCTTTCATAGTATTCCCTGGCGATGTTCTCCCACGAATAGTTTTTAATAGAATTTAAGGCATTGCTTGCTAATTGCCTCACTAAATCCTTGTCTTCTATAATCCTTGCCGATTTTGCTGACAATGCCTCCACATCTTCCATCTCAGCGAGAAGACCATCATAACCATCCTTTACAATATCAGGCGCCATGCCAACTTTGGTACTCACTAAAGGAATGCCTGCAGCCATCGCTTCAACTACCGCTTTTGGACCACCTTCTGCCCGGGATGTCACCAAACACAAATCCAAGGCATTGTAGTATTCTGGAATTTCCAAATAACTTTTTAGAAAGAAATGCTTATATGGAACACCAATTCTAGCTAATTCTCTTTTTACATAACCTCGCGCCGGTCCGGTAAGCAAAACAAAGATATCGTAATCACGGTTTAAGTTATCGATAACCTTTACCAAGATATCGGGCCCCTTTACCCATTTCGGTTCCAAGCCTTCTCCCCAGCCTAAGCCATCCTTTTGGAAAGAGCCTATTATTACCTTATCCTGTGGCAATCCGAGCTCCTTCCTGATTGTATCTTTCCGCCCCTCCGAAACAGGTTTGAAGATACCTAAATCTACTCCAAGAGGAACAACAACAATTTTCTCTTCTGGCACACCCCATCTTATCAGGTTTTCCTTTGATATGGTACAAGATGTGTGAACTACTTCTGCCCTTTTAGAAGCCTCAGGCAAAGCCTCTATCATGGCTAGATTTGCAGGATTTTTATCCTTTTCCGTGCCGTGAAACCAAGTAAATACGATTTTATTACTCGAATCTACTTTCCCCCATACATCGGACGAAAAGAGGTTTCGTGAGCCAAAATGGATTATTTGATTGTGGATGCCTTTATAAGTTGTGGTTATTTTGGCTTTTAATAATTTTTGGCTATTTAAGCTTCCTGTTATATATTTACCATCCCATTTGATTGACCAGTCTGCTGATTCTATGACATAGAATAGTACAGAATAAGGACTTTTAACCCTGGAGAATATGACTTTACTAAACCGGTCACGTAACATAGTGGCTAGAAGTACTAACCTCATTTTTAGACCCTCTATCTTTATTTGACGGCCTCAATAATTAGGGGGTCCTCTTCTTCCGAGCGCTGTTCTAAAGAAAGGAGTTCTAGATAGTCGCTTTGGCGATAAAGACACCCAATAACCTTGCGGAAACCAGCCAGTTCCAGTTCGTACTTTAGGGATTCAAAAGTGTGGTTAAATTTGTGGCCCCATGCGTTCCAAATGAAATTCAAGTAATGTGTTCCAGTGGGCAAGTCTTTTTCTTTTGTGACTGAAATCCGAGCTTTCTGGTTTATCCAGTTGGTTGACGACAGGCTATCCTCTATCATTGTTTGTAAATTCGGCTGTGCTATCCTGAATACACCACCTTCCTGCATAGTTTGGAAGATGTGCTTGAGCATAACCCGCAATTCATCTATTGAGAAGTGTTCCAAGACATGCTCGGTGTATACAAATTTGATACTACCATCCCGAAAGGGAAGCTTTCTCAACAGGTCAACACGTAACACTCTTTTCGACCTAGGTCTTAAATCACAATTAACCCACTCCTCCATGAAGTAACCACCACAGCCCAAATGCAGCTTGATTGGGTACCCACCAACAAGCTCTACCATTTGATGAACTCTCCTCTTGGACACAAAGCGACACCTCATCCGCCATACACGATACCTTTCTCTCTCTCTAAACATTGAGACATAAAAGTATCCCCACCTGGCAAATGACCTCAAGCGATTAGCCAACGCTGTCCTCCACTTGACAAAGAACTTCTTCTAAAGTCTTACAAATCCTGCGGATATCACTTTCTTTCATATCGAATGTTAGAGGTAGGCAAAGCATCTCATTCCAGGCGCTTTCCGTCCTGGGCAGGGTAATGATCTCCTGAGAGGCTAACGCTTTGAAATACTCATAGTAGTGCAGCGGCTCATAGTATCGCAATGTCATTATTCCTTTCGCTTCTAGACTCTTCTGTACCACATCTACAGGAATATTGTCACGAAAACGGACAGGGAAGCACTGCCGGACATAGGCACAGTTATCCTTTTCTGGATTGGCGACCATTACATTATCAGGCAAGCAATCCTCGTAAAGCTTACTCATACGAATACGATGCTCTCTTATCTCCGAGAACCGGTCAAGAATGCACATACCATAAGCAGCCGTTACCTCACTCACCTTGGCATTAAGCGCCAAAAAGTCGATGTTTTTTTGCTGATAAAAGCCAAAGCACTTAAATCGCCTTAGATGTGTATAGGTCTCCTCGTCACGGCAGGTGATGGCTCCGCACTCTCCAAACGGAAATACCTTGGAGGCATGGAAGGAAAAGACCTCCATATCCCCGAAATTACCGAGGCGGACGTCATGATAGGTATTGCCAAAACACGCCGCTGAATCAAATATCAGGAGTTTGTTGGTTGCCCGGCAGTAAGAGAGATATCCATCAATGTCCCCTATTCCACTCAGGGCATTCACCACTAAGATAACATCAAAAGGCTCCAGTGCTTCCAGCTGAGCACAGTCAAGGCAAAGGTCAGTATCAGAGATGTCGCAGAAGGCAAAAGGCAAATTATTCCAGAGCACGGCGTCAAGCGTGGCAGGGAAGGTGAAGGAGGGAACAATCACTTTGGCTTTTTGCCCTTTAACCTGTGTCGCCCATGAAAGTGCCGCCATCAAAGCAATGGTGGCGTTGGAATAAAGCACGACGTAGCGGTCAGTTTCAATTACTTTAGCGATTCTCTCCTCCAGCATCCCAACCAGGGGGCCACCATTAGAAAGGAACCCTGAGCTTTTAGAGATGTCGAAATAGGGTTGCAGTTCATCAAGGGGCAAGAAAATCGGCTTGACGAAGGGGTATTTCATAGCTCTATTCTTCGCAGAAGTTCATGACAGACAAAATCAGGGCTACTCTGCTGGCAAATAGCCGCGCCGAAGGTATCCAGCGGTTCCGATGAGGGATGCTTTGCTTTAAGCTTGCCAGTCATGTACTTCAGGAACACATCATGATAATAGACCCCATTTACCAACATGCTTCTTCCTGGGTGGTAACCGCCACGGTCATCAACAAATGACCATAGTGCCTTACACTCTTCCTCAGTAATCTCTCCAACGACATCTACAATAGATACCTTATTAAAAGCCTTAAACAAGCCAGACTGGATAGTAACCCTCTTTGTCCAACTCCAGAAGAGCCATTTTCTAAAATACATCGTTGAATCAGGACCTTTCAGGTAGCGGTTGCGATAGTGTAGATTGTAAATCCACGGCAATCGCCGGTCGGCCTCAAACAATTGTGGACCGCACTGGTACATTTTGTAAAGCCATGTATACGGCTTATCACGGTGGAGGAAATCTTGTAGATATTGCTGAATATTCTCAGATTTCGTTTCTGGTATATACTGGTTTATGTGTATCACAAGCGCAATATCAAAGCCCTCCGCCGCCAAAATGTCAAGCCCCTGGTTCATGTTGGCCACGAGTTTATCAATAGAATAGCACTCGTTACCATTTTCATCGATGTCAAACCATGTCTGAGCCGTTGAGACTAGCTGGATTTTGGAACTCCTTACTGCTACTTTTGCATCTCTTGACGATGAAATTAGAACTACCTTGTCTGCAAAGGAGCAGAAACTTTTCAGAACAACCTCGTGAATATGATGATAGCCAAATCTGTGGAGATTTCCAATTGAGCAGACAATAGCGATTTTCATTGCTTTTCTCCATAATGTTGCGAGGCTATCATATGAGTGCTTCCCAGTCAGATTCGCTCAACTTTCTTATTGGTTTTGCAGGAACTCCAATAGCTAACACATTGTCTGGAACATCATCTACGACAACAGCGCCAGCACCTATGAATGTTCGATTTCCAATGGAAACACGCTCTTTGATTATTGACCCTATACCAATCCAGCATTCACTACCTATAGAAACCATTGTACCTATATGAACACCTGATGCAATATATGTGTATTTCCCAACTCTAGTATCATGTCCTAACGAGCTTTGAACATTAACCACAACATGTTCCTCAATAACATCCTGAGGTGTCAATACAGCACATGCCATAATAATAGAACCTTCACCTATCTCTACCCACTTTTTGGGAACTATGGCGGCTGGATGAATAAGGGTATCATATTCATAATTAGCTAAAGACTTGATCACTCTACTTCTAACTACGGGATTACCAATAGCACATATCAATTTAACATCATTAAACGTACTCAACGTGGATTTATCATAAACAGGTTTACCGTTTATTAACTGTCCCTGCCTTTGGCAATTCTCTTCTAAAAAACCATCAACTTCATGATATCTACCTAAATCTTCATATATATTCAAAACTACCCGTGCATACTCCCCAGCGCCCAAAATGTATATCATTTAGGCTTCTCCTTTCTTTGATAATAGTTTTGAGTATGTTCTCATAAGGAGAGGTTTTGGCCCAACTCCAAATTTTGGTCATATACTGCGGCTCAAGCCCTGTTCCAGCACTTTTGATATATAACATCTCCTCTGCCCTTATTAGTGCCAGTTCTATACATAGATATACATCGTTGCCGCTCTTGCTATATTTTGCTATTGTTCCCCCCACAGCCTAATGCTTTATCATGAGAATGCAGTGCTATTACCAGTACTCTCATTTAAGTTGGCCTTAAGCTGAGTGTCACCTTACTGGGCTTCACTCTACCTCTATTGTGCCAAGCCGGCCGCCGTTCCAACGACTACTTTCTTGCCATCCTGGTTCTCACACCACATCTGCATGACAAATCTAGCCCGAATACCTTCTACCTCCTTGCTCTGGACAACCGCTTTTGGCAGCACTGTGTCATCCGTCTTTATGATTCCGATAAACTTCAGTGCCATCTTACCATGTTTCAGCCAGCCTATCCCAAATACATCAATCATCAGCTCTACTAGGTAACCCTCACACATAGCTCCTGACGCTACACGTGTATGCAACCCACAGCTCTTGGCAAAATCCAAATCCGTGTGAATAGTTTTTTTAGGCCACCCCGGACCTTTAGGAAACCCTCCTGAGAAATTATTTACTCTCTCCTGTGTTACTGTCTTGAGACTGCCAGTGAATTCATGACCTTCTTGTGTATTAATCGTGATCATTCCCATATTCACTCCTCCCAGAAAAGTAAGTATCTATCATTTTTCTTCGCAGAATTTCCATCCCATCCTCGTCGGTAACCACTACATCTTTTACCTGATATCTTCTACCCCTTTTCTCGTACACATCTATTACCTTCCAATGGACTCGAAAAGTTTTACCAACTCTGCCCAGATTTAGAAATTCAATTTCCTCATGAGTGTGAACCGCTGCCATGCCAGATGGTAGATTAAAAGATGGTGTTCTGGGGATATTGCTGTGGTTGATCAAGAGACTGGGGTGAACTATTGCTGGTCCATCGTCAGTTTCGTGTAGATAGCGTGGGTGATGGTCCTCAACTGCATCGAGGTATTGTTGATTGAACTCTGGGGTAACCTGAAATTCATAAGGCTCGAACTCCTCGCCCACCCCTACTTGGCCGGACATCTTTTTCTCAGCCATGTGTTTGCCTACTTAGAAGCAGTAATTCTGAGCATATTATCACGTGTCAAATCAATGTGTCAAATAATATTTTGTATTTAAACTTTGAACCTGTCTGATACGCAGGAAGGACATTAAGCCTCTTTAGCGCTGAAAAACTCACCTGTAAACAGATACTCAAAGGCATAACCCAATGGAAGATGGTGGGCAGCAAAGGAAGGCCCGCTTATGGAAGAAATGCCACGCCTAGCTTGAGGCCAGCCAAACTTGGTATCATCAGCAGCAATCCTTATATCGCAGCAAAAAGCTATACCATCTCCTTGGGCCAAGCAAAAGCCATGAACACAGCAAATTATCGGTTTCATTATCCTCAAAATGTCAAGGTACAGCCTATCAGCCTCAGTAGCTGATTTAACGTCTACTTCTGTCAAATCTAGCCCAACACAAAAAGCCCGCCCATTACCAGAAAGAATTGCCACTCAAGCATCTCGGTCATCACTATATCGGCGTAAACACGCAACCAATTCGTCTTTCATCTGAAAATTGATGGCATTCATTTTTTCAGCACGATTTAAGGTTATATAAGCAATCTTTTCCTTTACTTCATACTCAACTAGGGACATCTTACCTCCTTTCAATTTTCTGGCTTAATTTTTCAGTTAGTTCTAAGCAATATTGCATAGTTCTAACCTATGTTTTCCCACACCATTTTAGTTTTTATTCACCTTCTCGTCCATATCTTCGTCATCGATTGTCATTGGATTAAACCTCCTTTACCATCATTCTAATTGCCATTCCTTACTCCCTATGCCCACCAAAATGAACAGTATTCGGATTGCTCTACCCACGATTCGTCCCCAGACGGCGCCCATAATCCCCCATAGATAGATAAAACCACCTATGATACCAATCCCTAGGAAGGGGAAAATATAGTTTACCAGCACAATGGCTCTTATATTCTTTTTGGCCATAATAAATGTTCCCAGAAATCCATCAGGTATTGTTAGTAGTATCCACAAAAGCAAAATTTGCGAATATATAGCTGATTCCGTATATTTTGTTCCGAACAGTAAAAGCATAATGTCATCTATAAATAGCCAGTATACTAGAGATCCCACCAGAACTAATAGGCCTAAGGGTAAAATAAGCCTCTTTACCCTATCCCTGACCTCCCCCATTCTAATCCCCTGTTCGCTTATTTTGGGGGTAAATGGGCTCCAGAACATTTTCAGCAGGTCTTTTATCCTGGTTGGAATCATTAAAGCAATAGCGTAAATCGCAAGCTGGGGAGCTCCCAAGAGAGTCCCTATCAAGATTTTGTCGATATGACTACCCAAAATTCCTATTACATTTGTCCCGGTCAGAAAGTATCCATACTTTTGGCATTCATCATCTTTTGATTGGTTTTCAGTGTATTTCAGGCTTCTTATATAAAGTAGGCAATTCAGAAAGGAATTAGTAACAAGATAGGTAATAATTATCAGAATTAGGTGAGTTGCATTTAGGAAAAGTACCGCAATCATGGCAGCAGCGTTAATACCTACCTGGATGCTTCCATATATTGCCAACAAGTCAAACCTCTTTTTCCCCGCCAAGAAGTTATTCCAGGTGTTTGGGGCATGAATGAAGGGAAAGAAAATGCTTGACATCATCAAGCCAATACCAATTATTCGGGCATCATAGTAGTAATAATAGGCGCCAACGCCCAAGAGCACCGGGATGCCAAGTAAGCTCCATAAGAACTTCGTCTTCACCGCTTGTTTATAACTTCCCTCATAACCCCTGGCTACAGACCGTAAAACGGCGGCATTTAGACCGGGGATAGAGGCGATGGAGACTATTCCTAAAATTGCCAGTAAAAAATTGTATTGCCCAAAGACTTCTTGAGGAACCAGGCGAGCAAAGGCAACGGAAAGCGCAAGCCCAAAAATCAGCGAAATACCGAGCCTGAGATATACCCAGAATTCATTTTTTATGACATAGGCAAGGTCTATCTGGTATTTCTTACCGTATTCATCGATTTTGGCTTTTACCGTTTCAAGCATTTTCTGCCGCTATTTTCTATGCTAATAACTGCGCATACAATTCCAATTCCTTGCCGATCAGTTTTTCTAATGAAAACCTCTCTTCAATAGTTTCCCTTGCCTTCTTCCCCAGCGTCTGTTTAAGTCCCTCATCTTCCATAACACTCGTAATGGCTTGCCTAATTGAATTTGAATCGGTATCGCACAGAATACCGTTCTCCCTATGCTTGATCACCTCTTTTGTTCCATCTATCTTGGTTCCAACTACAGGTAAGCCGCATGCCATTGCCTCCAAAAGTGTTTTGGGCATACCCTCCCATAAAGAAGGTAAGATAAATAATTCATGCTCATTCAAAATTCTGGGTAATTCACGGTTTGGGATATTGCCTAAAAAGTTGGCATTGATGTGATTTTTATTAGCGAATTCTGTTAAGTGTTCTTCCTGCCTTCCTGAGCCGATAAGGTTAATGGTATATGGTAATCCCTTTAATGCTTCTAATAATGCCAATAGGTTTTTCTGCTGGCTCAACCTGCCGATAAAACAAATCGAGCCTTTCTTTTTATTAATCCCATTTAAGGGCTTAAATACCTCAGTTTCAACATAATTAGGGATAAGGATGTGATTGTGCGGATGATAATTTTGCTTAACATAATCGAAAATCCTGGGGGAACTTGTGATCGCGGCATTGGCTATTCTATAGGTAAATTTCTCGACCCTTTTTATAACTAAATTCCTCCAACTTCTCGGATTTGCTTGGCTGAAATTAATCGACCACATATATCCCGTCCTCACTAGCAACTTGTTCCGGTAGATGAGTTTGGTTAATGCTGCGCTCCAGGAGCCAAACATTTGATTGGTTTTTAGGATATCGACTTTTTTCAGTATTTTTTGATGGATAAACGGAAGCATGAAGGAATATAAAAGGTTATTGGGAATGTATTTTTTCGGAACTATTGTAATGTTTTCAGCAAGGTAATCTTTAAATCTTAGATCTTCCTCCCCCCCATATGTAAGAAAATATATATGCTTAAGGTATTTGCTCAGCTTGTTGTACAATGCCACTTCCCTGTCTATCATGCCTATTTGATGCCATAATTTTAGAGATACTCCAGTAGTGAAAAAGAGAGCCAGAGTTTTATCCTTTAACATACTATGCTCTCCCATTACTGCTCCTATGTGACATCAGCCCAAATCTCTCCGAATTGGATAGATGCTCCTTCAATCCTCATTCCAGCCTTCTTTCACCTTATTTAACTCCGTAACTATCAACATAACCCTCTAAACCTTCCTGAATTATTACGCTTGGTTGCCAATTCAGTACCTCTCTGGCTTTACTGATGTCTGCCAAAGTATCCTTAACATCTCCCTTTTGACCTTCTACATATTCTAGCTTTGCTTTCTCCCCAGTAATCTTTTCTATTTTCTTAATCAGTTCGTTAACACTTATTCTGTCGCCACCACCTATATTGATAGCTTCCCCCACCAGATCACCATTAGCGGCCAGGAGAGTGGCTTCAACTACATCATCCACATAGGTGAAGTCTCTGGTTTGTTCTCCCCCTCCGTAAACAGTTATTTGTTGACCGCTTAATACTGCCTGAACGAACCGATGTATCGCCATGTCCGGCCTCTGTCTTGGGCCGTATACAGTAAAATACCTTAAGGAAATAACAGGGACGCGATAATTTCTGTAGTAAAGGTAACAAAGGTTTTCTGCGGCTAGTTTTGTTACTCCATAGGGAGAATCGGGCTTTAATAAGGAGTTTTCCCTCATTGGCAATTCTGCAATGCCATACACTGAAGAAGATGATGCATAAACGAACTTCTTGATTTCCGTCCCCTTATAAATTTCTAGTAATCTTTGTGTTGCCTCAATATTGTTCTTGGTATAAATCTCGAAATTCTTGCCCCATGAGGCTCTTACTCCTGCCTGGGCGGCCAAATGGAAGACATAGCTGACCTCAGGAAATTTATCTCTATCAATATTTAAAATGTTTTCTTCAATAAGCCTAAGATTTGGGTGCTCCAAAGCATTTGATATGTTTGCTTCTTTAATTTCTCTCGGGTAGTAATCGGTAAAACAATCTATTCCCACCACTTCGTACCCCACTTTCAACAACCTATCTACTAAGTGGCTGCCTATAAACCCAGTGCAACCGGTTACCAGCGCTCTCATTACCAGCAAACTCCTTCATATATGCTTGCTTCTCTTGCTTTCTCAATCCTTCGTCCGTCAATAACGATCTTTCCCCCATAATCTAACTCATTGAATTCTTCCCACTCCGTGACGATGAGAATGGCATCAGAATCTAAAACTTCTTCCTTGGTTACATACTCTATTTCAGGAAACAGTTTGCTGAAATTCTTAACTGCCATCGGGTCATAGGCTTTAACGACAGCCCCTTCCTGCAGCAAAACCTCAACGATTTTTATAGCTCTAGAATCCCTCACATCGTCGGTTCCGGGCTTAAACGCCAGCCCCAGAAGACCTATGGCAGCATCTTTTAATGGGATATGCTTTTTAAGCAATTCTACAAGCTTTAACGATTGTGTATCGTTTAAGTTTAATACCCCCTCTAGGATTGTCGGTTCATAACCTATTTCTCGCGCTCTCGCTATCAGCATTTTAAGGTCTTTAGGAAGGCAAGAACCTCCAAAACCTATGCCAGTATTCAAAAACTTATTTCCGATCCTATCGTCAAATCCCATGCCTTTGGCTACCTCATATGTGTCTATACCGAGTTGCTTACAGATGTTACCAACCTCATTCATAAAAGAAATTTTGGTCGCTAGGAAAGCATTGGAGGCAAGCTTAATCATCTCAGCAGTTCTTAGACTGGTGCGCAGGATAGGTGTATTGAAGCTCTGGTAGAGGCTGCTGAGCATGTCTCCGGACTTGTCATCATTTTCTCCGATAATCACTCGCGCCGGATTCATGAAGTCATAAATCGCCTTTCCCTCCCTCAAGAATTCGGGGCACATACAGACTCCAAAGTCGTCCCCCGCTTTCTTTCCTGATGTCTCTAGGATAGGGATGACTAGCTCTTCCGTTATGCCAGGGGCAACCGTACTCTTTACAGCGACCACACAATAGTCTTCTCTTGTCTTCAGTATCTCGGCAATTTGCTTCGTTGCCTCGGTTATGTGCTCCAGGAATATGGAGCCACTTTTGTCCGAGGGTGTGCCTACACATATGAAAATTATATCTGAGTGTAAGATTTTCCGATAATCAGTGCTTACCCCGATATGAACTTGGCGTAGAAGTTCATCCAATCCTTCTTCATAAATCGGAGAAATCCTACTATTATGTATTGCTTCTAATTTCTCCTCATCGATATCTATAAGGATAACTTCGTTTCCTAATTTGGCTAGACAGGCTGCGGTTACAAGACCAACATAGCCTGCCCCGATTATAGAAATATTCATATTCCTCTCCTAGCCAGAGTTAAGTAAGGGGCTCTACAGAAAGGCCTCATAAGACTTCATAGTAGAATCCTTTGCTTTCAGCCTTGTCCTTACTAAACATGCCTCCCATATCTATCGGGTATCGGGGTACTGGTCATAATATTCTTAAAATCGTCCAGCAGACTTCTAGCGAAAGCTTTCACCAAGGGTAAGCCTACATAACCTAAGCCGAGAACACAAACTACCGCCCTCTCCGAATTATGTTTCATTGTCTAAACGCCTTTATGGTTCTCCTTAATCCATTCTCTAAAGTCCACTTTGGCCTGTAGCCAAAGTTCTTAGCCTTAGAAATATCAGCCAAGCTGTGCATTGGGTCACCCGGCCGTGGTTTTTCAAGGACTGGCCCTAAGTGTTTTTGCATAAGGTGAAGAATAACTTCAGCTAGCCGGTTAATAGTAACGCTCTTACCGCTCCCAATGTTATATACACCCTCGGCGTTATTCTCCACCGCAAGGATGTTTGCTTGAACCACATCTTCAATGAAAGTGAGGTCTCTGCTCTGCTCACCGTCGCCAAATATAATGGGCGGTAAATTCTGGGAACTCCTTCCTATGAAGGCAGGGATAACAGCCGCATACTGTGAATGAGGATCTTGCCGTGGACCATAGACATTAAAGTATCTGAGGCAAACAGTGAGCAGGCCGTAGATTTGGCGGAAGATGTTGCAGTAGTATTCACCGGTTAACTTAGTGAGGGCATAAGGAGAGAGGGGATTAGAGGGCATGTCTTCCCTGGACGGTAACGTAGGAGTACCTCCGTAGATCGAGGAAGAGGAAGCAAAGACAACTTTTCTTACCTTATTTTCTCTGGCTGCCTGTAATATGTTCAGCGTTCCTTTTATGTTTACCTCATTAGTAGTTAATGGGTCTTCTATGCTGCGAGAAACGCTGGCAAGAGCTGCTTGATGGAACACATAGTCGACGTCCTGAAAAAGCTGTCGAAGTAGGGGAAGGTCGGTGACGCTGCCTTGGATGAACTCTATACTCTTGGTCTTAAGCAACGGTTGTATATTCTCCACCTTGCCGGTGGAGAGGTCATCGAGAATGATAACCTGGTAGCCTCGCTTTACTAACTCTTCAGTTAGATGAGAACCAATAAAGCCCGCACCACCCGTAACGAGAGCCGTCTTCTTATTCAATCTGGTGCTTTACTCCATATTTTTAGTCGCTATAGATATTAGGTTGCTTAATATTCCTCTGATAACTTTTACAACAATTCTCTCTCATTGTGAGCGGGAATTACTACGTAATCATAACTCTGTGTTGGAGTTCGTAGCCAACTCAATTCTGGTTTCCTCGAAGAGTCTCTTTAGCTCTCGACAAGCAAGGCGAGTAGGCTTGCCACCCTGTCTTTCCCAGCGTTGCACAGTGGATAGGCTGACGCATATCTCTCGTGCTAAATCTTCCTGTACCCAGCCTCTTATCTGTCGCAACTCCCTTACCTTTTCCCTTAGTTGCTTCATTGTACCCCCCTTAAGCTGCATCATGCAAAGCTTTATGTTACACAGTATCTTAGAATAATAAACCTGTTGTGGACAGTTGTCAATAGGTGCCAGTTTATGCAATGGTATATTTGCGGTCAATAGTCAATAACATCGCCACGTTGCAAGTCAGATTTCCCGTCAATGAATCGAGCGCCGACAACAATCACCAGGCTTGCTAGTTTTTATGCGGTGGGCTTTCTTTCCGGCGTAGCTAACTCTGCTCTCACTCTATATATTCAAAGATTTTCACGGCGGGAAGCGTGTTCCCATCTGCCAGCCTTATGTGGACATCGGAGCCGTGAACCAGCTTATAGTGTTCCAGCGCCTCCAGCGGCACCGGGCTGACATATGGGTTGTCACTGACGATTTTGTAGTTAGCCGACTGCTGGCTGGCGATATAGGCAGCCGCCTCTTGGTAGCTGGAGAAAGATAAAACGCTGGTGATTTGCTTGATGACTTCGCCGCCGCCAGCCTTTTCCTCATGGGAAATTACCAGTACTCTATCCGGCGTTACCGCTTTGCCGTCAAAGTTGTACAGCCGGGTGGACATCGAGCGGTAGTACTCCGGGTAGAAGAGGTTTACAGGCATCACTTTGCCCTCCTGCTGCACATAGTAAGTATCAAAAAAGACGGCGCGTTCCTGTCCGGCCCAGAGGGCAATTGCCCAGAATTTGCTGGTAGCTGTCTCATTATCAATGATTACGTATGACGTGCCCATTTCCTGCGCAATTTTGCTGGCTGATTCCTCGTCCTGGGAGGTAAAGAAGCCGGCTACCCTGGCCACTGCCCCGGGTTCCTGCCCCGGGTTAGCGTTTGGCAGGCGGTGGGCAATGCGGGCTATCCAGTATCCATAATCCCACCAGGCCAGTACCCCGTAGGCAGATTCTGGGTATTTAAAGGGGCGGTATTCCTTGCTTGTCTCGAGGTGGTAATAGAAATCCGGGTCGCCAAAGGGTTCGGGGGTGTTTTCCTTCAGCCAGGAGAGGGAGCTGTACCAGGCATCGCTTGGCGCAAAGGGTGCCGCAGTGGCAGTATCTTTTGCCTTCCCGATATTGGGAAAGAAGACCATGAAGAAGATGACGAGCACCGCCAGGGCCATAGTTACCTGCCTGCTGGTGATGTGAAAGCCACTCTGCCTTTTCGCCTTCAGTCTGGTTTCCCTCCTATACGCTTCCTGGGGTATTTCTGCCGGTTTGGATGTCCTGTCCCTGAAACCGGCGAGCTGGAGGAATTGCCATGACAGGTAGCCGGTGAGCACCGCTGCGTTGACGGCGAAATAGTAGGCGAAGCGGCGCTGTCCCAGAGTTGCCGCCAATATTACCAGGCTCCACACTACCAGCAGGCTTTTTTCGGGGTTATGCTGCTTGATGGCAAAGTAGGTTAAGATGCCGAGGGAGATGAGGCTCAGGAAAAAGCTGGTGGTGAAATTGCCCCAGACAACTGACAGTGAGAAGTCACCCCTGGGGAATAGGATAGGCTGCATTTCAATGGTGGTAAGCTGAACACCTGAGGGAATAAAGACGGTGAACAATCGTAGCATTGCGCTTGAGAGGCTGGGGCTGATGATGTAAAGAACGGCCGATGTAACTAGCCCAAGCCCAACCAGGGACAGTGGGTAATAGGCTGCTTTAATATTTTTAGCTGCCATCAGCCGTGAGATACCGTATAGGGCTGGCGGAATAAGCAGTGCCATAACCATGGGTATCGAGTATAGTGTCTCGGGGGAACCTGGTAAAAATATAATTAGGGCAATCAGGAATAAGATAATACCAACTACGCACAGATAGTCCGTGGAATTCCCCCTTAGATGGTCGATAATGAACTGTATAATGAAATATACAGAGATAATAAAGACGAAGAGCAATGCCCCAGACCAGGTAATAAGGTAAAGTCCAAGAAAAACACCGGTAAAGAGACTATAAATAAGCGGTTTGGCACTCGTTGCCCAGTCTCTCGATTTCAAATGGTCGAGGGTTAGTTGCCGTTGCCTGGCGGTTTTGAGTGCCAGAATAAGGAACAGGATGGTTACTGTGGTAAGCAGCGTCTCGAAGATGTGGTAGTCGGTGAAGCCGAGCATTGACCGCCCCAGAAATTCACCAGGCAATAAGACTATTAGACCTGCCGATATGACACCCGCCCATCGGTTGAATAATTCTTTGCCGATGAAATAAACGGGGATAACGGTCAGGGCACCCAGCACTGCCGGGAAATACACACCGATTACGTCAACAGTGTGCTCGGTTGGTGAGCCAAGACTCACTACCCAGATAATGCCGGCCAGAAGCCAATTAAAGAAATGGATGCCACCTAGGTTGGAACCACCCGGGTAGATTAAATACGGAGTGAAAGTAGTCGTATGAGGAAAATTATGGGCAATGTTGTCAACGAGGAACATTTGGTAGTAGGCATCAATACTTGTAAACTTTATCCAGTCACCGACGAAGACGTGGTCATGGGGAAGATAGGCGCGAAGGTAAAGGGCAATCCCGAAAAACAATGTCAGTAACGCCCCGGCTATGATACCGGAAGGAAGCTTGTTTGCCTTCAATTTATTGGCCATTGCCTTAGCCTATATATGTTTCATATTATCTCTACATTCGTGTGTGAGTGATTATAACAGGTTCAGGTGTAGAATCATAGGCCATTCTTAAGATATCGCTGCTTTATCCTTAATCGCTATATCCTTCCGGGTTGCACTATCTGCATGCCACCATATTCCATCGATAAGACGTTTAATCGGTAATTCCTATCTTCCTACTGCCTTTACCGATGGTGGCTTCCTGGCTCAGGAGAATCTCAACCTTCCGTAGTTTGTTCACTGCGTGGTCACAATAGCAACATACTTTTTAGCTTCAAAGTGGCCGCTGATAGGGTATAAACGCTTTGTCGATTGCACAGATTGACGAAAAGTTCCATTTGTTGGTGATTTGTTTAGGAGTGTAGGTTTTCCTGAACATTAGACTAATATTATAACTGGACTAGTTTTGGGGGGCAGGCTAGGACTAGATTAAGAGCAGGTTCCGACATGTGCAATTACGCTGCAGTACCTTCGTAAAGTAAAGCAAAATGAAAGGAGCACCTGATGGCAAAGCTAACCGGTGAAATGAAGGCAATGCTTGGAAAGCAGTTAGCTGTTATTGCTACGGCAAGCAAGGAAGGAATCCCGAATGTTGGGCCTAAAGGCTCGATACACGTGGTTGATGATGAAACGCTTGGCTACTCGGAAAGCACAGGCGAGAAAACACTAAGAAACCTTAAAGAAAACCCTAAAGTAGCAATATTGGTTGTGGACCGGGAAAATAGAGATGGCTACCAAATCAAGGGCACAGCAGAATTATTAACCAGCGGAAAATTCTTTGAAAAAGTAGCCAAGAGGCAGCAGGAAAAAAAGAGGTCACTTCTTAAATATGCAGTTAAGATTAATATCGAAGAAATATATTCTGTCCGATCGTGCATGACAGCACAGAATATTTCATAAAGCCACTGCTGTCTCGTTGCGATTCGTCTGAATAGGTATAGAGAATTATCCTAAACAGATATCTGATCACCTTGTCTAAACTTAATTGCACAATAGCTTAGATTGTGTGATAGCACTGAGTGAGACATCAGGCTTAGAACTTGAAAATCGCGGTATGTAGGAGCTTCTTAGTAAAGAAACGCTCGGATTAGTCGCTGGTTAGCTTCACCCACACTTCCTCAAAAAGGTAAACCCCTTCGGAAAATCCTCCCCTTTTGACCTTCTGACCCCCTTGACATTGGCTGCTACATGTGCTACAATTTGGTTATGACTGAGGAAGCGAAGACCCCGCGCAACATAAGGATAAGACCCACCGTTCTCCACCAGGCCCGTGTCGCTGCTGTCACTCAGAAGAAGTCCATGGGTCAGTGGCTGGAAGAGGCGATATTGGAAAAGATTGAGAGGGAACAAAAGAGGCAGGAGGGATAGATGAGAGTAGCATTTTACGCCAGAGTCAGTACGGATAAACAAGTGGAAAAATACGGCATCCCCAGCCAGATAGAAGCATTGAAGAAAAGATGCCTGGAAAGGGGTTGGACTCCTGTACTTGATGGAGATAAGGATACCTTTATTGACGAAGGCTACAGCGGTGCTGAACTCGACAGACCGGCCTTGAATCGTTTGCGCCAAGCAGTCAGGGAAGTCAGAGTGGATGTGGTTCTGTCCTACG
>SDBU01003323.1_pt1 | contig 20532 bp, 14 predicted proteins | sample 2277071 | NCBI WGS metagenome assembly SDBU01 (sample SAMN10397929, study PRJNA504765) | marine sediment metagenome | isolation source: marine sediment core GS08_GC12, 126 cmbsf | place: Arctic Ocean: Gakkel Ridge, Loki's castle | collected 2008
CCTTCCGGCTTTTTTCGCTCCTTTGCTCCGATGATATGGCAAGCAGGCAGTTCTGTAACTTCCGGCGCAACTGGGCCTTGTTCATTTACCTATCCTTCTCTACGACATTGTCTTTGACAGGTTTGCCGTTTTGTATCAAGCTTTGCAGCTTTTGTAAATAGCGCTTAATATTTTTTTCACAACCGCTTTCTTTCGGCACATAATATTTTTTCTTCATCAAGCCCGGAAGATACTCCTGGGGCACGAAACCATCCTTAAAGTTGTGCGGATACTTATAATCAGCTCCGAAACCCAGCTTTTTTGCAGCCGCATAGTGACTGTCTTTTAAATGTTTCGGCACTTGTTTCGTCGGCTGCTGTTTTACATCCGACATCGCTGACCAAATAGCACAAGCCGAAGCGTTCGATTTCGGCGCACAGGCAATGTATAACGCCGCCTGCGCCAGAGCAAGCTGGGCCTCCGGCAAACCAATAAACTCAGATATCTGAACCGCCGCCGCCGCTAAAACCGTCGCCATCGGGTCGGCGTTTCCCACGTCTTCAGCCGCACAAATCGCAATCCGACGGGCAATAAAACGAGTATCCTCCCCGCCCGCTAACATCCTGGCAAGCCAGTAAACCGTAGCATCAGGGTCCGAACCCCGCATACTTTTCTGCAAGGCGCTTGCCAGGTCATAGTGCGTATCGCCCGTGCCGTCGTAGTCAATCGTCTTCTGTTGTATCGACTCCTTTGCAACTTTCAGATTAAATTTTATTTTCGCATTGGGCCCTCGGGTCCCCTGCGATAACACACCAACCTCAAGGGCCGTCAGGGCCTTTCTGGCATCACCGTCGCTCATCACAGCTAAAAATTTCAGTGCCTTCTGGTCCGCCTCGATATCAAACTTACCAAGCCCTCGTTCAGTATCTTCAATTGCCATTTTCAGCAATTTCAAAACATCTTCCTCGCTGAGCGGCTCAAAATGAAATACCGTGCTCCGGGAAATCAACGGCGAATTGATTGAAAAAAACGGATTTTCAGTAGTGGCACCTATGAGAATCAAAATCCCTGCCTCGACATCATCCAGCAGGACATCCTGCTGTGCACGGTTAAAGCGGTGAATTTCATCGAGAAAAAGCACCGTCCTCGTCCCGTCCACTGCGAGTCTGTCACGAGCACGCCCGATAATCTGCCGAATATCCCTGACGCTGGCCGCGGGAGCGCTAAGATAGTGAAATTCGGCCTTCGTGTAGTTTGCAATCACTGCGGCCAAAGACGTCTTGCCGGTCCCGGGCGGACCGTAAAATATCAGACTACTGAGCCTGTCGGCCTCAAGCATCCTTGTCAGCAGCTTATCGGACCCAAGAAAATGCCTTTGTCCGATAAATTCATCAAGCTTTCTCGGCCTCATCCGAGCCGCCAGCGGCGCCGCAGAACCTATATTCGCCTCTTCAGACTCACTGAACAGAGTTTTGCTGGGTTCCCGCCTTGCGGGATCCCTGACCTTGTTTTCGCCCATGGCCCTATATTATATCAAAGATGTGCAAAACTGTCGAAAATTTATTTCCGGCTTCCCTGATAGATGCCCCCGATTATCGGTCCCACCACAAATTCCTTGATATGTTCAGGATGGCATATATACTGACCATGCTCAAGATGGCATATATACTGACTATTTAGTGCTCTTGGTGGCAATCCATAGCTGCAAGGTCAACTGGAGACAGGAATGAATGGGTATTCACACAGTTAAAGCAGGTGTGTTTTATAGAACAAATGCAAAGATTCGAAGTATTGCCGGCTATGGAGCTTTGCTGGCACGTAACCTTAACGGATTCTTACCCTCAGATTCTGATTCTTCGTCGAAAAGACTCGAAAAAGAGCTGAACCCGCTTTTGATTGGCTATCCCAGAAATCATAACTATAGGCTATATAAAAAGAAACTCTTTCCAAGCTTCAAACTCTACGAAAGATTAAGGCTTGTTGTCTCTCTTTACCCCGATAAATTAGAAAGCTTCTTAGACATTGGCTCTTGCAGAGGGTTTTACGCAATGGACGCAGCTCAACGCCCCAATTGTCGAATTTCAGCAGGCGTTGATATTCATGAGCCATTTATTTCTATCTCTAACAAAGTCAGGGAATACCTCGATATTAAGAATGTCGATTTTCATTTTGCCACACTTGACGAGCTATCAAGCAAACCTGAAGCTTACGGCGGCCCATTTCAAACAGTCTTGCTAATAGGTACGTACCACTATCTGTTTTGGGGTAGTAAAATGAGCCCAATTGCATATCATAATCACCGGGACATACTCGCCAGACTTTCTCAAATTTGCACAGAAAGGCTTATCTTCTCCGCGAGGCTGGAAGTAAACAGGCTGCCCGATGGCATCAAGCAGAAAGCCAAAATGCTTGGTAATGAGGTCGGATACAACACTGCAGATTTTCTTAGAAGCGCTGAAGAATTCTTTGAAGTCCATAAAGCTGGTTATCTGGGTAAATATCCTTTATTGGTCATGTTAAAGAAAGTGGGAGCACTTTCATGACTGACAACAGTCAACGAGAGCCTGAACCAACAACCATAAGAAATACATCCCGGCGGCTCTCGATTCTACGAATTCTGCTGGTCATCGCAATCGCAGGGCTGTTAATCTGTCTCTGGGAATATGTGCTCGAAGATCGTCTTATTCCCAAGCGGTGGGGCGTCGTCCAGGCGGGAAAGATATATCGCAGCGGCAGACTCTCAGCGGCGCTCGTCACAAGGACGCTGAGAAAAAACAACATCGCCGTTATCATCGACCTGACCGGTGATGAGCCCGGCGACAAAGACCAAAACGCTGAAAAAAAAGCCGCCGTCGAGCTGGGCATCGAAAGGCTGAGCTGCCCGCTCAAGGGCGACGGCACCGGAGACATTAACAACTACGCCCATGCAATCGCTGCTATCGTCGATGCCAAACGAAAAGACAAACCCGTTCTCGTTCACTGCGCTGCAGGCGCACAGCGCACAGGCGGCGTAATTGCATATTACAGAATGCTGATAGAGAAAAAATCCCCATCTTTCGCTTACGCCGAACTCTTGCGCTATGATTGGAAAGATAAGCCGGACCAAATCCTGCTAAACTACATCAATAACAATATGGCAAAGTTAGCTGAACTGCTTAAAGAAATGGGTGTCATTGATGAAGTACCCAATCCGCTGCCGGTCATCCGCAGCAGACATTTCAACCAAAAAGCTCCTTATGGGAATTCAAAGCTGCTGCCTTCCTCGTTCACATCTTTCCGAGAAGACTGGAAAGTTTCAATGCCCCTTATATGATAAATGCCTGCATAGAAACAGCAAAAACCCGTCTAATCCGCCTAATACCTGTATTTTTTGCCTGCTTTTCCCATAAATAATGCCAAAAAAAATTTCCAAAAATTACTTTTTTTTATTTGATTTATAGCTGTGAGCCGATAAACTTCTTAAGTAGCAGGTGGGTGATTTAATTTTATAACGTATAATGTAGTGACGTTTCGCGTAGCAAGGAAAGTTTAACTAAGGATTTTTAAAGGAGATGAACATGAAGAAAGTAATTTTGTTAACTGCTGTAATTTTGTTGAGCGCAACGACTTTCGCACAGGCACAGGAAGAGCTTACTGGAACCATCGATGTAACCTACCTGACCCAGTACATTTGGCATGGTATCGAACAGTACCGTAGTCAGAGCGCAATTCAGCCCAGTATCGACCTGGACCTTTATGGCACGGGGCTTGGCCTGAATGTCCTCCTGTCAAGGGCCAATACAAGCGGATACGAATCTGGGGAGGAGCTGCGCTACACATTAACTTACGACAACAGCCTCTATGAATACGAAACTTACGCCACTGACTACCAGGTCGGCTGGACCTATTATGACTTCCCGCATGTTTCCAGTACTAATGATTTTCAGGAATTCTATGCAACTCTTTCCTGGCCGGAAATATGCCCCGAGGGCGTTGTCCCAAGTTACACTGTTGTTAAGTTGTCGGCATCCCAAAGCAATTCCCCGGCCAGCGAGATTAGCGGCTGGTTACACGTCTTGGGACTCGGCTACGACCTGCCCGTAGAAGGCCTGCTCCCGGACGTTCCGGAGCAAATCCTCCATCTCTCTGCAGCAATGGTCTACAACGATGGCGCCGCTGCCGAATCCGGTGGTGTGGACTCCGACTGGTCACACGCTGTCTTTGGCGTCACAACAGACTTTGACCTCGGCAATGATTGTACTCTCCGTCCGGGTCTTTACTATCAATCCTCCTGGGAAGATACGGTCAATCCTTCAGATGAATTCTGGGCCACCGTGGGTGTGTCGTATGCATTCTAAAACGACTAAGTAATATCAGCAAAAAAGGCCGGTCTTGAAAAAGCCGGCCTTTTTTTATTAGCTCATAACTTCAATCCCGTTAGAAATTTCCCCGCAGCCCCGTCTTGCGACGGGAGTCGCTGGTGCTTGCCCTTTTTCCGCCCTATTGCTAACTGTAGAATTTCTAACGGGTTCAACCCCCTAAAACGGTTCGATACTAAACAACTCTGCCGGCCATAAACTTCGCCGTTTCAATCAGAGCCTCTTTAGCATTGCTTTCTTTCAAATCACCCAACGCCCCGAGCGCCCTGGCAACGAACTCCTGGGCCCGGCTGTGTGCATATTCCAGACTACCATAACGGCCTAACATCTCTCTCAGGGCATCCTTATCGTATTGTTTTCTCTCAAGATACGAGCTTATAACCACCCTTTTTTTTCTCTCCCCAGCTGCTCCTAATAAATGTATCACAGCCAAAGTCAGCTTGTGTTTGTCAGCATCTCTGCCAAGCGTTTTGCCTGTTTTGCCTTCATCGCCGATTATATCCAGTAAATCATCGGTAATTTGAAACGCAATGCCGGCATTCATGCCAAATTCAACCAACGACCAGGTCTGGGCTTCGGTCGCCCTCGCTAAAAGTGCACCAAGTTGACAGGCGCTGCTAAAAAGAACGGCACTCTTTTCGGTAATCACGTCGATATATTCCGATTCGCTCAATTGCCAATTCTGCCTTTGAATTATCTGTCTCAGCTCACCTTCACAGACCCGAACCGCCACACCAGCAATTACCTTGGCCACCCGCGACCCCAGTTCGGCGCACATCTCGAAAACTCGGCCTAATAAAAAATCGCCCAACAACACCGCCGATTCGTTACCCCAAAGATTATTTATCGTGGGCCGACCACGCCTTTTTTGCCCTTCGTCTATAACATCATCGTGTAACAATGTAGCACAGTGAATCATCTCAACAATCGCTGCAACCTGGATGTGCTCGTCTGTGATTTTGCCACAGCAGCCACCGGCAAGCAAAACCAGACCGGGGCGAATCATCTTGCCGCTGCGGCCACGAACATGTTTGAGCAATCGGTTAACATCACCCGCTCCAGCAGAAGAAGTCAGCTGCTCATTGATTAGAGCTTTTACCCGGCTGAGCTGACTGTCGATAAGCCTGAAAGCAGGAACCCTGTTGTGTGGGACAGAAGCTGGTCTGTCGGTATGTGCCGGTAACTGCATAGCGTTGAGTCCAGCACCAATTATGTGTGAACCTACGCTCACGCATAATTGGTGCTGGGCTACTTTCCCTTTCCGTGGGCATATTTGAAGAACTTTTTTCTCAGCAATTTTGTGACAGGCCCCGGCTTGCCGTCACCGATGACCCTGCCGTCAATCTCGACAATGCCAATGACCTCCGCAGCCGTGCCCGTGAGGAAAAATTCATCGCAAACATACAAATCAAATCTCGTCAGATTCTTCTCAACCACCTCAAGATTTTCTTCCTTGGACAGCCTGATAACGACTCCCCGCGTTATCCCTTCCAGCGAACCTGCTTCAGCCGGGGGCGTATAAATCACACCATCCCTAACGATAAAAACATTATCACCCGTCGCTTCGGCCACATATCCCTCGTGGTTATACATAATCGCTTCCGGTACGTCATTATCCAGCGCTTCAATCTTAGCCAAGATGTTATTAAGATAGTTCATGCTCTTGACCTGGGGCGGAATCGCCAAAGGATGATTACGAACCGTAGTCGCACTGATTACCTTCATACCCTTTTCATAAAGCTCTTCCGGATAAAGCTGAATGTTATCAGCTATGATAATTAATCTGCTGTTCTCGCAGATGAAAGGATTCAATCCCAATGTTCCAACACCACGTGTAACAAGCAATCGAATGTATCCGTCGATAATTCCATTGGCTTCAACCGTCTTTTCAACCGCACTAATAAGTTTGCTTCGGCTCATCGGGACCTCAAGACGAATCGCCTTGGCTGAGTCATAAAGCCGCCTGATGTGGGCCTCTAATTCAAAGACCCTGCCGTTATAAACACGAATACCCTCAAAAACCCCGTCACCGTAAAGCAGACCATGGTCAAAGACAGATATTTTCGCATCTTTTTCGTCAACAAGTTTGCCATCAAGCCAAATCTTAAGTGCCATAAAAAATCCTCCTAACTCGTATAAATCCGAAACTATGAAAAGCACGAAGCACGAAATTCTAAATCCGAAACAAATTCAAATGACAAAAATCCAAAATTCAAAACGTTTTGGTCATTTGGTAATTTGAATTTTGATATTGTTTCGTATTTCGATATTCGGATTTATCTTTTGTATATCCGTTAAGTGCTAATCCTCTATCTTCCCATCGGTCAATGTTACTATCCGCCCGGCTCTTTGGGCGATCCTCTCATCGTGGGTCACCATCACAATCGTCTGGCCGAGGCCGTTCAATTCTTCAAGGACGTCTAAAATACCATTTCCTGTCGCAGAGTCAAGATTTCCTGTCGGCTCATCCGCCAAAAGCAGCCTCGGCTCATTCATCAAGGCCCTGCCGATAGCCACCCTCTGTCTCTCGCCGCCCGACAACTGATAAGGCTTATGTCTGGCCCGTTCAGACAATCCAAGCTGCTCAAGCAGCTCTCTGGCCCGTCTCTTCGCCCATCTACGGCATGCAAACCAGCCAACTATGCTCTTACCTGCCATCACCGGCAAAAAAACGTTTTCCAGCACACTCAATTCGTCCAACAAATGATAAAACTGAAATACAAATCCCACCATTTTGTTGCGGAATCTGTTCAGCTCGCCGCCACTATGCCGGCTCAAATCCCGGCCTTCAAACTTGACAACGCCCTTACTCGGCTTATCCAACGCACCCAATATATGCAGCAGCGTACTTTTGCCGCTGCCCGAGGTACCAACTATGGCCACAAATTCGCCCCTCTTGATAGCCAAATCGACGCCTTTGAGAACTCTGACCTCGGTCGCACCCATTCGATAAGATTTATAAAGACCTTCGGCCTTTAATATGAAATCATCTTTACTCATGTAATCACTAATCAATAATGCCGTCTTTCCAAATTCTGCTCATAATGACAAAGCATTCAACAATAGTCAATAATATTGTCATCCCCCCAAGCCGTTAGCTGTGACCGTGAAGCCTGTCCTCGACTCCGATCGGGGAGCGGGTAGCGGGGACAATAGTCAATTACAATTGGTTCACCTGCAAAATCTCTACCGGCTTTTGCTTCGCCGCCTGCCGGCTCGGCAGCAACGCACCGACCAAACAGGCAACAATCGCCGAAAGGACAATTACTCCCAAAACTTTTGGGTTCACCTGGTTGGGTATATCACCTATCGCATAAATTGTCCTGTCCCACAATTGGAAATTAAAATGCTCAAAAAGCCAATCTTCTATCTGGTTTATTTTCAGCAAAAACAACCACCCGCCTAATAAACCTATACAAGAACCTAAAAGACCCACTAAAAAAGCAAATCCGGAAAATAATTCAATAATACCTGCGTTCGAGGCACCTATGCTCTTCAATATCCCTATGTCTTTACTCTTATGGCTAATAATCATATAAAACACAACAAAGACGATAAAAACAGTCGTAATCCCCACAAAAGCGAACATAACCGTCATCACCGTTTGTTCCTTCTCCATGGGGGCAATGGACGAACGTCTGTAATCCTTCCAGTTTTGTACAGTAACGGTATCCAATAAGTATGCCTGTTTTTCATCGGCCTTTTCCTCTTTGAATTTTTGCCACAGCGAAGCGACTTTTTCACATCCTGCCTGCAGCTCGACATTCGGCTTGAACTTTATATGGATAGCACTGATTCTCTTAACAGACCCACCCATACCGCAAAGTCGCTGGGCCCACTCGAACGGCAGATAAACTAATGAAAAATCAACGCGGGCCAAACCGCTGTGTGAAGTATCACTATAGTAGAAAGTTTTTGCATTAACCAGCCCGGCGCCGGCTTTAGACAAAGCTCCTCTTGCTGTAAGAGGAAAACAACTTATAGAAAAACCTACACGCACAGGACTGACATCATAAGAATATCTGCTCTTGGCATCACGTTCCAAAGCCATGTCAATCCCCAACACACAGCCTAAAAGATTTGGGTCATAAGATGGTTCAAATGCCTTAGATACATCATCTTTATGATAATATAGCATTTTTTCAAAACCCGTTGCCCTACTATGCCTGACCGGCTCGATGCCCATAATCTCAAGACCTTTGTTTAGCTCTGAACCCCTGCGATTCAGCAGTGCATAGCTTTTAATCACAGGCGAAGCACCTTCGATAAGATCCTCCTGCTCCAGTCTATCTAAAAAATCTTCATAATATGCAAAGCCCACTAATGATTCGGTCCCGACTACACAATCACCCACAAAATCGTGGTTCTTCTGCTTGAAATCGCTCACCAGACCCGCCATTACGGTCATCACTACCACAACAATAAACACGCAAAGTGCAACTGCAAGCACCGCAAAATATGTTATGCGCCGCTTTATCAAATACCTGATCGAAAGAATAATTTTATACATAGCTCAATCATAGAAATTATTGAATCTCGAAGTTCGGTATTCTAAATTCAATATTCATTATTCGATATTCATCATTCATATCGCAGTATCTCAATCGGCTTCGTCCAGGCCGCGACAATCGCCGGTATCAACGTTCCAATAGCTGCAGCTATAATTGCAAACAATACAATAGGTAAAGCCGATGCCCAATCAACCTCATTAGGTATCTTACTAAACATATACACGCTGCTTTTCCACAGCTTCAATCCAAAGATTATCCTTATCCATTCCTCAATCGTATTGATGTTCTTTGTAACAACGTATCCCAGAGCAACTCCCACGCCCGAGCCGGCCATTCCGACACAAACACCGAACCCGACAAAAATCCAGGCCACCGAGCTGCCTGCCGCCCCGCAGCTTTTCATTATCGCAATATCCTTCTGCTTCAGCCTGACTATCATATAAAATATGCAGAATATCAGCAGAACAACACCAAGGCTCACAACCCCGAATATCAATAACAAAATCCCCATTTGCTTTCGATACGCAGCAACATATCGGCTTTGCATCTGCTTAGCTGTTTCAATACCCGTATATTGCATAAGATACGGGTCCGCTCCTAAATGTTCTCCAACGAAACTACGCCATACCCCACGAATCACCGCCAGAGCGGCATCAGTTTCGGTATTATCTGCCAGTTTAATTTGAATCCGGCTGGCAACCGGTAAGTCCTCCTCCGGGTACAAAGTTTTTTGCAGGTCTTCTATCGACAGATACACACAACCTTTATCAAATTGATAGACGCCCGTTTCAACGACATCCGCAATGGTAAATCTCATCACTCTTCTTTTGAATTCTGCTCGACTGCCTTGCTCGTCTGCTTGTGATAAAGTCCCGGTTGTAAGAACAACCTGCTGACCGAACATCTTTTCAACCGCATCGAAATCATACTTATCTGTCTTTTCGTCAGGCTCCGCCACCACCCCTATTCCCACAAAACCTCCAATTCTTTCGGGAAAATCGGGAACATCGAAAGACGGTTTGCCCGGCGAGTCTTTTTGTCTGAGCAAATACCGGTCAAAACCCATCACTTTTGCTCGTCGCAAAGGCTCAATCCCCCAAATTTCCACCGCACGCACGTTGCCTTTACCCAAAAGTAAAAGACCATGAGCCGACAGTATCGCTGTTGCCGACTCCACCACCTCTGTTTGCTCTAAACGCTCGATAAACAAATCGTATTTTGCAAACTTAGTCGGCGGGGCAAGGACCACATCACCTATTGCTTCAACCGCCGCTCGCTGGAACGCATTGATAAAACCGGTGAACAAACTGGAAACCACTATCAACAAAGACACAGAAAGGGCAACCGCGGCAATACTCAAGAACACTATCTTTTTCTTACGCAGATACCGCAGCCATAAAAATAATTTTAACATCCCACACCCACTAAATTCACAATCTACGACCAGGACACAAAGTGCCACGCATTGGTTGCGTTAATTTCTCCTTCATGTCTTTATGGTTATTTCCCAAGCGGCCTTAGAAGGGGAAACAGCACCACATCACGAATACTCGTAGCACCGGTCAGCACCATTACCAACCTGTCGATTCCGATACCCAGCCCACCGGCCGGAGGCATACCGTATTTCAACGCCGTTATATAATCTCGGTCCATCTTTGTTAGTGATTCTTCCTGCCCGCGAAGCTGAGTACGGAAATTCTCATATTGCTCGGCAGGGTCATTCAGCTCCGTATAAGCATTGGCCAATTCCATCCGGGCGATAAACAATTCGAAACGCTCAGCAAATTTGGGATTGTCTTTTTTTCGTTTGGTTAAAGGGCACAGCGCCGCTGGATAGTCTATCACAAACGTCGGGGCGACCAGATTGTCTTCAACAGTGGCTTCAAACACTTCATTGACAACCACCGCATCGTCCATGCCCGCTTCATCCAGTTCGAGCTGTCCTGCTTTTGCCCTGACAGCCTCTATATCGTCAATATCACAGCCGCTGTGTTCTTTCAACAGTTCCGCGTATTTGGCCCGCCGCCAGGGCCTGGTAAAATCTATCGTTAAATCGCCGAACTGGACCTGCTCGCCGTCGCAGTATTTCTCCACGCAAAGCCCAATAATCTCCTCGGTCAAATCCATCATCACGTTGTAGTCACCGTAGGCCTGATACACTTCGAGCATCGTAAATTCCGGGTTATGCTGTCGGCTCAATCCTTCGTTGCGGAAACTTCGATTTATCTCGAAGACCTTTTCCATTCCCCCGACGAGCAGTCTTTTTAGAAACAGCTCCGGCGAAATCCGCAAAAACAAATCCAGGTCCAGACTGTTATGATGTGTCATGAAAGGTTTCGCCGCGGCTCCGCCGGCTATAGTCTGCATCATCGGGGTCTCAACTTCTAAAAATCCTTCGGATTTGAGAAATTCGCGAATCGCAGAGACGATGGCACTGCGATTCTTAAACCGCTCCATTACTTCAGGATTGGCCCACAAATCCACATATCTCTGCCGGTAACGCTGGTCGATATCTGACAGACCGTGAAATTTCTCAGGCGGCTGCAGCAGGCACTTACTTAGAAGCACAACATTATCAGCCCATATCGTAATTTCACCGGTCTTGGTTTTACCCAACTGACCGGACGCACCGATTATATCGCCAAGTTCCAGTAATTTCACAAGCCCCCACTGCTCAGGCAGAAGTTTTTTGCTCAAGCCGACCTGGATAATACCACTGCGGTCACGCAAAGTAATAAAAATCAGCTTCCCAATGTCCCTCAACAGCACAATCCTGCCGGCACCTTTGGCCTGCTGGCTCTCGTCGCCATCTTTAAATCGGCCCTTGATACCTTCAGCCTGCTCGGCCCCCTCATACCTGCCACCATAAGGGTCAATGCCAAATTCTTTAATCCGGGACAGTTTCTCCTGCCTTTGCCTCTCGAACCTGTTTACCTCGTTAGAAACTTCTTCTTGTACCATATACTTCTCTTAAAACCGCAAGTCAATCACGCTGGGCCAACGCCGGTGCCCCAGCTTGAATCAATTTGCTCCTGACAATCAAAAGACCAACCTCCAATTGCGGGTCAGCCGCAAGGGTTTCTTCGACCGTATGTTTTCTCGGCTTATCGTTGACGTAGTCGTGGTTGGCTTGAACCAGCACGTCATTGTCCCTCCGTACCTCAATCATCTTTTTAAGCTCATCGCTTCTCAATTTAACCTCAACATCCGGCCCAACACCCCAATCCTCTCTGCCTTGTTTTTCCATTGCTTCCCGGCTTTCAACTCGCTGGTCGGAAGGCAAATGATAATGCGCCATCGTATATTTCAACTGTGCACCTCCGCCGGGAGAGCTCGTTATACCTTGCACGCTGCCTTTGCCGTGGGTCCGGGTCCCCACCAGAATCGCCCGCTTATGTACTTTATCTGCCAATGCTCCTGCCACAATCTCTGAGGCACTGGCTGAGCCCGAATTTACCAGTATAACAAGCGGATAATTCGGATGCGTTTTCCTCTTGTGTGCCAGCTCAAGTGTCGACCTCCTGCCAAAACCCGGCTGTCTTTTGACTATCAATCCTTCTTTGATAAATTTATCCACCACCGAAACCGCACTATTTAAAAGACCGCCGCTATTGGAACGCAAATCCAGAATCAATCCCCTCAATCCCTCTGACTCCAGCTCAACTAATACCTTCTCCAAACCCGAAGCGGTTCCTCCCGAAAAGCTCGTGAGGCGGACATAGCCTATTCTTTCCTCCTCATCAATCATATACAGCCATTTACCCGCATCGGCCCTTTGCCAGCCGCGAATTGTTGGAACAATTATCCTGTCTCGGATTATCGTAATTTCTTTGGTTTCCTCCTCCCCGGGTCGGTCTATTGTCAGCGTAACTTTTGTACCTTTCGGACCGGTTATCTTGTGAACCGCACAGCTAAGAGACATATCCTTGGTTTTAACCCCGTCCACCGCCTCTATCACATCTCCCGCATCAAGACCGGATTTATATGCCGGAGTATCAGGCAGCAGGCTCGCCACCGTCAATAGCCCTTTTTGTTTCGAGATCTCTATGCCGATACCCGTAAACTCATTGGTCATCATCTTTTCAAAATCCTGCACCTGCCTGGGCCAGACTATCACCGTATAAGGGTCAAGTGAGGACAATGCTGATTCTACAAACTGCGCAATCACTACCTGCTGCGGTAAATCCACCGTCGCATCGTTCAGCTTCAGGATCTTCTCAAAAACCACCAAAAAATTACGCTTACCAAACCTTGTAGGGCCGTCCGAGGCGGACTCAACCTCATCTAACAGCCCGCCTAAAGACACCGACCAGGCCGCAAGCCTCGTACTATCAGGCGGCAAAAAAGAACCCTGCTCGGAAATCCCGACTAATCGGGATGATAGTGCCAAAGTTTTTTCGTCGAGCACTTCGAGCTCAGTCTTTTTGGAGGCGGTATCTTCGCTTCGGGAATCCTGACTAAATCGGGATGATGTCCCCACCACTTCCCCTAACAGCTTGCACCGCTCGATAGCTTGCCTCGCCATTTGGGTATAATCAATAACGCTGACGTAACGCAGGTCTAAGTAAATAATCGTCCGGATAAACATCTCTTTCTTCACTCCCCGGAAACGCTCCTCGCGGGTCTCACAGGGATTGTCCTCAAAAGATGCCGCAATAGCAGCCTTATCCAGAAGCTGCTCGGCATAATCTGAATATCCCTCATTCTTTGGGTCTATCGCCTTCAGCCAATAGTAGCAATTTATGTATGCCTCAATCCATTTGCCCGCCACCTCGAACTCAGCGGCCTTATCTATCGCTCTTTGTAGAACCTCTTGTACGAACGAATCAGACAGAAGCTGCTCTTTCTGCGCCTCGTCTGCAAACTCACTCGCCTTGACAATAACCGAAAGCGTATCAACAATATCATTGACATCGTTCACGTCATCGATATCTGCTCCAGGCTCTTCAGTCCCAAAACGGCGTGAGCCAAAGCTCTCCTCGTACCGGGCTAATTCGGATAACTGTTCTTCGTAAGCAGCCTTTCGCGCTGTCCGGCGTTTTTCCTCTGTCGCTTCATATTCGGAAATAATACCTACAAGCCGGGTAATTGCTGCACTCCCAGGTTTATCGCTTCGTCCAACAAGCCCTCGCGCACCGGCAAAATCACCTTCGGTAATCTTTGAACAAACCTGTTCAATCAGCGCAGCACTCGTGCTGCGCAGCGAGCTACTTCGCAGAGCAGCGGACTCGCCCCCAACGGTTACCGCCGCAGACTGTGACACCGCCGCATTGTTAGATTGAGCCGTAAAACCATAACCGGCAAACAACAAAAACGCTGCAAAGCAGCTTAAACCAATTAAATATGTTCTTTTCATCCCACCACTCCTATTTCTTGAATTTCTTGAAAATAAACAGCTCATTTTCGATTTCCAATTTCCAATATTAAAATTCAATAGTACTTCGCTGTTTTGATTCTCCTTTGCAAAACAGCGGGGTAAAATTGACAAACTACAATTTATACACACTCCGCCGCTTTTCCGGCGCAACCCAAAACATGCAGCTTATGTTTGACCATCTCTCTAATAGCTTCTCTGCCCGGCCCGAGGTACTTACGCGGGTCAAATTCACCCGGCTGTTCTGCATAAACCTGCCTGATTTTAGCGGTCAGTGCCAACCGCAAATCCGTATCGATATTGACCTTGCAGATTGCCATCTTTGCTGCCTTGCTCACAGCATCTTCAGGCACACCCATCGCATTGGGCATATCACCCCCGTACTTATTAATAAGGTCAACGAACTCCTTTAGCACGCTGCTCGAACCGTGCATAACCAGAGGAAATCCAGGCAGCTTCTCTGCTATTTCCTGTATTACATCGAAAGCCAGTTTGGGTTCCTTTTTAAACTTGTAGGCACCATGGCTGGTGCCTATGGCCACCGCTAAGGAATCAACCCCTGATTTCTCGACAAATTCTTCAACCTGATTCGGGTCGGCTATATGTTTGCTGATGTCATCGTCGGACACACCAACAACGTCCTCCTCTATACCACCCAACTGCCCTAACTCGGCCTCGACCACTACATCCCTGGCGTGAGCATACTCGACCACCTTTTTGGTAACCGCAATATTCTCTTCAAACGGCTGTTTTGAAGCATCTATCATCACTGATGTAAAACCATCATCGACAAATTGCTTACAGGTCTCAAAATTATCTCCGTGGTCCAGGTTTATCGCGATGGGAATGTCCGGATTTTCCTCGACTACCACATTGATAATCGCCTTTAGATAGCTAATGCTTGCATATTTGCGTGCACCTCTCGATACTTGCAGGATAAGCGGGGCCTTTTCTTCAGCCACCGCACGTATAATCCCCTGCGTGATTTCCATATTATTCACATTGAATGCACCAACTGCATAGCCGTTCTTATAAGCCATCTCGAACATCTTTTTGGTATTAACCAATGCCATAACTTTCTCCTTTATCAATCTATTATTTTCTAAGTTTTCTGCAATCTCCAATAATCAATATCGGACATTCACCCGGGCCGAATCAATAATTAGTACCCTGACGAACCGCCCAATCCCATATATCTTCTCGGCCCTATCGCTAATTCCGGCACGCCCTGAAGCCATACGCTAAACACAATAGCTTGCCTGTCTAACGACGAATCCGAACTGTACGTAAAACCATAATACATCCTGTGATACCGCCTTATAAGCGATATATCACTTCGCAATGACGCACCGTAGTCAAAATCATACTGTGCAGAATATATCGCCGTATATCGCGGGTCAAGGACGTATGTGGCCGCAAATGTAAACATATTCGAGCCTATTTCGCCAAGACCATTATCAATCCGTTTTAAATACCTGCTACCTATATAATAATTCAAATCAGGCCAGCGCAGGTGCGAAAAACCAACATTAAGCTGCTGAACCACACCGCTTTGCATATCAAAATTCAAATCAGACAATACCGCAGTAGTATCGCTCAGGCGCCAGATATAGTCGGCGCCGATATAATTACGCCTCGGCCCAAATATGTTGCCGCTGCGCCTATCGTATCTGTCTTGTGGATTCAGCAACGGGCTGAACCTGTTTACCAGCGGAATAAACGGCCTGTTCCAGATGAACCGGTCCGGCCCCGCAGAGGCATCATCAGAATCATTCACCCAGGTAACGTCCATATCCAGCCGCATCCAGTCAACAGTTCGCTGCTTATCACCAATGCCTCTCTTGGTTTGCAGCCGCTGTGAAATACCTACGTTCAACGTATCACGTTGTTCGATTACCGGGTCGCTCTGGGTGTAAGCCACAGCCGTTAAATACGGCCTTATCATATGCCGCAGCTGGTTCAAGTCCCAGAGCTGCGATTTGACATCAGGAAAAACCTTCCAGTACGGTTGCGACGATACACGAACACCGGTTTCACCAAACCAAACACCATCCTCCCTTTCCACCGTTTCACCGTCAAGCTCACTATAGAAACCCAGCCCATCTTCATACGCCACCGTCCCCGCTAAAAAAGGTACCATCTTCGCCTTGCCAATCATCATCGGCATATCAACCTCGTTTCTCGTTGACATAAACGTAAAGAACTCATCCGGACCCGCCGGTATACTCTCCGCAGCGTAACGCTGACGGAATCGGCTGACCTGACTGTCGCTGTAGAATGTCAGCTTGTCATCGAGAAACGACTGGCCGGTCCAATGAAATTCAGCACCAGGCAACTCTTCCAGCTTATCGACAAAATCATTTGTTCGCATCTTGCCCAAAAAGGAAAGACCCCAGTTGTCCTCAATACGCTTCATGTGAACCAGAGTCTCCTGCTCCTTACCCACATAAAACTCGTTGCGATAAAAACTCTCAAGAAAATTCTCGTCAGTTATATAACTGACCTCAGTGGTAAGCTGCCAGTTGTAAGGAATAAATTGCCTGTGCCGCCAGCTGAACCGACCGCGAAGCTCACGTTCCGGCTCAAGATCCTTACGACTGCTGTGCCTGCCGAGATAGTCCTCACCCTCATCGTTAATTACATAGCCCAAAATCCTGCCGAAATAGTCCTCTTTTTCATAATCGACCTCTATCCCGCTGCCGAAACCGTGTTCGCTGTAATAGTCCAGGGCAAGAGTGGTTTCCGTTCCTTCCGGCTCTTCCAATCCAAGTAACCGGGACAGGAACCATCGCGTCTCAACCAGCGTCCCCCACCTGCTGTCATGCCCGACGTGTACACTTTTGAGCGGAATATCAGATCTTTGCAGATTACTGCGTAAAAAAGGCCAATAGAAAATCGTCCTATCGTACATCTTCAAACGCACATCACGCATCTGTGCTTCGTAGCTGCCCTTGGAGAGCCTGCCCTGCTGTTCGTCAATAGTCGTCGTATCGGTGATAATCACACTCGAAGCAGTAAGTGAAATCTGAGGCAGGTAAAATTCACTCGTTGTCAATGTGATATCATCAGCCGCAAAAATATTTTCCGCCACCTGTTTTAACTTCGCCGCCCTGACATAAATCGGAACCCTTCCGGAGACATCGAAAGTCCTCATCACCGCATTTACCGCAAGCGCCTTTTTTGCCTCGAAGTTATAATATATCTCATCGGCCCGAATTGTTCGCCGCCCCTCGGTCATCAAAACATCGCCGCACAAATAAATCGCCCCTATAGCCCCGCTGGCCAAAATACCTTCAGCACCTGATTCCTTCTCACCGGTATCAAGCTCCTGACCCGAATAGAATATAACCGCGTTATCAGCCTGCAATTCCAGCAGACCACCCTCTTCATCCTGTTTTTGCCACAGATAGAACCTGCCTATCACCGTCCCAATCTTTGCTTTGTCGTCCCACTCTATCTTCGGAGCGACCTCACCGGCGCCTGATAGATTAATCGGATACCGAAAGCGCGGCTCTTTCGCTTCCGGCTCAGCGCCAACATCAGCCGGCTCTTCCGGCTCCGCTCTCTCCGCCGCCGGCTTAGGCTCTCGTGGCTCGGCCTCAACACTCATCGGCAAAATCTTAGCCTCCCGCAGCCCCGCAAAGGCCTTTGCGTAAAGCTCTAAACCACGGGCCTCGGCGATTTCCCTCTTGTCCGCCGTCACAAAAACCTCCCCGCTAATGCCGAACCGAATTACCATAACCTGCCCTTGCTCAATCACCGTCTCACTCAGGTCGGTCATCCTGGCGCCTTTGGCCTTCTTAACCGATAAACCGCCCTGCAAATATACCTTTGCTTCATATCCAATGCGAGCCCCATCGCCGGCTTTCTGTCCTTGTCGGACTGCGCTTTCCGCCATCCCCGCAGAGTCGGGTACCAGCCAAACTACGGCATTATCGCTGGAAAACTCATTAGCCCCAATCGACATCGAAAACCCGTCACGGAAAACCAGAATATGCTCACCCGTGCTCAAATGATGGCTTATAACCGCTCGTCCTGCCATGTGCAAATCTTGGCCCACAAACACCGCAGCTTGCTGGTTTTCAATAGCCAATCCCGGTCTTACCAACACCAATAAAACCAAAATAGGTAGTATATTCTTTCGCATACTCATATATGCTAATATCGCAGGTACCCCTGGATTCACACAATACGCATCCCTGTCCTGAGCGAACAAAGTTTACCCTGAGCGTAGCCGAATGGGTCGAAAGTACGCCATAACGCATCACGAGATTATAGCCGGTCATCCCGACAAAGCCAGCAAAAAGCGCTCTTAATAATACCGATAACTTGATTTATCCGAAACTTTCTTGTAAAAAGAGGTCTTTGGAAAATAACCCAAACCCACAGAAAAACTAATATGGCTAAAAATGACTATTCACAATACCAGAAGGACCTTATATCAGGCTATTACCACAACCTTGATACGATAATGCTCGGCAAACTAAGCGAGCTGGTAACAGAACTCTACTTGGCCGATACGCAGGCCAAGCAAAATCGACTCTGGCAAAGGGCCAACAAGGCTATGGTAAAGCTCAAAGTCCCTCCGGCTATCATTGACCACATTATGGAGAAAAAAGATGTGGAAGTTTTAGCCAAAAACCTCCAGGATTGGCTGGCTAAGAAGAGAAAATAAAAAAGCAATCTGAGCGCAGCGAAGAATCTTCACACAACTCAAAACTAAACACTCCAAACCACGTCCTGAGCGCAGCCGAAGGATCAAGACTCTTCATCCCCCACCATCAATGCCCGGATGGGTGGAACCCCCAGCTCACCTGGGGGTGTTCAAGACTAATACGCCGGCGCCTTGATATCCTCTGCGCTCAGCGCTCGGTTGTAGATGCGAATATCGTCAATCAGGCCCGACCAGAAGCCGGCTGTTTGAACGTTGTTGCCAGCACCGAAACGCAGGCCCCCAACAGCGATTCTCAACTGGCCCTGTGGATTGACATCTTTGGCAACTTCGACGTCATCAACGTACAGGACTCTATACGAACCATCCCAGGTAAATCCAATACAGTGCCATTGACCATCGGTAATTACGGTCTGCGACCTCAACGGATTTCCAGACCGACCGGGGGGTTTCAGCTCCATCATTAGTTTTCCCTCTGCCGGATCGGCCAGAAGCCAATTCTCACCACCTTCTGTCTGAGAAATGACGACTTGCCCTGCGGCACCTCCTTTTACCCAGGCAAAGACACTGTACGGCCCGTCCGCCGGGTCCAAAACAAAAGCCGTGCTAACATAATCATCTATCCCATTGAGTTCCAGCGCGCCATCTACTATACCACCCTCAGGCTGCCAGGTTGGGTTTCCATGAACGATGCCGTCGTTGAGACTGATACTATCATAGGCAATGGTGCCGGCTGTTTCGTCCAGCTTCCAGTGTGCCGTCAGGCGATAATCCTCAAATAAATGCTCAGAAAGAAGGATCAGATCCTGGACATCGACGATGCCATCGCCGAAGGGTGACGGAGCAATGTCACACAAAGCGTAATCCTCCCCCCAATGATCAACCATGATGCACATATCCGCACAGTCAACGACTTCGTCGCCGTTAAAGTCAACCGTTGGCACTTCCGGCACCAAAGGACGAAATTCATGTCTTATTGATGTTGGTGAATCAACATGCCAAAGCCTGAAACCCAGAGGACGTCCATCGGTATTCCTGCTCGTAGCTTCGCCATTTACCAGTTGAATGCCCTTGTATTCGTTGATGATTAGCTGGTGTCTGTGACCTCCAAGGACGGCAACAACTCCAGAGTCCTCAAACAGGGCCAACAGCTCGCTTCTCTTGGCCGGAGGCAGGTTGTAGTATTCCTCGGCTTCGTCAGGACTTGTCAGATACAAAGGATGGTGCCCCACTATAAAGACAGGACTGTTCTTATCACGGGCAGCAGCCAGCGTCTGCCTGAGCCAGGCATCCTGTTTTTCTGACTCACCGGCAAGTGGTGCTTTCCAAAGCGACGAATTGACAATTACGAACGTGTACCCTTTGTGCTCAAAAGAGAAATAGTCGTCGCCTATGGCCTGGCGATAGCGCTCCAAACGTGAGACTGTTGGTGAATTGCCAACATCGTGATTTCCCGGGGCGCAGTAAGAGGGCACGGTCAGCCCGCTTCTGATTTGGAGGAAATCGGCAACGGAATTGTCGTTGAAGTTGTCAACCAAATCACCGCAGAAGACTACAAGATCCGGCTTCAAACCGTTAATGTGACTTACGGCCTGCTTGAGTGAGTTTACGTCGTTATCATAGCCGTAACCCCAGCCC
>SDBU01003324.1_pt1 | contig 20531 bp, 21 predicted proteins | sample 2277071 | NCBI WGS metagenome assembly SDBU01 (sample SAMN10397929, study PRJNA504765) | marine sediment metagenome | isolation source: marine sediment core GS08_GC12, 126 cmbsf | place: Arctic Ocean: Gakkel Ridge, Loki's castle | collected 2008
GTGCTATTGAAAGTCCTATAAGTCCTAAACTATGCAGTATACGTCTAAACTTTGATTTTTCTAAAATATATTTTTCAATAGTTATCCTTTTAGAGTCAAAAGCTTCTTTTTTATTCAAAATCTTTTTTAAAAATGCTTTTTCATCGCTTTTTAAATATGAATAGATTTTTTTTAATTTTTTCTTGTCAACGATGAATTTTAACTCTTTTGCTACATCATACATCGCTAAAAAATCGATGAGTTTTATGATTTTAATTTTAGATAAAGATAAAATTTCATTTAACTTAGATGCTTTTAAACAATCAATTGGTAGAAGAGTATCCTCTTTTTTAATTAAAGATTGAGTGAGTTTTTCTTTTAAAAAATCTTTTGTATATGGCTGCAGATTGTTTTCAACATCTTCAAGATCTAAAAGATCTTTTAAAGCTTTTCTATTATATGGTTTTAAACAAAGCAAAAAAAGCGAAGCTTCCTGTTTTGAGTAAACATTTAACATCGGTATAAACCAAGAATAATGGATTTGATCTATTATAGATTCTTTTAACATTTTTTGATCTGGAACTTTATAAAATGGGCTTAGAGTATTTAATTTTGCAACCTCATCATCACTCAAATATTTAAGTAGTTTTTTTTCTTTATCGTATTTATCTAAAATTTTTTTGAATACTCTGTTTCTATTCATCATTTAGATTTTTTTTGTTTTAATTTGAGCTGTGGATAAAATTTGTAAATCAGCCATCCTAAAGATGCCCCAAAAACAAAGAGAATCAAAATCATCAAAAAGAAGATAAATCTAAAAGTTTTTGCAGAGCTTTTGGTCATTATAATTGACCAGATTTTAATGTACTCTTTTTCTAGTGCTTTCGCTCCAATCATCTCGCTATCTTGCGGAAAAGTAATATCTGTAAATCTAGATCTATCTGATATCACTGCAACATCTTCAAAACTTAAATTATCAATGCTGCCAGATATCAATCTTTTAATTTTATTTTCTAAATATTGATTAGGATCATCCAAAATACCTTGATGTTTTACATATACTGCAGCTTTCATTTTAGGAGCTTCTGTCTCAGTAATTGTTTCTGTTGAATAGGGAAAGGATACTTTCACATCTGCATCTATAACACCATCGATTTTTCTAATAGTATTTTCTAACTCATCTTCTAGTCCAGCTTGATATCTAATCGTCTCTTCTTTATCAGATGTCATTAATGTTGTTTTTGAAAAAAGATCCAAAAGAGTTGCCCCCTGAATTCTTGGAAGACCATTTTCACTTAAAGTTGCCATGGCTTCAACAGTTTTATTGGAATCAACATATATATCATATGTCGCTGTTGTCGTAGCACCAGCTCCTTCAGTTGTCTTTGCTGCAATTTTTTGAGCAGCTATGCCTTTTGCTGCTAAAAAAACAACAATCTCATTAGCTTGCCTCTCTTGTATTCCACTAACAATAGACTGATTTTTCTCACAACCAGTTAGAAAAATTGAAATTAAAAAAACAAATAATAACTTTTTCATATATACACAACTATTTTTCCTGCTCATATATTTATAGTTATAACATCTTTTGACTTTGAGAAAAATTGTTTTTTTATTTCAAATTTTTTTATTACTATAAAAGCATTTCATTTGAGACAAAATTTTTCTCATCAATGATATTAAAAATGGATCTAATAAAATAACTGCTATGATTTAAAGTCTTGCAAACAAATACTTGTTTTTTTTGCTCTTCTAAAGTTTTTTTGACAATACCTATTGTTTGTATTGTTTCGTAATTATCTATTAGCGTTGTGATTGGAATAATTATAATATTTTTTCTTTTCTTCATTTTTAAATCGTTTGTATCTTCATTAAAAAAAAGCAAAGAGCCTTCTACATATTGAAAGGCTTTTACGATGTTTTGACAGGTGATTTCAGTATCTAAAATATATAATGGAGAGTTGTTAATATAATCTTTTGCTAAAAATAAAAAAAGAGTCTCTTTTTCATCTAAAACATTTTTTTTCAAAATATTTTTTATGTTTTTTTGCAGAGCTTTTGTAAAAAAAGAGTGCTGAGAATAAGATTTTACCCAGAAAAATTTGTCACAGATCTCACGGTATAAATTCAAAGAGAAAAAATTAGCTAAGTTAGAGAGCTCTAAATTATATTGTGGATATAGGGGGAAAATATAATATCTATCAGCTTTTGCTGTTTGAACATCTTTGATAAATTTTTCATGTAGATGATCTGAGTGTAAATAAAATGAAAAACACTGCTTTTCACTATATTTTGACACCTTTGATATAAATTTTTCTGAAATCTCAAAGGTATCGTTAATATTTTGCTGAACTTTTATCTTTTTTTTTGATCTTTGAAAAATCTTTAAAAAAAAAGATACTTTATTAGACGCTATATCTTTTTTATAAACGCCATCTCCTAAAGATGCAAAAATATAAACAATTTTTTTATTTGGAAACATATTTGTATTTAATTTAGCTAGTTTAGTTTTTCATTTTTGAAAAATATTTTCAAATAAAATTCAATTAAGCTAAGATATTTGCTAAAGGAAAAATTTTTTAATGAAAAAAATACTGCTTTGTCTTTTAGCATTTTTAATGATCTCATGCCAAGTAAAAAAATCTACTAATTCCATTGCTATGGACAAAAATTGGAAAGCTATTGTTTTAAATGGACAAGAAGCTAATTTAAATGGCTTTATGAATGATTTGCTGCTTGAAATTGCTAAAAAGAAAAAAACTTCCTTTCAGCTAATTGACAATAGCTCAGATAACTTGCTTTTAGATTTAAAAAAAAGAAAGTATAAAGCTGCCTTTTCTTCTGTAGAACCTTATAATTTTAATAAAGCTAAATATGATTTTTCAACAGATATTATTAAAACAGGATATGTTTTAATCACTTCAAAAGATGCTGCATTTACATCTTTAGCTGATATGTCTAATAAACATGTTGGCTATATCTCAGATTCTCAGTCCATTCTTTTTTTACAAAAATATGAAGATATTTTTGAAGAAAAATATACAGTAGTTCCTCAAATGTTAGATGATATTGTAAATGGTACAATCGAAGGTGCTATAATATCTATTATTCCAGCTTATAAATACGTTAAAGATCTCTATCAAAACGAACTCAAGATTGTAGATCCTCCATTAAATGATCAATCAATTAGAATAGTTACTTTAAAAGGTGAAAATACTGAGCTTTTAAATCTTTTTAATTCATCGCTGCAAGAGATGAAAAAATCTAACTTTTTAAAAGATTTAAAAGAAAAATGGGGATTGCCCGAATAAAATTTTTGACATTTTTTGCTTTAAGGTTTTGCTACAAAACAAATAGTTGTCTCTTGATACTCTTTTGTTACTCTTTCTAAGATATATGGCTCTAAAGGACATGGATCAATTTCCCATACAGATTTAGCATAGTTATTGATAACTTCATCAGATGAAAATCTACTCATCCCACCAATGTTATGAATAGCAAATTCTGCCCATTTGTATTTGTCGATATAAAGATCTTCTACCTTTTTTTGTGTTTCATAAAAACTAAGGAGATCTTTTATAACAAAATATTTATCAGGAGTATCTCCTCCTACTAAAATATTATATAAATCAAGCATAGCTTGATGCTCATGCTCATTTTTAGCGAGCGAGCCATCTTTTAACATATCTATCGCTTTATGAATGTGGGGATGTTGAATATATAAATCTAAAGGATTATAAGTTTTTTCTTTTCTCATTTTTTTGATTTCTTCGGCTGAAGAACCAAAAGAAAATGGCCACCACTCATCTGAGATCGCTTCTCGCATTTCTATGTTTGCTCCATCTTCAGTTCCAATTGTTAAAGCTCCATTGATGGATAGTTTCATATTTCCTGTACCGCTAGCTTCATATCCCGCTGTCGATATTTGAGAAGATAAATCAGCTGCTGGAATGATTATCTCTGCTTTTGAAACATTATAATTTTCAATAAAAACAAACTTTAAGTGTTTAGAAACTTCCGGATCATTGTTTATCTTTTTAGCTACTAAGAAAATAAATAAGATAATTTTTTTTGCAATATCATAGCCTGGAGCTGCTTTTCCTCCGATTACAATTAATCTTTTAGTTTTTCTAGATGTTGGATCTTTTTTTATTTCATTAAATAAAATTAAAGCATGAAGAGTATTCATAAATTGTCTTTTGTATTCATGCATCCGTTTTATTTGTGCATCTACTAAAACTCCTGTAGAATCTTCAAATACCGGATAGTGATCAATTATTCTGCCTTTATAATCACGAATTGGATTTTCTTTTTTAATAAAATCAAACAAAACTTTTTTATTATCATCTTTGATTTTTAAAAATTCTTCTTGAGCTGTTTTGTCTTTTGCAAACTCTTTTAATTTAGATATTTCATGAAAATCTCTTATCCATTTATTGCCAATTCTATTAGTAATGAATTTTGAGAGCTCTATGTTACATCCAAGTAGCCATCTTCTCGGTGTAATACCATTTGTTATATGTATAAATTTATTCGGAAACATCTCAAAAAAATCTTTGAAAATTTCATGCTTTAAAATTTCAGTATGAAGATATGCCACTCCATTGACTCTTTTACAGCAAAGTATTGCGAGATATGCCATTCTTATCTGTCCATTACAGATTAGAGTCATTCTTCGAACTCGCTCTTCATCATTTGGATATTTTTCTCTTATTTGATTGCAAAATTTTTCATTTATCTTTTGTATAATTTTATGTTGACGCGGAAGCAGCGATTGTAATCTCATCTCATTCCACTCTTCCATAGCTTATTTCATGATGGTGTGATTTGTGTAATTGCAAATTTGTTGAGTCATCTCTAGTGCTTTTGTAAAAGGAATATCTAAATTTTTTACAAGTCTTCTAATTAGCTCTACAATAACTAAAGTTGGATGAGTATCGTTTATCTGTATTTGAACTTTTTCAGGCAGAGTCATAATATCTGCGTGAACACGAAGATGTTGATGAATAATGTCTTGAATAGATGAGCTAACTAATAAAAATTCTTGTTTAAGCCTTATTTTTTTTCCTAAATCATGATTGTCATTCGGATATAAAACATCTGTTAAAGATGTGTTTTCTTTTGCAGCTTCCATTTCACCTGCATTGTATCTTTGCAGCTCAAAATTTCTAGGAGATTCTTTTGTTGACCATAGCCTTAAAGTAGAGACACTAAATTCACCCATTTCATCAGGATATCCAATAATAGGAATATCATAAGGCAGAGCTCTTACTTCTTCATAATCTTCTAAATCATAAACTATATCACTGTGCCTATTCACTCCTTGAATTATGCTGCCACCAAATTTAACAGATTTTGAATTTATATCTCTCCGAAATTCCCAAGGGTTTTGATTGAGTAGCCAACAATCTGGCTTTTCAACTTGATAGCCATTATAAATTTCTTGCTCAAATATCCCATACTGATATCGAAGGCCAAAGGCCCAAGATGGATATTTTTGTGTAGCTAACGAATCTAAAAAACATGATGCAAGTCTTCCGAGGCCACCATTTCCAAGACCAGGATCAAAATCATGAGATAAAAGATCTTTTAAATTTCTACCCATCTTATTTAACACAACATTTGTAAGATCTGTAGCTCCCAGATTAGTGATATTGTTTTTTAAAAATTTACCTGGAAGATATTCCATGCATAAATAATAAATCGAGCGAACTCCCAGCTCATCACGAGTATGATTTGTCGCAACCCAATTGAGCATAATTCGTTCTCTAAGAGCCATGCAAAAAGCTAAATAAAATTCTTCTGTCGATGCAATGCTCTCAACTTTTCCTAAATTAGTTATTAAATAATGTCTGATAGATTGAATTAATTCATTTGCATGAAATTCAATATTATTATCCACTAATTTCTCCTATGCTTAATTTTCTATATATGCAATTAGACATTTAAAAAGAAATAAAATTTATAAAAATTTATTGAATGCAAATTAATAAAAAATAAGTTTTAAAATATAAAAAACTATAATGCATAATATTGCACATATAGGAATTGTGATAATCCAAGAAAGAACAATATCTCGAAGCGTTCTAAGATTTAAAGCAGATAGTCCTTTTGCTAAGCCAACTCCTAAAATTCCTCCAACTAATGCATGGGTAGTGGAGATCGGCAGACCAAATTTCGAAGCTAATAATATTGTAATAGCAGTTGCAAATTCTGCTGAAAATCCTCTTGTAGGTGTGAGCGAGGTAATTTTATGGCCAATAGTTTCTACAACTCTCCACCCCCAGGTAGCGAGTCCTAAAACTATTCCAAAGCTACCGAGTAGTAGTATCCAATAAGGGATTGTACTTGCAAACTGCACTTTTTTTAAATTAATCGTTTGAATCACCGCAGCAACAGGACCGATTGCATTTGCAACATCGTTTGTTCCATGTGCAAAAGCAACTAAACAAAGACTAATCATTTGCAAATAACCGAAAGCTTTTTCAACTTTAAAATAATCGGATGTCTGTTCATGATAGTCAGCTTTTTGTCTATGTTCATCCAACAAACTATCTACTTCCTCTAAAAGTTTTTCAGATCGCTCTTTTGTCTCCCCTTTAGAAGTTAAATATGTTCTTTGAAGATGTTTTTTTGCTTTTTCTAAAGAAAATATCTGCGATGGATGGTGAGGCTGAATAACAGAGCAAGAAGTTACTTTAATTCTTCGAACTAAAAAATATGAAATTATTGAAAATATTGCTCCGATTAAAATTGAAAACAGAAGCGATAGTTGCAAAGAAAAATTTAAATTCAAAGTAGTTAGTTTTCCATAAATCAAACTCATTGCAAAAATGCTAAAAGCAAAAAATACCAAAAATGGTATGAATTTTTTCGTAGCATCAATAGGAGAAAAGGCATATAAAATTTTTCTCTGTAACATTGTAAATATTAAATAAGCTATAAAACCGCTAAGTACCGGAGTAACAAGCCAACTCATAGCGATTGCTAAAACAAGCTTCCAATCAACAGCATGTACTCCTCCAATAATTGCTCCAAAACCTAAAACTGCACCAATAATCGCATGAGTTGTAGATACAGGGAGTTTAAAATATGATGCTACATTGAGCCAAACTCCTGTCGCAAATAAAGCTGCTATCATTCCTAAAATAAAAATATACATATCTTGAGAGAAAACTTCAGGATTTACTATTCCCGATTGAATGGTTTTAGAAACATTGCCACCTAAAAAATAGGCTCCTAAAAATTCAAAAATTCCAGCTAAAATAACAGCTTTTTTTAAAGTTAATGCTTTCGAACCAACAGACGTTGAGATAGCATTTGCAACATCGTTAGCACCGATGTTCCATGCCATATAAAATCCAATAACAAGAGTGAAATACTCTAAAAATTTTAGCTCCATATTATTTCACTTCTAAAATCATTCGAATTTTATTTCCTAATTTTTCTGCTATATTAGATATTTCTCCAACCTCTTTTAAAATAGTATTTAAAAGATGAAAAGTAGAATATGAAAACTTGTCAGTCAATGAATATAAAGTTTTTAAAAGATTATATCCATAAATGTCTAGTTCATGTTCTTTAAATGCTAAATCTTCAATCATCTGTTTTACTTTTTGAGCTTCTATACCTCCAAATGAAGATTCTATTAGAGTATCAAACTCTTTGATAACATCATGCGCTAACATAAAAGATGCAATATTTTTTTTATAAAACTCTTCAAAGCCCTCTAGTAGCTCAAAATCATTTAAATCTTTTAAAGTTACAATTACAGAGATATCTTCAGCTTGATCTGCAAAAGAGTCTTGCAGCGTTAAAATGTCTAAAAATGAAGAGCGATCGATTGGCAAAAACAGACTTTTTGGTAGATGATTTCTAATATCATTTTTAGTAAGATCCGCATCATGCTCTTTTTTAGAGATTTTTTTAGCAATCTCTTTTACTTTTTCAAAGTTTTTTTCTTTTACATTTTTAAAAAGATCTTCTAACAAAATTACGCAAATTGCGACCTTTTCCATATGAGATTGAAGTGGTGCAAATGGAGATTTGCCAAACAGTTTTGCAATCGAAAACATAAAATAAACCTTTTAATTTTCTTATATGTTAGCTCTTAGAGATTTATTTCAGAAGAGAAAATTTATCAATTTTTTTTATTTGTTTTGAAAAGAATTTTTTATTTTTTTAAATTAAAAGATAGCAAAATTTAGGAGTCTTTAATGAAAAAACAAATGAAAAGAATCGCAATTTTTGGAACCCACGGTTCTGCTAAAACTACTTTAGTATATAAACTTGCAACTTTTTATAAGATGAATGATAAAAATGTCACGGTTATTCATGAAACAGCTCGTCAAAGCCCATTTCCTATTAATACCGATGTTGTTTATCAAACTACTCTTTTTGTTGTAGCATCGCAGCTTCAAAAAGAGCTGCAAGCAGAAGCTCAGGGATTTGAGATCGCTATATCTGATAGAGCCCCATCAGATGCTTTTATCTATTTAAATCATTTAAAAAGAGGGAATTCTTTGACAAGATCTTTAGAAGCCTTTTGCTTTGAATGGCTCAGACAGTATAATGTTTTAGTATATTTAGAGCCAACTGAGGGATATTCGATAACAGAAGATGGAACTAGAGCGGTTGATACCGATTATCAATTAGATATTAGAAATGATTTTAGAGCTCAAGTTGCTAAAATGCAGCAAAAATATGATAATAAACTTAACATTATTACAGCTGAATCTCATCAAATTTTTGATGAGAATAAATGTATAAAATTAATTGATCAAATCAATAGGAGTATAAATGAACAAGTTAGAGATTTTCATATGGTGTAACACAGCAATTGCAATAATTGGTACTATTTTAAATGCAAAACAGATTCGTTTTGGATTTATTATATGGGCTATAACCAATGCTGTTTTTGTATTTAATAATTTTTTTATTAGATCATATCCTCAAGCAGCACTATTTACAGTGTATTTAGGCTTATCTATATATGGCTATATTAGCTGGGGCAAAAGCGTTAAAAAGCCTGAAGAAGCTACAGACGCTAGTTAAAAAATTTTTGAAATCTCATTTAAGCTAACTTTTTTAAAGTAGCCAAATGGGATATTAGATAATTTTAAATTGCCAATTCTCACTCTTTGAAGATCTATCAAAGTGAGGTTGGCTTTTTGAATAAATACTTTTATCTCTCTTTTCTTCCCTTCTAGTACTATTATTTTTAAAAGTTTTCTTCCAATTTTAAAAACTTTTTTCGGTTTTACAAATTTCTTTTCTACAAAACATCCTTTTGCAATTGTTTTTAAATGCTTTTCTAAAATCTTTTCTTTAACTTTTACAAAATATTCTTTTTCTAAATTATTAGATGGATGGATGATTTTATTCGCAAAATCTCCATCATTTGTAACGATTAAAAGTCCTGTAGTATCTTTATCTAATCTGCCAACTGTAAAAAGTTTAGCTTTGATGGTTTTAAATAAATCTGTAACTAAATACTCTTTTCTCTTTTTTGAGCTTTTTGCACTTGTAGATATTTGATTTGAGCAGATAAATCCCTTTGGCTTATTTAAAATAAAATAGTATTTTTTCTCTTCTTTAACAATTTTATCATCTACTTTTACAACATCTTTTTTTGGATCTACCAAAAATTGTGGCTGGTCTACGATTTTACCATTTACCTTAACGCCATTAGATATGATTATATCTTCAACTTTTCGTCTAGCTGCCACTCCTGCATGTGCTAAAAATTTATTTAATCTCATCTTTTCCATAATAATCTCATTTTTTGAACAACATTATACCTTAATTGTAAGATCGATTCAACTTGCAGTTTTTAAAATTTTTGCTAATATTAAAAATAATTAATAGGAGATATTTTATGACAAAATTAATTTTAATGCGCCATGGTGAGAGCGTCTGGAATAAAAAAAATCTTTTTACAGGGTGGGTTGATGTGCCTCTTTCCGATGGTGGTATGCAAGAAGCTATTGAAGGTGGTAAAAAAATTAAAGATATCCCTATAGATATCATCTTTATGTCTACTCTAATCAGAGCTCAAACAACTGGCTTTTTAGCTATGATGCAACACTCCACTACAAAAACTTTAGTTATCAATCATGAAAAAGGTAAACTCTTCGATTGGGGAACTATTTATAATGAGAAAACTAAAAAAGATATTATTGAGGTATTTTTCTCATGGCATCTAAACGAGAGAATGTACGGTGAGCTTCAAGGTAATAATAAAGATGAAATGAGAGCTAAATTTGGAAAAGAGCAAGTTCACATCTGGCGAAGAAGTTTCGATACAGCACCTCCAAACGGTGAGAGTTTAAAAATGACATCAGAGAGAACCCTTCCCTATTTCAAAGATACAATCTTGCCTCACTTAGATCAAAATAAAAATGTGTTCATTGCAGCTCATGGAAATTCTCTCAGATCTATCGTTATGTTTTTAGATAAATTAACTGGTGATGAGGTTGTGAAGTTGGAGATCCCAACAGGGGAGCCAATCATCTATGAATATGAAAATAAAAAATTTATAAGAACAACTAAAATATAAAAGATTTTACTTTTTAAAAAATTTTTGAATTTCTAAAAAAGATTTACCTTTTGTTTCAGGGACCTTTTTAATTGAGAAAATTAGGGCTAAAAAGCAAATTATAGAGAAGAAGAAAAATGTATTGGATTTTCCAAAAATATCTATTAAGGATAAGAATGAAGTTGCAACTAAGTAGTTAGATATCCAATTTACAAAAGTGGAAATACCAGCTGCTTTTCCTCGAATATTCATGGGATATATCTCTGAGTTGATAAGCCAGCTGACAGAGCCGAGTCCTATTGCAAAAGAGGAGGTAAAACCCATAAGTGAGATCATTATATAGATAGGAAGATTGTGAGGATTTAAAAGAAAAGAAAAACTCAAAAAAAGCAAACATATAGTCATAGATAAGGTGCTAAAGATTATAAGAGGTCTTCTGCCGAGTTTATCGATTAGCCAAATAGATATTAATGATGCGAAAATATTTACAATGCTTATTAAAGATGCAAATAACATAGCGCTGTGAGAGGTTATAACTCCTGAGGTTAAAAAAAGACTAGGTGCATAATATGTAACAATATTTATACCGGTTATTTGCCTAAAGATATTTAAAGTTATACCAACTAAAAAAGCAGCTTTTACATTTTTAGAAAAAAGCTGAGATATTTTTACTTTTTTATGATTCTCTTTTTGAAAAATCTCACTTTTTTCAATATCAAATCTTACTTTTTTTAAAATTTGTGCAGCTTCATCTAGTTTGTTTTGATTTGCTAGAAAGCTAGGGGATTCTGGTATAAAAAAAAGTAAAATGAGCATTATAAATGCAAAAATTAAACCTATTAAAAAGATCGCTTGCCAATTCTCTGTTTTTAAAAAAAAGTAGGCGAAAATATTAGAAAGTAAAATTCCACAAACTAAAAATAGTTGATTGATCGATACCAATCTTCCGCGATATTTAGGATCTGATATCTCTGCTATATATATAGGGACAACTGTTGAAAAAATACCGATTGCAAAACCAATTAAAGCTCTAGATGAAAAAAGAACAATTTTGTTTTTTGTTATTATAAATATAAATGTGCCTAAAAAAAGAGCAATAAGTGCATAGAAAAAAGTTTTTTTTCTACCAAAGATATCTGCTAAATAACCACCGAGATAAGAACCTAATATTGCACCTATTAAGATAAAACTAACGAGCACCTGCTTTGAGATTATAGATAAATCAAACTCTTGAGATATAAAATGCAGAGCTCCTGAAATTGCAGCTGTGTGATAGCCGAAGAGTAGACCACCGATCGATGCAATGAGTGCATAAAATAGTGAATTTAAAATTTTTTTGTTTTTCTCTATCATTTATTAATAATATCGCCAGCTGCAAATGTAATCATCTCTTTATTTGGCATATAGAGATTTAACTTTCCATCTGAGCTAATAGAATGCAAGCAGCCAATATACTGCTTTTGACCATCGAAAAAGGTGATTTTTTCGCCTTTGTAGAGAAGTAAGTTTTCAAACTCTTCATGAAATGGCTCAAATCCTTTTGCATTGAACATTTCTAAGTTTTTAGAAAATTCTTTTTTTAAAATTTCTAAAAGCTCGTCTTTGTCCCAAGTTTTATTTGTAAAAGCTTTTAAAGAGGTTGCTCTTTGATCTATTTTTTCTAAAAATTCAGTTGAATTATTTACATTTATACCAATTCCTAAAAAAACATCTGAAATATCGTTTTTTGTCTGAATCTCACATAAAACTCCAGAGAGCTTTTTGTTATCTAACATAACATCGTTTGGCCATTTTATTTTTGGATCTAAATTTTTAGCTCTTAAACAGTTTATGAAACTAAGAGCAATTATATGAGAGATACTTGTTAGATGAAGTGTTTTAGATTTTAGCTGAAAACAAAAAGTAACACTTAAATTATTGTCTTTTTCAGTTAACCACTCTCTATTAAATCTGCCCCTTCCTTTAGTTTGCTCTTTAGCTGATATGCAAGTAATTTTCTTCTTATCAAAAGATGAAACATTTTTTTTTGCATAATCTTGGGTAGAATCTATAGTTTTTAAAAAAATATCATCAAACTCCATCATAAAAAACTCTTTTTTGTTAAAGTAAGTTATATTAAAAAAAAAAATCTTAAGACGCTATAGTTTTTAAATATGTGGGATCATAGATATCTAAAAAATTTAGATTTTAGACAAATATTTTTAATTCTTTTTTTAATGGGAATATCACTACTCGTAATCTCTTCTATGACTGATCAAAATCAAAATGTCTTTTTAACAAGATATGTTAAAAATCAAATCCAATGGTTTGTTTTAGGTTGGGTTGTCTTTTTGTTTTTTGCAGGTTTTGATTATCGTAGATTTTTTCAGTGGACTTGGATTTTATATTTTTTAATGATTTTTTTGCTACTCGGTCTCTATTTTGCAGCGCCTATTCAAAGAGTGCATAGATGGTATCGTCTGCCTCTAATCGGTATGAATATCCAACCATCTGAGCATGCAAAATTAATCGTTGTTTTTACCCTCGGTTGGTTTTTAGAAAAACAAAAAAATTATCAAAATGCTATGAGCACTTTGCAGTTAATTTTAATAGTTGGAATCCCTTTTTTACTGATTTTAAAACAACCTGATTTAGGAACTGCTTTAGTTTTATATCCTATCACTTTAGCTATGTGCTATTTTGGCAATGTTAATAGAAAACTTATCTATAGTATGTCTGCTCTAGGCGTTATTATGCTAGTTTTTGTCTCTTTGATTTTTGGTGGAATATTATCTCACGAAAAGATGAAACCATTTTTTACTTCATTTTTAAAAGAGTATCAATACGATAGACTCAATCCAAATACGTATCATCAAAAGGCTGCGCAAACAGCTATCGCAATTGGAGGGATTAGCGGCTCTGGTTGGAAAAAAAGTGAGTTTTCTGCTCAAAAATGGCTTCCTGCTGCTCATACCGATTCAGTTTTTGCATCTTTTGGAGAAGAATTCGGAGCTATAGCTTTAATTTTTATTTTATTTATATTTTATCTTTTGATACACATTAGTTTTCAGGTGGTATCAAAAGCTAAAGATTATTATGCAAGGCTTTTAGCCTCAGGTATTGGTGTATATTTAGCTATGCATATCATCGTGAATATAGCAATGATGTGTGGATTTTTACCAATATCAGGTGTGCCACTGATATTAATTTCTTACGGAGGTAATTCTGTCTTGACAACTATGGCAGCTTTAGGAATATTACAAAGTATCTACAGCAGGAGATTTAGGTTTTGAAATTTAAACATTATTTTATCTTTGAGCCCAAAGCTTGGATAGGTGAAGGGGTTATTACTTTAAATATGGTCGAAGAAAGACTCAATTTTTTTACAAAATGGGCTGTAACTGAGCAAGATTTTGCAGGAAAAATTCAATCTGTACAAGAGCTTCAAATAAGTGGGATTTCAGAAAATATGCGAAATGAACTGACCTTTTTTGACTTTTCTGAGAATAAATTTTCTGTCGAAATGGAAAATTTAAATATCGGCAGAGTAGTCGGTGTTGGTGTTTTTGATGAAAAAATGATTGCGTGGGAATTTAGAGAAAATGATCTTAACTTCGAAGGTTATGAAACTTATCATCTTCAAAAAGATGGATGTTATCTTATGCATGCTGAATATGTAACATCTGATCAATTTAGAACTCAAATCGATGGAAAATTGTGGCAACCTCCAAAAACAATAGAAGATTCTAAAGATCAAAAAAATGAGACAGATGAAGGTTAACATATGAAAAATATCTTCTTTTTAATATCTATTTCTCTTTTAGCCGTTTGGGGATGTGCATCAGGTTCAAAAGTTGTGACCCCTGATACATTCTCTCAAATCTCTGTTGGTATGACAACAGACGAGGTTGAGAAAAAACTTGGCAAACCATACTCTATTAAAAATTTAGAGGATAATGAAATTCAATATACCTATATAGAAAAAATGCCAATGGGTAAAAAAGTTGTCCAAGAAAGACACTATTTAATCAATTTTAGAAATAATAAGGTATCTGCTACTAAAGTACTGTATTACAATAGACCTTCTTATGAAGGAAATAGCTATGAGATGCAAACCTCTTTAAATGAAGATAAAAAAGAGACTCAAAATAAGTAAAACCATGTTTCTAGAAACTAAGTTTCTAAAAAACTAAGTTTTTAAAACCTAAGCCTTAAAGATAGGCTTATTATGTCGCAGCTTTTATTTTAATATCAACACCAGCAGCTACAGGCAAAACTTTTAATTTGTCAATTGTGTCAGGTGTAGGATTTAATATATCTAAAAGTCTTAGATGTGTACGTGATTCAAATTGTTCTCTAGATTTTCTATCTACGTGAGGAGATCTAAGCACAGTAAATATCTCCTTTTTAGTAGGAAGAGGTATTGGCCCTACGACTCTTGCTCCCGTTCTTTTAGCCGTCTCAACAATGTCTTTGGTCGCTCTATCTAATAGACGTTGATCATATGCTTTTAAACGAATTCTTATTTTGTTTTTTGGTTGTTTTGACATAGCTTTTCCTATTTTTTCATGATTTCTTCTTGTATTTTTACAGGAACCTTTTCAAAGTGAGATGGTTCCATTGTATATGTTGCTCTTCCAGAAGAGAGGGATCTAAGTTGTGTAGAATAACCAAACATCTCAGAAAGCGGTACTTCAGATGTTATTACCAAAACTTTTTTCTGCATGTCTTGCCCTAAAATTTTTCCTCTTCTTTTATTTAAATCACCAATGATATCACCTAGATAATCTTCAGGGGTTGTTGCGACAACCTTCATTATAGGTTCTAATATGACAGCAGAGGCCTGTTTAGCTCCAGCTCTAATTGCCATAGATGCACAAATTTTAAATGCCATCTCAGAAGAATCAACTTCGTGGAAAGATCCAAATACAATTGTAACTTTGGTATCTACTAAATTGTAGCCCGCTAAAACTCCAGTTGCAAGACCCTCTTCAATTCCTTTAATTGTTGATGGGATATACTCTTTCGGAATAACCCCTCCAACAATTTTATTAACGATTTCATTTCCTTTCCCAGCTTCATTTGGCTCTAACTCTAATACAACGTGAGCATACTGACCACGACCACCAGATTGTTTTACAAATTTATGCTCAATTTTTGTAGGTTTAGTAATTGTCTCTTTGTAAGATACTTGAGGTTTTCCCACATTTGCATCTACTTTGAATTCTCGAAGCATTCTATCTCTTAAAATCTCTAAATGAAGCTCTCCCATTCCAGAAATAATGGTTTGACCAGTCTCGTGATTTGTTTTAACTCTAAAAGTTGGATCTTCTTCAGATAGAGATCCTAAAGCAACAGATAATTTCTCTCTATCCGCTTTCGATTTCGGCTCAATTGCCATCGAAATTACAGGTTCTGGAAATTCCATCTTCTCTAAAATTAATGGATTATCTTCCGAGCAAAGAGTGTCACCAGTTGAAGTGTTTTTTAAACCAATACATGCTGCTATATCTCCAGTAAAAAAAGCGTCTTTATCCTTCCTTTGATTAGCATGCATCTCTAAAAGCCGAGATACTCTCTCTTTTCTATCTTTTGTTGTATTTATAATAGTTGTTCCTTTTTCCAAAACTCCACTGTAAATCCTTATAAATGTTAATCTTCCAACATATGGATCTGTTACAATTTTAAATGCTAAAGCAGATAAAGGAGATTCGTCTGATGGTTTGATGCTCATCTCTTCATCGTTTTCAAGATTAATACCATTGATTAGACCTCTATCTATTGGGGAGGGCATCCATCTAACAATAGCATCCAATATTTGTTGTACACCTTTGTTTTTAAAGGCTGTTCCACATAAAACTGGATTAAATTTATTCTCAATTACACCTTTTCTGATAATTTTATGTATCTCATCTTCAGTTAAAGAGTCTGGATTCTCTAAAACCTTGATCATAAATTCTTCATTTTTTTCATCTATCGTTGCTAGTTCATCTAAAAGCTCAGTTCTCATTTTTGCAGATTTTTCTTTTAGATCTTCAGGAATTTCTTGCACTTCATATTCAGCTCCTAGAGTTTCTTCTTTAAATATATAAGCCTTCATCGTGATTAAATCGACCATTCCTTTGAACTCTGCCTCTGCTCCGATAGGACAGTGAACCGGCACGGCATTTGCTCCTAATTTCTCTTTCATGGACTCTACTGCTGCAAAAAAATCAGCCCCCGTTCTATCCATCTTATTAACAAAAGCAATTGTCGGTACACCATAAGTAATCGCTTGTCTCCAAACAGTTTCTGATTGAGGTTGAACTCCAGCTACTCCACAAAATACAGCAACAGATCCATCTAAAACTCTAAGCGATCTTTCCACTTCTACCGTAAAATCTACGTGTCCAGGTGTATCTATTATATTGATTTTACAATCCTTCCAATATACAGTCGTTGCAGCAGATGTTATAGTAATTCCTCTCTCTTTTTCTTGTTCCATAAAATCCATAGTTGCAGCACCTTCGTGCACTTCTCCGATTTTATGAAGCCTTCCTGAATAGTATAATATCCGCTCGGTAGTTGTCGTTTTTCCAGCATCGATATGAGCCATGATACCGATATTTCTTACATTTTCTAATTTATCTTGCTCTGGACGTTTTGCCATTTTCTATTCCCTTTTATTTTTACCATTTGTAATGAGCAAAAGCTTTATTCGCTTCCGCCATTTTGTGTGTATCATCTTTTTTCTTAATTGTTGAACCTTGATTGTTATAACAATCAGAGAGTTCTGTAGATAAACCTTCTGTCATATCTCTTCCAACCTTTGATCTGGCATATGTGATTATCCATCTAGTAGCGAGTGCATTTCTTCTGTCCGGTGCAACCTCAATAGGGACTTGATATGTAGCTCCACCGATTCTTCTAGATTTAATCTCTAGAGATGGTTTTGCATTTTCTAAAGCCCTTTCAAAAGCTTCTAAAGGATCATCTGCATTTACCCTTTTAGCTAAACTTTCAATAGCTTTATAAACTATTTTTCTAGCAGTTGTTTTTTTGCCGTCTAACATCACTTTGTTTATAAATTTTGCTACAACTAAACTTTTATATAACGGATCCGGCATAATCTTTTTCTTTTCAGCTCGGCGTCTTCTCATGGTTTTTTCCTTATTTTTTAATAAATTGTTTCTTCACCCAGCATTAAGTGCTACCTATCGGTAATCTAGAATTAGATCTAGTATTGAGTTACTTAGGCCTTTTAGCCCCATATTTTGATCTACTTTGTTTTCGACCTTTTACAGCAGCTGTGTCTAAAGTGCCTCTAACTATATGGTATCTAACACCCGGCAGATCTTTTACTCTTCCCCCACGAACAAGTACTATACTATGTTCTTGAAGATTGTGTCCCTCTCCAGGTATGTAAGCAATCACCTCTTGTCCATTCGATAATCTCACCCAAGCAACTTTTCTCAAAGCAGAATTTGGCTTTTTCGGTGTTTTTGTTTTCACTTGCAGACAAACGCCCCTTTTTTGAGGACAAGCATTTAAAGCTGGTGATTTCTTTCTTTTAGTTAGCTTTTTTCTGTTTTTTCGTATCAACTGATTGATTGTCGGCATAAATTCTCCCAAAGGTAATTAATTGCAATCATTTAGAGTTAAAATATATCTCAATTCATCTATTTTTGCCAAAAAAAAATATAATTTCTTCAAATTCTTATCAAAGCTTTAACTATTAAAATTTTAATAATATTTATAGTTAATATTAAGTTAATAAATAAAGTTTAATTAAAAATTAAAATTGCTTAATTAAATTAAATAATAATATAATTAGCTTTGGGGGAAGAGCGGTGTAGAGCCAAGCTAACGACGCTAAGTTTGTATATGTTTTTTGGACTTTTATAACCACCTCCCCCGACCTTTTAATAAATGATATAAAATAATGAAAAAAATAATTTATTTAATAATATTAATACTTCCTTTTTATATCTTTTCTAAACCTATACAATTTAATGAAATAAACAAAATAATGGATCGTATATTTGAGTATCATATTGAGTATAAAGAATATGATACAAAGCTCATTTCTAGAGCTTTAGGTTTGTATATAGATCAATTCGATCCTTTAAAAATCTATCTTCTGCAAGAAGAAGTGGATGAATATATTAATTTAAATCAAAAAAATGCAAATATCATATTGAATCAAATCAAAAACGGTGATTTTTCAGTATTTGAAAATTTAAATAAAATTTTTCAAAAATCAATTACTCGATCGAGAAAACTCAGAGAAGAGATAAGAAAAGAGCTAATAAAAACTGAAATAGTTCATCAAAATCTTAAAAATGATGATTCAAGTTATGCAAAAAATTTCAATGAACTTGTTCAAAGACAAAAAAATACCTTATCGGTTTTTTATTTAAATCAGCAGAAAAGATCTAAAATAGATACTCAAGAAAAAAGAGAGAGAGTGTTTGTTCTATTAGAGAGAAAACTCAATAAGAATGAAACAAATTATCTTGAATATATTAATGAAAATATTATCTCTCAATATATCTTAAAATCTTTTTCTAGAAGCTTAGATGCTCATAGCTATTTTTTTTCTGAAGATGAAGCAGAACAAATGAGACTTTCTTTAGAAAAAGAATTCGAAGGAGTCGGTATAGTTCTATCAGAGAGTATTGACGGTGTTATAGTTACAGATCTCATTGCAAATTCTCCGGCTCAAAGAGCTAAAATTATTAAAACTAATGATATTTTAACCGAAATAAATGGTGAATCTGTTGAATATTTGAATTTCGATAAAGTTATGAAAATGATGAAAACGAAAGATAATCCTGACATTGTATTAGGATTTAAAAGAGTTTTAGATGATGGATCAATCTCTTTTTGGAGAATAAAACTTCAAAGAGAGCCAATCTCTATGGATGATCAAAGATTGACGTATACACTAGAGCCATACGCTGATGGAGTTATAGCAAAATTAGATCTTACTTCTTTTTACGAAAACTCTAATGGAATAACCTCTGAAAAAGATATGAAAAAAGCTATAAGAACTATTAAAAAAGAGGATAATTTATTAGGCATTGTTCTAGATTTAAGAGAAAATGCCGGTGGTTTTTTATCTCAAGCTATTAAAGTCTCTTCCTTGTTCATTAAAAGTGGAGTTGTTGTAATTTCTAAAAATTCTCAAGATGAGATGAGATATCTAAGAAATATTGAAGGTGATGCCTATTATAACGGCCCTTTAGTTATTCTAACTTCAAAACTATCTGCATCAGCATCGGAGATTGTAGCAGCATCTCTTCAAGATTATGGTGTTGCTTTAATTGTAGGGGATAAAGCAACTTTTGGAAAAGGCTCCATTCAATATCAAACCATTACAGATAAAAATGCTGAGCATTTTTTCAAGGTAACAGTAGGTAAATATTATACAGTATCTGGAAAAACAACCCAGATAGAAGGTGTGAAAGCTGATATAATAGTTCCATCAGAATATTCACCTTTCAAAATTGGAGAAAAATATTTAAAATATCCTTTAAAATCTGACAGGATAAAAGAAGCTTACACAGATAGACTATCAGATATTCAAGGAAAAATAAAAATTTGGTTTAGGGTAAATTATCTACCAAATCTTCAAAAAAAGGTCACTTTTTGGCAAAAAATGCTACCAACTTTAAAAGCAAATTCTCAAAATAGGATTTTAAAAGATCCCGATTTTCAAAACTTTTTAAAAAGACAAAAACAAATCAAAGCCAAATTACAAGGCGAAGATGTTCAAATTGACGCTAGTAACTACGGACAAGACGATCTGCAAATGATCGAAGCTACAAATGTCTTAAAAGATATGATCTTCATAGAGTCCGATATGAGAAAAGTTCAAGGTCTATAAAAAATTATTCAGGGTCTATACATAATCTATAAAAATTAATTATTTTCAAAAATCTTCAAATCTTCTACCATATATTAATATTCTTTGGGCCAGATAGCTCAGTTGGTAGAGCAGAGGACTGAAAATCCTTGTGTCCCCAGTTCGATTCTGGGTCTGGCCATTTTTCGG
>SDBU01003325.1_pt1 | contig 20530 bp, 18 predicted proteins | sample 2277071 | NCBI WGS metagenome assembly SDBU01 (sample SAMN10397929, study PRJNA504765) | marine sediment metagenome | isolation source: marine sediment core GS08_GC12, 126 cmbsf | place: Arctic Ocean: Gakkel Ridge, Loki's castle | collected 2008
GGCTGGCCCCGTCGGATGACATTTTCCACGTACCTCGCCCAATGCCAGCAGTCCAATTCCATAATATAAGTCTGACCAGAGCTATCCTGAAATCTATCTTTTAACTGATGATATAATTTTTGTATTTGGGCCTTTATTTCTCCTTTATTCTGCCTTTTATATTGTTTAACTCTGGATTTTAATATTCTGTTTTTTGCCGAGGGGTAGTAATGAGAAAATTTTTGCTCAACATCCCGTATGGCAAACTGACGTATACCATCATATACTATATTTTTGGCTTGAGTTTTTAATTGTGGAAAATAGACCGGAAATATACGTAGATAAAGATTTATAATTAAAACAATACCTAAGCATATCGCAAAAATAATATTTCTTTTCTTCATAAGGAATAAGTGATATGAGATATTACGCCTAAATATGCTAATATCAGGCTGATATTAGCATATGCAAAGACAATGAGCAAGTTATTAATAGATAACCAAAATAAGTTGCGTGTATTTTTTGTTTCTGTTATAATTATTTATAACATGAAAGTACATTTAGTCCTCGCCCCCTCTCTTATTTATTCTCCATATGAGGTCCTGGGAGAAAATATGTGGCCGCCGATGGGAATACTCTACCTTTCTTCTTACCTTCGTTCTAAAATGTCGGCTGTGGAAATAAAAATAACCGATGGCTGCAAAGTAGGCTATAAAAATACAATCAATGAAATAAAAAAATTTAATCCTGACATTGTAGGAATCTCCTTTTATACTACCCTGGCCTACGGAGCATCAAAATTAGCGCAGGAAGTAAAAAAGTTATTACCCTTGTCGATAGTCATAATGGGTGGTGTTCATGCTACTGCCCTACCGGAGGATACTCTTAAGGCGAGCGGAGCGGATATAGTAGTGATAGGTGAGGGCGAGAAGACATTCAGTCTTATTGTAAGACTAATATCCCAAAGTAAGAATTTGTCTGAACTTACAAGCCTTCCGGGAATATGCATTAATATTGATGGTAAAATACACCAAAATGCGCCGGCCAAATTCATAACTCCTTTAGACAGGGTTCCTTTTCCTGCCTGGGACCTAATTAATATTACGGAATATAAAGGGTGGTATATGTCAAAGCAGAACCCTGAGGCAATTATGTTTTTCTCCCGGGGGTGCCCATACAATTGCACGTTCTGCTCGAACTGTGTATGGAAATCGTCGAAACCCGTTGTTCGTTTCCGTAGTCCGCAGGATATAGTTGATGAAATGGAGTATCTAAAAAATAATTTTTCTGTAAAAGAGATATTTGATAACTCCGATGAATTTAACTGCAATTTAGAACATTCTTTGAACATATGTCGTGAAATTAAAAAAAGAAATTTGGGAATAACCTGGAAGACGCAATTACGGGTGACACCGTTTACAGAAGAGCTTGCAAGAGAGATGGCCGCATCCGGCTGCTGGTATGTGCACCTTGGAATCGAAAGCGGCAATCAAAAAACCGTAGACGGAATAAAAAAACGTGTAGATTTAAAGGATGTGGAGACAACCTGCAAACTTTTAAAAAAATATAATATAAAAGTTATGGCCTTATTTATGTTATTTAATGTATGGGAAGAAAACGGGAAATTGTCCTATGAAAACATGAAAATGACCGAACACACCCTGAATTTCGCATGGAGACTGGTTAAAAATAATCTCATAGATTACATTGGTTGGTCAATAACAACACCGTATCCGGGTAGCGAACTATACGATATTGCTCTAAAGTATAATTTACTGAACCCGGCGTTCCGGGATAGCTGGGAAAGCTGGCAAAAAGAAGGTCTATTCATAATGGATTTACCCGGTGTTAGAAAAATGGATAGAAGCAGAATAAAATTAAAGGGGGAGGGTTTAAGAATAATGTGCCTTTTGAAAAGAAAATATTTTAAACTAAAAGATGTGCCTTTTCTTATTAAAAGAGCCTTCCATATATTTAAATATGCCACTAAATAATACAGAGAATTACCCATATGCCAAGCCTTTCAATATAAAATTTATCGCTGTATGCCTTATTCTCGGAATCCTTGTCTTTGGTGCCTCCCTTTATAAAATTGTCAAGGTAAAAAATAACAGCCATTTCAATCCCTCATCGCCAGCTTCCTTGCATTACGCCGAGGCGGCCTTCCACTATCGCTATGCAGAAATTATAGCAAAGAGCGAACAGAATCCATTACATATATTGAAAAACGACAAACTCGTCCAGCATCCGGAGACTATGAACGTTTTTAAATATTATACAGTAATGATGGAGTTTTTTTACGGGTCCCTCTATAGAATATTTAATCTCGGCCTGCCTTTTAATCTCTTTCTCATCTACTGTAGCTGCTTCTTCTCCAGCCTGTCACTTGTAATGGTTTTTTTAATCGCCAAACAATTATTCAAAAATGACCTCATCTCACTTGGGGCTGCGCTTTATTATATAACTACCCCTGCAAGTTATTTACGCACAGCTGCGGGCTCGTTTCTTCGCGAAGATTTTACCATGGTCTTTCTATTGCTCAGCATATGGTTGATTCTAATTCGATTGGATACTAAATCTAAACCATTATTAAGCAGTATTCTGGGATTAGTTGTTGTGTTTAATTTGTCGTCATGGCATCTTAGCCATTTTATATATCTCTCTATGCTGCCTTTTTTCTTTTGGGTATTCGCAACAAGGCCTACCCTGCTAAAAAAATTTTTTCCTACCTTTCTCATGCTATCCTTGGCTGGTCTCCTTATCCCCGTATTGAAAGAGAGAATATTCTGGACATCCATATTAATGTGCGGCCTATATGCTCTTTTTGTCGCGTATCCCATAAAAAAAATTACAAAAAAACCGTTGAACCGACTGATACTTGTTTTATTCATATTTGTTATTCTACTGGGTATTAGAAACATATTGGGCCTTTATGAACCGGCCTATTCTCACGTTTTCGGTATGTTTTTTGAAAAATTAAAATTCTTGTTGAAAAAACCGGATAACCCGCTACTCTTAAGTTTTAATGCGCGCCAATTATGGGAATCCGCATTCAATTCACCGACCCTGCACGAGTTATGGTGGTTTGGCAAACTGGCCTTTCCGCTGGGAATAATAGGATCTTTTTTCCTTTTCTGGTCTGAAAGATATAAGCCGCATTCCGGTACTTTCATTGCTTCCCTTTGTATAATATTATTTTTGTTATCTATAATGGCGAAGCGTGTATTAGTAGTTGCCGCTCCCTTTACCGCAGTAACACTATGGGGGTGTATAATTTACGGCAATAGGAAAAATTATTTAAAAATTGGCTTATTTTCTTTACTTTTACTAAACGCTTTAGGGCTGAATTTAAGGCCGATAGAATCAGGTCGTTTTACTCCGACAAGTTACAGTGAGCTTTTTAATTGGATAAATTCCAACACCCAGCCACAAAACGCTTTCGTATCTCATATACATCTAAGCCCTATCGTATTACTTAATACCGGCCGTCCTGAGGTTCTGCATCCTAAGTTCGAAAATCTTGCTATACGACAAAAATATGAGGAACTGGTAATGTCTATGTATAGTGAGGATGAGGAGGATTTATTTAAGTTTTGCAAGAAAAATAAGGCTAAATATTTGATTTACGATTGGGGTTTTTTCATAACCGACGGTAAAGATTCAATGAGATATTTGGGCGCGGCAGTGCCTGATATATCGGAAAAAGCGATGGCATCTCGTTTGCATTTCAAAAGTCCGGATCTTAAACATTTCAGGGCCTTATTCAGAAATAGCGCTTTTATCGTTTATGAGGTTACTGAAAGCGCAGATTCCGCTATCAGTAAATTTCCTTATTCGCCGATATATGATCCTTTCTTATATGATAACGAAGAAGGATTTTATAAGAATACCCGTCAAACCTATGATAAAGTAATTATTCCTTATGCAGAAAAAGTGAACCGGGCTTCCATTCTACTGAACAACGGAGAAGCATTTATGGCTGCCGACATTCTAGAGCCGGTGGTCAAAAAGATCCCGAGAGGAAGCGAGGCTGTCTTCGTGTTAGGCCAGGCCTTTGTTCAGCTTAAACAATACGAGAAGGCAGAAAAGCTGGTGAAGGAACACTTAAAGCCTATGAGTCCAGAAGATCTCGCTATTGAGCCGTTAGGGGCCAGGGTATTAGAATTATTAGCTGATACGTACTATTATAGAGGCCTATACGATGAATCCCGTGAAACCTTAAATAGGTGCCTCAAATTGCCAACACACAGTGCTGATGTATACAAAAAATTAGGAATATTAAGCAATCTTGAACAAAATGAGGAGAAAGCAGAAGAATATTTCAAGCAGTATAAAGAACGCCTATCACCTTAATTTCTTGTGGATGCGTAATGCAGTTTCAAGTAGCGGTAACATTTTTGCAAAATCTTCGTCTTTATAAAAAACTCCCGAAACTTCATCTAAAGGAATCCTCCCTAATTTTGGGTCATCCAGATAAGCGCTAATCATTATAATCGGTATATTTTTATTTATTTTTCTTATCTCTTTGAGTGTCTCAACACCATCCATGCCGGGCATACGAAAATCTAAGAATACGACATTGAGGTTTTCGTCCTTCACCAATTGTATCGCTTTCTTGCCATTAGCTGCCTCTAACACACTATAACCCTGCGACTTGAGCCAGAATGTCATAAGTTTCCTGAAATCAGCTTCGTCATCAACTAAAAGAACTTTAATATTTTTTTTCATGATTTATCCTCCTATATTTACCGGTAATGTAAAAATAAATTTTGCTCCTTTACCTTTTTCGCTCTCTGCCCATATCTTTCCGCCATGCAATCCCACAACTTCTTTAGCTATGGATAATCCAATCCCTGTTCCGGTCATATCGGTAAAGGACCTTTCTCCTGTCTGGTAAAATTTATCAAAGACTTTATCAAGATCTTCCTTAGTTATACCTGCTCCTGTATCCTGTACGCTAATCTCGATTTCATCTTTATTACCTTCGTTTCTTGAAACTGCTCTAACAGTAATCGCGCCATCATTGGGGGTAAATTTAATAGCATTGCCTAACAGGTTATTTAAAATCTGCATAATTCTATTGGAATCAGCGTTGACATGAGGTAAGCTTTGTTGAATCTCTCTTTCGATTTTAATATGTTTTGTATTTGCCCATGCATTCAAGCCGTCTATGGACTCATTAATAAGTTTCTCAATGGATAGCAATTCGAACTTAGGCTGCATCTTGCCTGCTTCCAATTTGGCTAGATCAAGTAGATCGTTAATCATAACACTCAGCCTTTTAAGGTTAGATTTGGCGATAACAAGGAACTGTTCCTGATCCTTGTTAACCTTGCCAGCCGATCTATCAAGCAGCAATGTAATAGCTTTTTCAGTGCCGATTAAAGGGGTTCGCAATTCATGGGAGATATTAGCGACGAAATTAGATTTGAGCCTGTCCAGCTCCTTCTGTTTGGTCACATCACTTAAAACAGAAACCATACCCACCGTTTTGCCATTTTCGTCTTCTATAACCGCACTACTTGCTCTTATAATCTTTTTAGTCTCATCCTGTTGGCTATTTAATTCTATTTCTCTGTCTTCCTTGCCGGACGCGTCTTTAATCAAGGATACCAGTTGCTCAACTTTCAGATCCTCCAGGATAGGTTTACCGATTTTGTCTTTCTTTGAAGTAGCCAAAAGTTTTTCCGCAGCAGGATTTATCATAATAACCTTGCCCTCCGGATCTACTACCACAAGCCCTTCTGCGATGCTATGAATTACTGCTTCGGTCTCCTTTTTGTCGGTTAAGGTTTTTTTATATTTTTTCCAGGCAATCTCCTCGCTTTGGGTTTTTGTCTTTATAATCTCGTTATACTGCCTGGACAACTCCTCAGCCTTTTGGCTTGTCTTTGTTTCCAATTCTTTGTTGAAAACATCCATTATGTGCCTGCTAACCTCTTGACATACCTGTTTAGAATTTATAACTTCATTAATCTGCTTATATATATTCTCTTTGACATTCCCATCGCTGGAAACATCTCGGGTCATGCGATCTATTCTTTCCATCTCCTCAATCCTTGCCTTGGTAGATAATTTGGTAAGATATATTAATACCAACGCGATGATAATACTAATTATTGCTGTCGATATATATATTATTGTTTGTGTCGGCATTTTTAACACTCGAGATTATATTTATATTATACTGATTTTGTGAAATATTACCATAAAATAATTAGCTTCTATTAGAAATACAAAACTATCTTAACTTTATCAAGGCAGGAAATTTTTCAAATGCGGTATCAGAGGCATTAAAAGAAGTTGAGAAAAGAAGCGAAAATCTAAAAGAAGAGATAAAATCATTAGAATTCCAGAAAGAGAATTCCTTTCAGTCGCCCCCTAAAGAATGGATCAATCATAGGCTTGAGAAACTACACGAGACATTAGGTAAAAATACCACTTCTTCTGCCTTAGCTTTAAAAGAATTGCTCGGACCTATACATCTTGAAGCTGTAAAAGATAAAGAAGATGATAATTGTTTATTAGAGATTGCTTCGGGGCCTTCGGCCCCTCGCAATGACGGTGTTATGGATTCCCGCTTTCGCGGGAATGACAGCAGGTTTAAACCTTATTACGTCGCCCATACAAAAATTCAAACCCTTGCCTTATTGGATGATAAGTACAAAGGTTCGAATTGGTACCACTGGCGGAGGGCGAGGGACTTGAACCCCCAATCCCCGTAAGGGGACGCCGGTTTTCAAGACCGGTGCCTTGCCATTAGGCTAGCCCTCCGATTTGCTTCCTCTTACGTCGGGCAAATCGATCCCGAGCCGCCCTCATTCAAGGTCTGGCGGCGAGGGACCTTTCAAAACAACTGATTCCAAACTGACAAATATATATTTTTAGAATAATCTAAACTTTTTAAAAAATAACTTTTAAAAGACATGTCTCTGGTAACAAGGGAAAGGATAAGAAAAACTACTAAGAGATTTCCGATATAAATAATCATAAGAGAAAACGGATATCCTGATTTTATAATATCGGCCTGCTTTAACTTAAGTACCTCTGCGGTCATAATGAGATGCATTCCAAGGGTAAGGCCTAAAGAGAAAATATAGAGTGATAAAATATGTATATTTACAAGTTTATTTTTAATCAGAGGCGCCATCAGGATCAGGGCTATTGTATAAATCGGAATAAAATAAGGGCTTAATTCTATAAAAAAATTGCTTTTTGAAGTCGAGACATTGCCTCCCCATCTTGAAACGTTGAATGAGGTTATATGTCCGCCGCAAAGCCATGTGGCAAGGACGTGAATGGCTTCGTGCCCTAAAGTATAGAAATAGGTCGGTTTAAAAAATAAAATATGCGTAAGCATATATATAACTATACCCCATATAAAAAGATGTAATCTCACATTTATATAACTAAGATCTAAAAGTCCGGCATAAAACGCTTTTGAAAATCCGATTGCTAACGGAATGAACAAGGCACCTATTATGTATTTAGTGATTTTCATCAATGAGACCTGGGCTTATGAAAATTGGTAAATTTTCATAAGCCCATCTCCTATGATACTCTTCTCTTGAATGGTCGAATTGATCCCGAGCCGCCTTCGGTTAGATGTGGCGGCGAGGGATAGTTCCCTATTTAATAAATTTCATCTTATCCATAAATGGCCGCAATACCTTTGGGATATTTACGCTGCCGTCCTGATTTTGATGAATTTCCAGAATCGCTATAACAAGCCGGGGCAAAGCCACGCCGGAACCGTTCAATGTATGCACATACTCCGGTTTTTTCATATCCTCATTTTTATATTTGATATTTGCCCGTCTTGCCTGAAAATCTGTGAAGTTAGAACAACTTGATACCTCCAGCCACTTTTTGGTTCCGGGTGCCCACAATTCGATATCGTAGCATTTGGTTGCCGCAAAACTCATATCGCCTGTCGCAAGGGCCTGAACCCTGTATGGCAATTCCAATAATTGTATAACTTTCTCGGCATCTTTCAGAAGTTTTTCTAATTCTTCATAAGAGGTATCCGGTTTTACAAACTTAACCAGTTCTACTTTGTCAAACTGATGGACGCGGATAAGCCCCTTTGTGTCTTTGCCGTATGAGCCTGCTTCTCTTCTGAAACAGGCTGTATAGGCAGTATAATATATGGGAAGATCCTTTTCATCTAGCACTTCATTTGCGTGAAGATTTGTCACAGGTACCTCGGCGGTAGGAATCAAAAACAGGTCCTCATCTTTTAATCTATACATATCTTCTTCCAATAAAGGAAGTTGGCCTGTGTTTGTCATGCTTTTTCTATTTACTAAAAACGGGGGGAAAATCTCGGTATATCCGTGAATTTTCGTGTGCAAATCAAGCATAAAATTGTAAAGGGCCCGTTCTAATTTTGCACCTAAACCTTTGTATAAGGCAAAACCGCTTCCGGTAATTTTTGAAGCCCTGCCAAAATCCACTATATTAAGTGTTTTTGCTATATCAACATGTGTCCTGGGTTCAAATTTAAATTTAGGAATTTTGCCCCATTCTTTTACCTTTCTATTTGCTTCCGGACCAGGCCCTACAGGTACACTAGAATGCGGAATATTTGGGACACTATATATAAAATAGGTATGTTTTTTATTAATATCCTCCATTTTAGCTTCAATTTTGGCTATTTCTTGGGATAATACCTTCATTTGGTCTATGAGGTCTTTTGCATTTTGCTTCTGCCTCATAAGCTCGCCTATTTTATCTGATGTTTGGTTTTTTTCCTTCTTTAACGACTCCACCTCTGTAAGCAGACTCCTTCTTTCTTTATCGAGCCCTAAGAATTCGTCAATATTCACTTTAAAGCCTTTATTTTTTACGGCCTTCTTTACTATTTCCGGATTCTCCCGTATAAATTTTATGTCTAGCATATTTACCTCGTTTTAACCTTTCAGCACACCTAACGGTCGCATCCTGCACACGCGTTTTGATATGCCTGCTCCATGGACAACATCCACAACTTCTGTAACGTTCTTATATGCCTCCGGCACTTCTTCGGCAAGCGTGCTTCGGCCTGCTGCCATAACCGCTATACCCTTTTCAGCCAGTTCTCTGAAAATAGATCTTCCGCTACAGGCATGTATGGCGGCTTTTCTGGACATAAGGCGACCAGCGCCATGACACGTCGAAAAAAACGTCTCTTCAGCTTTTTGTGTTCCTACCAGAAGATAGGAATTTCTTCCCATATCGCCGGGTATTATTACAGGTTGGCCTATTTCTCTATATTTTAAAGGTAAATCAGGATGGCCTGGTGGAAAAGCGCGCGTTGCGCCTTTTCTGTGAACACAAAGTAATTTTTCCTTCCCGTCTATATTGTACTTTTCAAATTTGGCTATATTATGGGCTACGTCATAAATTAAATCCATTCCTAAATCCTTGAAACTTCTATTAAAAAATTTCTCAAAAACCTCTCTGGTCAAATGCATAAGGCACTGCCTGTTATTCCACGCATAATTCGCCGCGCATTTCATCGCCCCTATATAAGCCTGGCCCTCATGAGACCTTACCGGCGCACATGCAAGCTGCCTGTCCGGAACTGATATATTAAATTTACCCAGCGTCCTGATCATATCCTTAGCGTATTCATCACATATCTGATAACCAAAACCACGGGAACCGGAATGTATCATAACTGTAATCTGGCCTTTTTCTATATTAAATCTTTCTGCTATCTTATCGTCATAAATTTCATCTATAACCTGGATTTCGATAAAATGATTTCCGCTTCCAAGTGTTCCTGATTGCCTTTTTCCTCTTTGATAGGCCCTATCGGAAACTCTTGACGGGTCAGCGCCTTCCATACATCCTTTCTCTTCGGTGTACTCCAAGTCCTCTTTCGTGCCGTAACCTTTACTGATAGCCCATGCGGCTCCGTTGGTTAATATTTTTCTTTCCTCGTCAGTCGAGACCCTTATTTTCCCTTCAGAGCCAATACCGGCGGGGACATGGTTATAAAGCATCTGTACAAGGTCTTTAACTTTCGGTTTAATTTCTTTTTCCGTCAGGTTTGTTTTTATAAGCCGCACACCACAATTTATGTCATAGCCAACTAAACCAGCACCAACGATGCCACCTTCTTCAATATCGGTTGCAGCTACACCGCCGATCGGCATGCCGTAACCCCAGTGAATGTCCGGCATAGCGAGCGAATATTTTACAATGCCGGGAAGCATAGCAACGTTCGCGACCTGCTGCAAGGCTTTATCGTGCCTTATATGTTTCAGTAACTTTTCATCGGCATAGATCACGCCCGGCACCCGCATACCCTCCATAAAAGTCTTCGGTATACGCCATCTATAATCATCGATTTTTTCCAGCGGCCCCTGCCATTCTTGCATGTTTAGCTCCGTTTATACATCAAACACTATCTCTACCGAATAACCGTCTTCTTTTTCCTCAATCTTCAAATCATGGTACGTTGCTGCTTTTATCTCGGTCTTCAGTCTATTCCTATTTTCTCCGACATGCCTTCCGTGGGCGTGCGCACTTATTTTTGTATCACCTATATCCACTATGTCGAATTCAAAAAATATTATACCTTTGGTATAAAAACTATACAATAGTTCATCCAGCCAGGATATTAGGAGCTCCTCAGGGGAAGGGGCTTCTAAATTTACGTCTATTGATACGGTTTTCTTTAAACCGGACAGGTCGGCAATTATATCGAACATGCCAAAAGCGGCGTTTGAAAATAGCTCTCTTAGGTCTTTACCATATGCCCTGATGGCAACATCTGCGGTGTGCGGAATCTCTTCGTATCGTTTCATGTTAGAAAAGGGGTAACAGGAATTGACATTTTAATGTCAATTCCGCCATAGGGGGAAACTTTAGATTTCCCCCTTATTATCCATTTTTTGAAAGAGGAACATTAAGGAGAAAACTTTTTTACTAAAAAGTTGTCTCCTTAAACAAGTTTGGGCGCTAGCCCCTCCCTTGTTTACGTTTCGGAGGGTCGAAGGCCTAAAAAGTTTTTCCACACTTTTTAGGGCCGAAGACCAAACTTGTTAGTGGTACCCCGCAGAGGACTCGAACCTCTCACCATCGCCTTAAAAGGGCGGTGCTCTACCAGATGAGCTAGCGGGGCACGTTTAATCTTCCTCAAAGAACAATTCTATTTTTATATAGCGTAAGAAGAAACTGTTCGGATTTATACCTCTGATATTTCTTTCTCTTTCTCTTCGAGGTGTTTGTCTATCTCTTTTTCGTATTTCTCGATCAATTTCTGTATATCGTCTTTGGAGCTGAATTTATCGTCTTCAGTAATTTTTTTCTCTTTAAACAGGCTCTCAAGATGTTCGATTGCGACGCGCCTTGCAGTACGCAACGAAACCTTTCCGCTCTCCGCTATCTTGCGAAGAACCTTCTTTAACTCCTCCCTGCGTTCCTGCGTCAACTGCGGCACTGTAATACGAATAACCTTTCCGTCGTTATTCGGCGTTATACCGAGATTTGATTTGAATATTGCTTTTTCGATATCTCCTATAACATTTTTATCCCATGGATTGATAACTATAAGTCTCGCCTCCGGAGTAGAAATAGAGGCTACTTGCTTCAAGGGCACTGGTGTACCATAATACTCTATGGAAATTCCTTCTACCAGGCCGGATTGAGCCCTTCCCGTTCTTATTGTAGAAAATTCCCGCTGTGTCGCATCTATGGTTCTTTTCATTTTGTCTTCGACGTCTTTCTTTATTGCTTTCGAGGTTGTCAACAAATTCATCACCCTCCCTTCAATGAGCATTGAACTTATGAAAATTTACCCTACAAAAATGCTTCGCATTTTTATAGGACTAGTCCTTTGAAATTGCTTGGCAATTTCGAAGGGCAATTTTCATAAGTTGTGTCCTCATTTCACTATTGTTCCTATATTTTTTCCCATTACAACTTTTCGTATATTTCCTTTTTTAGTAAGATTGAATACCACTATGGGGAGGTTGTTATCCATGCAAAGGCTTATAGCAGTAGCATCCATAACTTTCAGGCCTTTTTTCAAAACATCCATATACTTCAAGGATTTAAAAATTTTTTTAACCTTATACTTGGCAGGGTCTTTAGCATAAACACCATCTACCTTTGTCGCCTTAAGGATTATATCGGCTCCTATTTCGGTGGCCCTTAAAGCAGCGGCTGTATCTGTGGTAAAATACGGATTACCTGTTCCGCCCACAAATATAACTACTCTATTCTTCTCCAGGTGCCTCATCGCCCTTCGCCTTATATATGGTTCGGCCAACTTGCGCATCTCTATAGCCGTCATAACCCTTGTAAATACACCTACTCTCTCTAATGCGTCCTGTAAGGCAAGGCCATTCATAACCGTTGCCAGCATGCCGATATAATCAGCTATGGATCTCTCCATTCCTTGTGCCACAGAGGCTTTAAGGCCTCTGAAAATATTTCCACCGCCTATAACCACAGCGATTTCCACGCCCAGGGATTTCACATCTTTAATCTGTAAAGCAATGGAATTCAATACTTCGGGCTCTATGCCATAATTTCGTTTTCCCTGAAGCGCTTCGCCGCTGATCTTCAGAACTATGCGTTTATATTTCGCCCTCGTCACAGCTCTTCCCCCAATTGATACCTTGCGAACCTGCGTACAACTATATTCTCGCCCAGAGTTACTATTGCCTGTTCCATAAGATCCTTTACCTTTAACTTCTGATCTTTAATGAAAGGTTGTTCCAAAAGGCAGATTTCTTCATAAAACTTTTGAAGTTTGTTATCTATGATTTTATTTATTACTTCTTCGGATTTCTTTCTATTTTTCTCGTTAGATAAAATCTGTCCTTTTACAATTTCTTTTTCTTTTTCTACCACTTTTTTCGGGATATCCGCTACGTTTAAATAAGACGGCCTGGCGGCGGCAATCTGCATGGCAATATCCCGTATCAATCTCTTAAATTCGCTATTTCTGGCGACAAAATCCGTTTCACAATTTATTTCAACGAGTACGCCTATTTTACCGCCCATATGTATATAACTCTCGACACACCCTTCTTTGGCAGCGCGGCCTGCCTTTTTAGAAGCAGATGCTTTTCCCTTAATTCTCAATATCCCTATGGCCTTTTCTATATCTCCGTTTGCCTCTTTAAGGGCTCCCTTACAATCCATTATCCCTGCATTTGTTTTATCTCTTAAAATTCTGACAGCGTCTATCATAATCATCCTCGCTTATCTTGTTGTTCTTCTCCTTCTCGGAGTCTTCGGAATCGGTTCGTCCTTTTTCTTATCCTTTTCGGCCTCTTTCAATCTGATGTCCCCTTCTATCAATTCCTCAACTTCTTTTTCGTCAAGGCCTTTTCCTTCCCCTTCCTTTTTCTTTTCTTCTATATCTTCAATGCTTCCCGCCAAAAATTGATTTCTCCCCTCAATAATGCTTTCCGTAATTAAAGAGGTTATCAAGCTTATAGATTTTATGGCGTCGTCATTGCCCGGAATCACATAATCTATTGCGTCCGGATCGCAGTTTGTATCAACCAATGCGACAAGCGGTATCGAAAGTTTATTTGCTTCCCTTACCGCTATTCCCTCTTTCTTTGAGTCAACGACAAAGAGCGCCCCGGGAAGCCTATCCATACCTCTTATGCCTTCGAATGTTTTATTAAGTTTTTCTATTTTCTTATTAATACTCGCCTTTTCTTTTTTTGATACGGAGTCGTACATTCCGTCTGTCTTTGTATTCTCTAAATCTTTCAGTTTCTTCACGCTTTTGCGGATGGTGGAAAAATTTGTAAGGGTCCCCCCCAGCCATCTCTCATTGACATAGAACATACCGCATTGCAGCGCCTGCTCCTTTACAATTCCTTGAGCCTGCTTTTTGGTCCCTACAAAAAGTACATAACTTCCTGCTCGGGCGACGTCTTTCATAAATTCGCGCGCTTCTTTAAGAAAATTTTCTGTCTTCTCGAGATCAATTATATATATACCGCTTTTTTCTCCAAATATAAATTTTTCCATCTTTGGATTCCAGCGATTGGTCTGATGGCCAAAATGAACCCCCGCCTCAAGAAGCTGCTTAATCAATTTCATATCATTTGCATTCATATTTTATTTCCTCCAAATTTAATTGAGTGTTTTATTATACTTATACTTCATCTAGTTTTCAAGCAAGTTTTAATGAAGGCTGGCCTGGAACTGTAAATCGTAAAGCTTTCTATACAAACCTCCTTTGTTGATTAATTGCTGGTGTGTCCCTATTTCGGTTATTCTGCCTTCATTAAGCACAACAATTCTATTGGCATGGGTTATTGTGCTCAGCCTGTGGGCTATGACAAGAACTGTTCTCCCATGCATAAGCCGATCTATAGCCTCCTGCACCAATTGCTCGGATTCGGTATCTAACTGCGATGTTGCTTCATCAAAAATTAAAATAGGGGGGTTCTTAAATACGGCCCGCGCTATGGAAATCCGCTGTCTTTCTCCTCCGGAAAGCCTGAAACCCCTTTCGCCTATAACTGTATCATACCCTTTAGGCATCTTTATAACAAACTCGTGCGCATTTGCAATTTTAGCCGCCTTAATAATATCCGCCCTTGAAAACCTCTGGCTACCGTAGGATATATTATTCAAAACAGTATCATTGAAAAGCAGCATTTCCTGTGTAACAATACCTATTTGGTCCCTCAAGGATTTTAATGTTATGTCTTTAAGATCAATTCCGTCTATTTTTATAAGCCCCTTTGACGGGTCATAAAAACGCGGTATCAGATTGACGAGGGTTGTTTTTCCCACTCCGCTGGGGCCTACAATAGCGATTATCTCTCCTTGTTTTATCTGTAAAGTTATATCTTTAAGGACATAATCCTTATCATATTTAAACCACGCGTGTTCAAGAAGAATATTATATTTGAGCGTCGGCTGATTAACGGCATCCTTCTTCTGGCTGATATACGTTTCGGTGTCCAGAATATCGAAGACTCGCGTTGCCGAAGACAGGGCTTGCTGAATTACAGCATATACTTTGCTGAGGCGTTTTATAGGTTTTATCATAAGTAAAACCGAGCCTAAAAAGGCTGAAAAAGCGCCTATAGAGATAGACCCTGAAATAATTTGTTTTCCCGCCAGATAAAGGACTATTACAAGGTATATCGCGCTGGTAAGCTCATTTATAGGGCTTATAATATTAATTCTTTTCACGGATTTCATGGCTAATTTATAAAAAGATTTATTCTCGCCTTTAAATTTGTTATATTCGTAATCCTGCATAGAAAAAGCCTTTACGATACGCATGCCGGTTATTATTTCAAATAGGATGGTGTTTATATCCCCCATTTTTTCCTGGCTTCTTGTTGTTATCTGCCGTAACCTTTTTGAAATAAAAAAGGCGGGAAGGAGTATGCACGGAAATAAAATAATACTGGTAAGCACAAACTTAATAGGGATGCCAAAAAATATAACGACACATACTATAACAACAAAGTGGCTCACAATCTCAAGGGGCCTTAAAATAAGGTCGAGAAGCCCTGTCGATATAGAATCTCTTATGATAGCAGCGTCATATGTTATGCGGGACATCAGTTTTGCCGTAGGATTTTTGCTATAAAAATACATAGAAAGCGAAAGCATTTTCCTGTATATAGCATCTTTCACATCCCTTATTACTCTCTGGCTAACATCATTCATAAGATAAACTTGCAAGAAATTAAACAGGCTTCTTAACAAGAAATATACAAGCCCTCCTATCAAGAGTATAATCAAAAGCCTCATTGGCGGGAGAGTATTTATCGTTTCAATCAGACGTGATATAAATAGCGGAATCGTGACATTCGCCGGAATTGCTATCTCTTTTCCGCTTATTATATTATCGAATACGGGTATGAGGGCTGTTACCGAAATACCGTTTAAGATACTATACATAAGCATGCATACAGAGGCTACCACCAAAATTCCCATATGCGGCTTAACAAAACCTATTAATCGTCTATAATCCTGTATATCTTTCTTCATATATATGCGGATATATTATCATATAGGCGGGAAGAAGTAAACGCAAAAATTCGGCTTGAATAGATGGTATAGGGGTGATATAATTGCCGTGGCAATAAGGAGTAATATGGAAAAGGTTAATGTTGGAGTTGTCGGAATGGGGCATCTGGGTGTACTTCACGCAAGGGTCTATGCGCATTTAAAAAGCGCTAATCTTGTCGGCGTATGCGATGTTGACAAAAAACGCGCCAGAAAAATAGGCAGGAAATATAAAGTATGGTATTACTCAGACTATCAACAGTTGTTTGACAAGATTCAGGCCGTAAGCATAGCAGCACCCACCAGCCTGCATTACAAAATAGCAAAGGACTTTCTTAAGGCCGGCATTCATGTGCTGGTAGAAAAACCCATCACCAAAACCCTCGGGGAAGCCGACGAATTAATTCAAATAGCAGATAAAAAAAACCTGATATTGCAGGTCGGGCACGTAGAAAGGTTTAATCCTGCTATCCTGGCAATGGAGCCGCATCTGAAGACTCCGCGATTTATAGAAGGCCAGAGAATGGGACCTCTTAGCAAAAAATCCAGAGTAAAAGATGTCGGTGTAGTTCTGGATTTAATGATTCATGATATAGATATAATTTTGGCTCTTCTAAAATCAGAGGTGAAAAACATAGAAGTAATCGGAACCTCAAGCGTTTCCGATTACGAAGATATGGTAAATGTAAGACTTGCCTTTAAAAACGGCGCCGTATGTGACATTACCGCAAGCCGGGTAACGCAAGAAGAGATAAGAAAAATAAGGATTTTCCAGAAGGATTCGTACATATTGCTTGACTTGCTTTATCACGACGCTTATATCTTTAGAAAAAAAGAAGGCAGGATAGTAAAGGATAAAATAAAAATAAAAAGGCGGGAGCCTTTAAAAGTAGAATTGAAGTCGTTTATAAACTGTATCCGAACATCTTCGAGGCCCATTGTCTCTGGCAGAGAAGGCCGAGAGGCTTTATCCGTAGCGCTGGCAATTCTGGATAAGATAAAATAAAGAAATGATTACAGAGATTTCTCCCATCCAAAAATAAGCGTTTAGATTACACAGATAATCTGTGTAATCTAAATTTAATCTATGTAATCTCTATTAAATAATGAAAAAAAGAATATTAATCTCCGCCGGAGAACCCTCAGGCGACCTCCACGCAGCAAATCTGATAAAAGAATTAAATTTATTAAACTCTGACCTTGAATTTTTCGGCATAGGGTGCGATAAAATGGAATCTATGGGAGTTCGCATATTAGAGCGCATGGATTCGGCTTCCATAGTAGGCGTATGGGAAATTTTTGCTAAACTAAAATTTATACGAAATCTTTTTGAAAAATTCAATAAGGAAATCTCGAAATGCAAAATAGATTTAGCTATTTTAGTTGACTACCCGGGTTTTAATCTGATTTTGGCTAAAATACTTAAAAAAAGAAATATACCGTGCGTCTATTATATAACCCCGCAAATCTGGGCATGGGGAGCGTGGAGGATAAAAGCCATTAGGCGGTATATTAAAAAGGCCATTACGATATTAAAATTTGAAGAAGATTTCCTAAAACAAAACCGAATAGATGCGATTTGCGTCGGGCATCCACTTCTTGATGAGCATTATGAATTCATGTCCATCCGAGACGTCAAATCTTCCTTAGGTTTAAATCCCGATAAATTCGCCATAGCACTCCTGCCCGGCTCAAGGAGCCTTGAAGTAGAAAGAATGCTTCCGGTTATGTTAAAAACTGCCGGAGTAATCAGAAAGGCCAAAGATGTGCAATTTATAATCTCGCAAAGTCCAAATGTGGACGAAAAAATTTATACGGCTATTTGTAAAGGATTTGACGGGCATCTTGTCAATTCGAATATCTATAAATGCCTTAACGCGGCTGATTTTGTTTTTGCCTCATCCGGTACCATAACCCTGCAAATAGCAATTGCCGAAAAACCGATGCTTATAACCTATATTACTTCTCCATTCACATATTTATTGGCGAAAATGTTTGTAAAAATCCCTTACGTAGGCCTTGTAAACATTATAGCAAAAAAATTTATTATCCCCGAAATTCTGCAGTATGAAGCGCGGCCTAAAAAATTAGCTGATAAAATACTTCATATAATTTCATCCTCGGATAAAATGAATAATATGAGGGATGAATTAAGGCGTGTTAAAAATTCATTGGGTTCGCCGGGGGCATCAAGGAGAGCAGCTTGTATTATTAATGAAATGCTTTGATATCAAACGGCTACAATCGTAATCTCATTTAAATCCGCAACTCTTAAAACCTTTTCTTTTTCAACAAAAAACATTTTTCCGCTTTCTATGGCGAGAACGCGGGCTTTTGATTTAACCATTGTCTCTAAAGTCTCGAAACCTATCAGGGGAACATCCCACCTCATATCCTGATTCGGCCTTGCTACTTTTATGACGGTAAAATCATCCCCTACTAACTCACCTGCCCTTTTTATGGCCTCATCCGTACCTTCCATAGCTTCAACCGTAATTACCGCTTTGTTCTTCACGGTAATGGTCTGTCCTATGTCAAGGCGTGCGATTTCTCTGGCTAAACTCAGGCCAAATTTGATATCCTCCCATTCGTCTTTAGAGGGTAATCTCTTCGTTAAAACACCCTTTTCCGGCATCAGGTCTCTTAAATAATCCAGGCCGTCTATTACCTTTATTCCGATTTTATTAAGGCGCTTCGTAAATTCTTCCAGAATGGAATAGTCCATATTGTCCTTGGCGCCCCTGAGCACAGAACTAATGTCTTCGTTATCCTTTACTTTCCCGAAAATTAGAGATTTATCTATTTTACCTACCATTACCATTTTTTTGATTCTTTCGGCAAGAAGAAGGAATATAAATTTTTGGATCTTAAATTTTGAGATATCTATCCAGTGGATTCTATCGACGAATTCGCCAAAATCCGGAGAGGTTAAGTCCTTTATGGCGAAGGCAATGACTTTAGCGCCTTTCTTTTTTGCTTCCCTTGCAAAAGTAAGAGGAAAATTACCACTACCAGCTATAAGGCCTATTCTTTCCATCTTTACTTGCCCCGCACCCTATGTGGTGCGGGGTCTCTCTCCCATTATACTAAACAATAAATCTGCCTCGCAAACAATTTCATTATTAACTTTTGCGACACCATGACATTGCACAATGCGGACTCTATGGTTTGTTATTTCTATTTCTAAAATCAAGGCATCGCCCGGAACAACGGGTTTTCTAAATTTTGCATTCTTTATTGACGCGAAATAAGCAAGTTTTCCTTTGCTTTCCTCTTCCCGCAGTACAAGAATACCGCAGGCTTGCGCTAAAGCCTCTATTATTAAAACGCCCGGCATAACCGCTCTGGATGGAAAATGCCCCTGAAAGAAATGTTCGTTTATCGTAACATTTTTCAAACCGGTAATTTTTTTGCGTGGCGTAATATCTATTATTCTATCAACTAATAAAAACGGATACCTGTGCGGTAAAATCTCTTTTATTTTTTCAATGTCTATAATAGTATTCATACTTGCTCCTTCGTTAAATTCAAATGACAAAATTCAAATAACAAAATAAATTCAAATTTCAAAATCCAAAACATTAGTTTTGTTATTTGTGCTTTGGATTTATTTTGAATTTTGTGCTTTGTCATTTGTCATTATCTTTCTTACCAACTCCATGTTAAGCTCATGGCCGCTTCTGATGCCTATTACCCTGCCCTCTACAGCCTTCCCTGCTAAATATAAATCTCCGATTAAATCAAGAATCTTATGCCTTACAGGTTCGTCGGGAAATCTCAATCCGTTGACAATACCTTCTTTCCTGATAATCAAAACGTTTTCGCTGTCAGCACCCCTTCCGTAACCAAGGGCCTTGGCTAACTTCGCCTTCTGCTCCAGAGAGCCGGGCCCCGACGGTACAAGCCAGATTGTCCTGGCAGGCGCTATGTCTTTTGCAAAAGCATCAGGGGTTAAAACTTTGCCGTAAAACTGTCTTCCTAAGGGATACCCCTGATATTCAAGAATATACGAAATCTTGAAGGCGCTCGCAGGAAATATGCCTAAAAAAGAATCCTTTTCCTCAACCCAGAGGGGTTCCTTTATTTCGATAAAATGCCTTTCGGCTTTCTGCTCCTCTATACCCGCTTTTTTCAGCGCTTCCAGAAAAACCTTCGCGCTACCGTCAAGGGCGGGGGGTTCGGAAGAATTTAATTCTATAGTTATGTTGTCGATCTCAGCTCCCCAGAGAGCCGCCAGAACATGCTCAAGTGTTTCAAAACGCGCTTTCCCGGAACTTATTTTTGTCCTTCTGTCAGATTCAAAATCCGCCAGATCCGCCGCCGGCCGGAGGGCTGGCTTTCCCACGAGGTCTGAACGGATGAATTTGATACCCGTGTTTTCCTCCGCGGGATAAAAAAAGACCTTTACGGGCTTACCCGTATGAAGGCCTTTCCCTTCCAGAATAAATTCCTTATTTATTGTCTTTTGGTGTTCCACCGATGCTGAGCTTCTTCTCGACGGCTTTCAGCCGCTTGTATATTTCAGGGAGCTTACCCAACAGGACATGCATTATAC
>SDBU01003326.1_pt1 | contig 20527 bp, 20 predicted proteins | sample 2277071 | NCBI WGS metagenome assembly SDBU01 (sample SAMN10397929, study PRJNA504765) | marine sediment metagenome | isolation source: marine sediment core GS08_GC12, 126 cmbsf | place: Arctic Ocean: Gakkel Ridge, Loki's castle | collected 2008
TGATGCTCTCTTCGGTACCACCTGTGATTTGGAGGGTACCATCATCTCTGATCAGGAGATTGTATTCAAGTCTAACCCCGAATTCCCCGGGCAAGTAGATCCCTGGCTCAATGGAGAGGCAGGTGGCTGGAAGTAGCTTGCGATGGTCGCAGGTTTCAAAATTGTCCAAATTGGCTCCTGCGCCATGCACATTGGTATCGATGTTATGTCCGCTCCGATGGGTGAAGTTGGGGCCATACCCTTTCTCTTTGATCAGATTTCGGCATAGATCGTCGACTTCAGCGCCAGTGACCCGCTTGCCAGACTTAAGGCGAGAACGGATCAACTCGATAGATTTGGTTTGAGCGTGTTTTACAATCTCGAAGATCTCTTGTTGACGTGGGGTGGGCTGAGGAGCCGCCACGGCAACCCGCGTAATATCGGAATAAATAGCGTGGGGCAGATCTTTTTTACACCAAAGATCGATAAGAATAAAGTCTCCCGGCTCAATATTTCTTGAAGTTTCACGTGTCGCCATATAGTGGGGGAGGGCAGCGTGGTCGTTCACAGCGCAGATGGGCCCCTCATCGGTGACACATTCGTTAGCTATAAACTCGCTCAAAATAAACTGTTGAACATCGTACTCTGAAATGGACTTTCCAGCTCGTAGCTGGTCTGCGATAAGATCCCAGGCTCGACGGGCTGTCTTGGACAGAACCTCAGCAGCAGCCAGATGGCTTTCAATCTGTTTTTCATCCAGAACGCTGGTGAAGTGTTGGAGCAGATCAGCAGAGCTGACCACTTCTACTCCAGCATCACGAACCACTTCAATCGTGCCACCATCTACCACCGAGACATTGGGGTTGTTGTTCCGGGGTGAGTATTCCATTGCAATGGTCTTGGCCTTCTTCAAAATGGTCACAATCACAGCTTCCAGCTCACTCCAAGAAAGATAGAGATGTTTTTTTCCCGGCAGATAATCAAGACTATCTGCTTCAATAGTATGCAACACTTTTTCAGGCTCACCTCGGGCGGGAATCCAGTAGAGAAAACGGCGGGTTAATACGGTATTGGGAGGAATGGCCAGAAGGTCATGGGCAAATCGGTTGGAGCCGTGATAATCAAAAAGAAGCCATCCATCGAGTCCATATTTGCGCAGTCGTTTCTGGATTTCTTCAATCTTGGCCTCAATATCCTTCTTCAAATCAACCTGAACAAACATCTTATTCCCCTCACCGATTTACTGTCTGTATTAACACAGCGGCAGCAATAATTCTAAGAGTTTGTGAGGGTTCTTTCAATCTTTCGATCAAAAAGGGAACGGCCTCACGATCTCCAATCCGCCCTATAGCTTCGAGTAGTTTGATTTTCAGAGTCCGATCAGCTTCGGGATAGAGCCTGATCAATACAGGAAGAACGGTATTATCGCGCCCCCATATTGCTAAAACCAGCGCCGCCTCTGTCCTGATCTCGCGATCAGGATCATCGAGCAGCTCACGCACTAGATCAATGCCAGTCTCATCCCCTTCGCCGAGAAGGGTTTCAGCCGCTACACCCGTCACTCCCCATCTTCTCTCCTTGAGAAAAAGTTTGAGGGCCTCCTGGGCACCCGGATATTCGACAATCGCCAGGAGATTGAGAATCTCGAGTCGTACGGTCTGATTATTCACCTCGGGAAAGTTGGGAATGGCGGGATTGTGAGAGAGTGTGCTCTTTTGTAGTGGAGAGAAGAGACCTTCCCGCCACATCAGCTTTTCCTGATGGTCCCGCAGGAAATTATCGAGGATTTTTGCGCTCTTTTCCACGTCGACTCGTTGACCTATCAGCGCCAGCGCCAGATTGGCCCGAACGTAAGCGTCATCGCATCGGTCGATCTCTTTTTGCGCAATATCGGTCCCATAAGCTCCCGAAGCTGTTATCACAGCCGCTGCCAGCGAACGGGCACCACTCTTGTCATGGTGTAACCAATAAGAGAGAGCAGCCTCACCTTTGGCCTTATCAGAAAGCAGCAAGACCCACGCTCCACTCACCCCGACTGCGGGATCTTTGGCATAAGCAGCACGCTCCACCCGAGGATGGAGTGGAAGGCGCAAAATTCCCATGGCCTGCAAAGCCCCCCTTCTGACTTCAGGGTGAGAATCATCGATCAACGGGATCAGAAGATCTCCCTCCTCTTCGAGTCCAAGATGGGCAATAGACTCACAGGCTAAGAGCCGCAAAAAAGCACGTGGACTTTTGGCCAACTCATAAAGCTCCTCTCTCTCGACTCTCTCACGCAATTGGGCGATCGCCTTAACCGCACTTCGCTTTTCTTCAGGGCCGGATTTTTTGTCACCAACCACCTTCATCAATTCCGGAATCATCTCGACCATCTTCAGCTTACCTATGGCTGCAAAGACACCTTTCCGCACATCCAAGACTCTCTCTTCACGAAAGAGACGGGCTATCTCTTCTTTTAAATCCATATCGCCATAGTGCGCAGCAAGCTCAACGGCCACCGTTCGGAGGAGAGAGTTAGAGTGGCGCATTCCCTGTTTAAGCGCACGAATCGCATAGGCATCTTGTGTTAGCGCTGCCCCCAAAAGGGCGATGAGCTGCGTGGTAAGGCCACAAGCGCTCTCTCCTTTTCGGAGCACTCCCCAGCACATGGTCTCCACAACTTCTTGTTCCATAGCTTTCTCAGGAAAGCCCTGGTGAAAGCGGTTCCAAACCGCCAACATCTCCCCTTCCTCACCAGCAGCGGCCAATGTCCGGATATGACCCTCATAGGCTGCTGACTGATCGAGATGGTGTTCCAGATAGATGCGTGATTCTTGCGCAGCCGATACAGGATCTCCAATGGCAAGATGAGAATGAATCCTGAGAGAGGCTAAAATAAGGGCTCTAAACACTATCCCATCCTTCCCAGAGGATTGCCTCCGAGCAGATGAAAGTGGAGATGGAAGATGGTTTGCCCAGCATCGGGACCTTGGTTGACAACCAGGCGATAGCCAGACTCCTCTAAATCAAACTTCTTCGCTAGCTCCTGGGCAACCCTCACGATCTCTCCAAGTAGATAAAACTCTTCTTTTTTAAGGGTTTGGATATCAGGAATCACCTTCTTTGGGATAATCAGAAGATGGACAGGAGCTTTGGGGGCAATATCTTTAATAACGATGATCTTCTCATCTTCATAGACCTTTTCAGCAGGAAGCTCTCCATCAATAATCTTTTCAAACAACGTCTTCATTTTTAATCCCATTTTTTTTCAGCACGATTTTAAGGGCCCGGACGGCACCCTCTCGTGTCTCCCAGACAGATGTAAACAGACCTTTGTGACAAAAAACTGCTCCTTGAATACCCGAAGCTCTCCCCAGATCCTCCTCGAGAAGCCCTGCCCACTCTTTTGGCAGTGACACCCGAACCTTCATACGCCGTGCCAAATCGGGAGGAATTCCCCGAAGCTTCCACTGCGTTCCTGCTGGCATAATAATAAAAATCGCAGAGTGTTTTTTGCCGCCCAGGGCAAAGAAATTCTCCAACCATGGAAGCGCTCGATCAAAAAAGAGACAGGTGCGATATTTTCCCATGGCCTCCTCCACCTCTTTTCGACAGTCTACGGTGTACTTATAGCGCCCCCAGAGACGCTTTATATGGCCTAATGCAAAATTAACTGCTTTAAAGAAAGCCTTTAACTGTTCTTCCTCAGTCGCGTCGTAGTGGATCGGCGTAAAGCCTGCGATGACATGGGAAAAGGTGCAATAACCTAGCAGTTGTGGAGAGCGACCATTGTCATGATCATCGACCCCGATAATCAGCATATGGTTGAAAAAAGAATACTCTTCTGCGGTCAAGATCTTCTTCTCTTTCAGGTAGAGCAAGATCATCCCCGCACTACTCAGCTTGCCCTGGTAGTCTGCTTGATGGTGATCAAAGAGCTTTTTTTGAGGGTCATAGAGACCGCCAACATCACAAACATACTCACAATTGGCGAGTCTTGCGGTGTCGCGTGTACGGATGATTTTCTCCTCATCGATAAGATCGAAAAGGATCAGGAGAGCACACGCCGTCACCTCATCCGCATGAAAAGTACCATCATGAATTCCTAGACTTCGAAAGATCATATTCTTGACAAACGAAATTGATCCATTGTACACCAAAAAAAATAATCCACAAGGATTATAGCTGATTTTATGCCTAGTTATCTATATCCCGGTCACTTTGATTTAGTCTCTCCAGATGGCTATATAAAGAAGATCGACATCCACGAGAACCACACAGCCGATGTTGAAATCTTTATTGAAAATATCTCCCCTGCCTTTGTCGGCTATCAACTCGACCTCGAGAATGTGGTTTTCAACTTCAAAAGCGTCCTCGCACAGCTTGGGTTAAATGCAGTTTCTAGAGAAATTCTCCTCGACCCAAAGAAGGGCTGCGCCGAGGTCAAGGTTCATCTCACCACCATCGGCCCTCTTGCCCGTGAGATGCTCCCTCTCCTTCATCCGGGAGACTTTCTCGGTAAACTCTTCGCTGTCGATGAGAGGCGTCGAGTAAGAAATCCTGATTACCTCTATCGTATGTTTGGCCGCACTGATCGACATGGCAAACCCCTCCTCTCTCTCGGACAAATGGGAGAGAGCAAACAGCTGCTTTTAGAGAAAGTCAATGACCACATGGTCGCCTTTCTCACCCTCAAAGAGGGACGTATCGAGTACGAGCCCTCCGTCAATGGCTTCCTCCCCACGCTGGGCAAAGCGCTTGCTCATAAATTTCCCTTGCGAGATCTATTACGCCTCCATCAGGCCCGGGAAAAGAAAGCTCCCCGCACTGTTAAGGCTGACGAAATCTTGCTCGTCTGCACTCAGCCTCTCCACATTCGTACAGCCTTCGCACGAGTAGTCAATGAACTCCTCCCCGAAGGTTGCCAACACACCTCAGCCAACATCTTGCAGCCTGACACCCAAGCTTCAGGAGACATCTATGAACTTTTCGGCTCCACCACCAAAGAGGTCCATGATATCCCCCTCGAGTTTTTCACCCTCGAGCCCCACCGCGAACATGTCTTCTTCCAAGATCGAGATCAGTTGCAACTCTCCCTCCAAGATCCCAAAACCATCTTCGAGACCTTCAAGATCGCTCCCGATCCCAAAGAGCACCTCGCCGCTGTTTTTGTCGTCAAAGGAACCCAGCTCTTGAGGCTTAAACCTAAAGATTGGATCCTCAGCGATCCAGAAAAATATCCCTTCCCAGGGATGCACCACCTTAGAAGACAGTCACAAATGGTGGAGAAATACATCAAAGACCAGCCCTCCTACCCCTTCCTCAAAGCGATCGAGAGTGGACTCATCACCAGTCAAGGCGTCCTCTTCACCCGCTACTTTCCCTCCCCCATGATGAAACGTATGCTCCTCTCCTACTATGTCCAAGGCCATCTCATGGGACTCTACTTCCAGATCCCATCCCGCTCCTACGGCTCCTTCTTCTCACAAGAAGATCGCGCCATGCTCACTGACCTTGTCACCTTCGGCATCCCCGTCTACTGGGCAGACGAGACGAGTGGACAGCTCCTCGAATACATCCAACGCCCCAGCAAAACCTCTGGCATGTTTGTCCCACAAGGCCAGACAGAAACCTTTTTGAAAGCCACCTTTTTTGGAGTCTATGGATCTAATCTCATTACCGGCAACTTTGGAGATGAGCTCAAAACCCTCCTCTCAGCCGTTCAAAAAATGCAGCACGAAGTGGACCATCCAAAGCTCAATAACCAAACCCCACTCGCCCTTGTTACTGGAGGAGGACCTGGAGCGATGGAAGTCGGTAATTTTATTGCCAAGGAGCTAAAAATTCTCTCCTGCGCCAACATTGTCGATTTTTCTGACCGCTCAGCCTCCATCATCAATGAGCAGAAACAGAATCCCTACGTCGAAGCCAAGATGACCTATCGACTTGAACAGCTGGTCGAGAGGCAAGCCGAGTTCTATCTCGATTTCCCTATCTTTGTCATGGGAGGCATAGGCACAGACTTTGAGTTCAGCCTAGAAGAGTTGCGCCACAAAGTCAGTTCCGGCCCCTTCGGCCCTATTCTTCTCTTTGGCGACCCCAACTATTGGCGCCAAAAAATCACCAGCCGCTTCCAAGTCAACAACGATACCGGCACCATCGAAGGATCCGAATGGGTCAGCAACTGCCTATTCTGTATCCAGAATGCCCGTCAAGGAATCAAAGTCTACCAAGACTATTTCACAGGAAAGCTCAAAATCGGTCGAGAAGGACCTATTTATCCGGAAGGGTTTGTTGTTGTGGACTGAAATTATATATTCCAACCTTCAAGAAGTCCGGCATATCTTCAGCACTCAATACATCCAGATTTTTCAGATAATCCGGGTACTCCTCTGAAAGAATATTTCTCCAATAAGAACGCCGGTAGTGAGGATGGTCAGCTAAGAATTTCTCCATCTCAGGCCCGGTCGGTTTTACCTCTTTAATTTGAGTCCACTCCCCGAAGAAGTTTTTCCAACCCTGAAAAGCAAACTGCACCTCAGAAGGCACTTTATCCAGAGGGAGATCTGTGTCTCCTAGATCTTTAACCACTTGGCGATACCCTTCCGTCGCACCCGGCCAGTTCTCTGGCTCCCAATCCGGGTTTTCCTTCAAAAAGAGCTTGAATTCCTCCCCCGAGATCGGCCGCGGTGCCAACGAATCTCCAAGCAAGCGATCCCAGACATGGTATCGAAACAAAATATCCGGCGGAGCCACAATATATTCATCAGCTTTTGGCGGGACAAAACGGACCTCGTCGAGAGAAGTGATGCGAGCCAAGGTGCCAAACCGTCTAAATCCTTTGGCGCGCAGGAATTCAGGGTTTTGATAGAGAAAGAGAGAGAAATCTCGCTTAGTCACCTGAAAAAAGGGCAACTCCTTCCTCTTCTCTCGGGTGATCAACGACTCCCACTTCCCAAAAATCCCAAAAAGCGCCCACACACAAATCAAAATAAAGAGCAAAATCCAGATGAAGCTAGGATGCTCATGCCACTTTCTTGGGATAAAATCTCTTTCAGTCTCAGAATCCATAAGTAAATCTTAACTCTACATAATTTGATCTCTGTCTAATAAATTGCCCCTCTCTCGAGAAACCATCATGGTATTGGACAAACATCCTCACATTTCTACCAGTACCCTTGATACGACTCCACTCCGCACCTAGAGCGTAAGTCTGGTCTATATCAAAATCGTGCTCCTCCCAGGAGCGAAAGTGGATCGCCAGAAAAGGCTGTACCACAACCCTGTTGTAGCAATCGACAGAACCAAAGACCTTAGCCTCTGCACCCCATTCAAAATAGAGTGGGTGTTCAGGAAAAGTTCTATCACGGTCAAAAATATAGCCGATACCCCCATACGCCCGAATTGGGGGGCAGAATTGATAGGATGCAAAGAAGTCGACCGCCTCATCACTCACATTTCTGCGATCAAAGCCCGGATTGGCCACTAAAAACTCATCTCCCAGGTGACAAGATTGGTGCCACAACCGGAAGCGATAAGACCAGCAATTTCTCGCATAAGTCAACATCCCGGCCACAAAAAAATCGGTGTTCACCATAGAGGCATCGGGATGTTTCAGGTCAAAAACCGAAAAGATACCCGCTTCGATATCAAACTGCATCTTCCCGCAGGTGCGCATGAAATTATTCCACCGAAAAATCCCAAACTGACTTCCGAAAGAGCAGGCTCCAACATACTTTCCGATCACATTGTCATTGAATCTGATCCCACCTGAATTGGTGATCGTTCTCGGATCCGCAATGAGCGGAGCGAAAATTTCTGACTGCGGCAGCCAGCACCCATTAATACGCAGTGCAGGAACACCTCCTACATAGTCACAAGGACCCTCAGCAGCAGCTATCCAACTGGCCGAAAGAAGAAGTAGAGCGAAGAATAATTTTTTCATAAACCTCAAAAGACCTCTTTATAGACACCCCCCCCAAAAAATGCTATAGCTTCTTGCTACGTTGGAGATCTTGTTATGGCACGACTTTTGTACATAGAATCTTCCCCCCGAAAGCAGAGGTCAGCCTCTATCTCTGTGAGCCGCACTTTTCTTGAAAATTACTCAAAAAAACATCCCGAAGATACGATAGAGACCATTGATCTATGGAAAGAAGAGCTTCCTATCTTCGATGGACCAACCATCGATGCTAAATATGCCATCATGCATGGTCAACCCCACACAGAGCCCCAGAAAAAAGCGTGGCAAGCGGTAGAAAAAGTCATCGCCAAATTCAAAACCACCGACAAGTATCTCATATCTCTTCCCATGTGGAATTTTGGCATCCCCTACAAGCTCAAACACTATCTGGATGTGCTCGTTCAACCCACCTATACCTTTGCCTCCACACCCGAAGGTACAAAAGGCCTCATCACCGGGAAACCCCTTCTCCTCATCTTGTCTAGAGGCGGCACTTACCAAGGCGAAAGCGCCGCATTCGACTACCAAAAGCCTTATCTCGAGATGATCCTAAAATTCATTGGATTCACTGATATCCATTCAGTGATCATTGAGCCCACTCTCAGCGGGAAAGAAGCCAAGGAAAAAGCTCTTGAAAGGGCTACCGCCCAAGCGCTAGAGCTCGCAAAAACTTTTTAAAGGAATCCAACACCTCTTGTCCCTGGTGGAAAAGAGGAAGAGCATAGGCTTCGTCCACATCCACCCATTTGAAATCGGTGTGTTCAAAACAGAGCTAGACCTCTATAGTAGAAGAGGTAAAAAATAGAGGTTCATAATCCCTATTCAACTTGCCTTTCACTAAATCTCGTGCTATTTTACATTCAGCTTTATAGTGGGGCAATAGCTCAGCGGTTAGATCGAAGCGAGCACTTCTGCCAGATGGCAGGAGAGCGCAGCTAGACGGACTCATGATGAGTTCGCTGCTCCCGTCTAACCGAGAAGTGTTTGGGGGCAAAAATATATTTAGGGGCAATAGCTCAGCGGTTAGAGCAGCGAACTCATAATTCGTCGGTCCTGGGTTCAAATCCCGGTTGCCCCATTTCAACCACACTTCCAGTTCCGACTAATACCATTCCGGAAAAATAAATGCACAAATTCAAGCCGCCTAACGAGTCATCTTAGGCCTATCCTTTCTCGCTCATATTTATAAATATGGGCTTCGAAACGATAGTCCAAATCTACCATGTTAATCGACTCGACTTTGTGCATTTATTTTCCGGAATTGGTATAACATCCAACGCTTTAGAATGAAAAAACGTGCCTGACGATCACTTTTTTCCAAGGAAAAACTGCGAAATCATCACGTTATAGTCGATTAAATCTAAGATGATAAAAATCGGACGAAAGATTTTTATCATCTTAGATTTAATCGACTATATATAAAGGAATAGTTGCTTTTTGTCTAAAATTTGCCAACAATAACGTTTTCGAGATCATTTTTGCGGACGTACGACTGCTCGGCGCCCAAACTTATCTCTCGATTTCCAATATCAATGGGTAACAGAAGTATCCCTAATATGAAATGGCCAAATCCTGTTGTGAGCTCCATTAAATAGGCAATCTCTTTGAAAATAAATAAGTTATGGATTCTGTTTATCTCCAGCTCTTTTCAGCTCCAAGCTCATGAGAAAGGCAAACACTTGCCTAATCAAATACAAGCATGGGATTACGGAAAATGGATCAAGTGGATCGGCAACTATCATCCTATAGCTTTACATTTTCCTATCGCTCTAATCATCATGACAGCAATTGCGGAGCTTATAGGCATAAAAAGCCGCTCTCCTATCTTTAAACAGGCAGCCCGATTCATGATCATTGCGGCTGCCATCACAGCACTACCTACCGCGCTTCTTGGATTAGCATATGGATATGATGTGAGCTATGACGAGACCCTATCGCTACTTTTTTGGTGGCATCGCTTTCTGGGACTATCCACAGCAGCACTAGCCATTATCACAGCCTGTTTCAAAGAACTTCATATCAGAAAAAAAATAGGTGTTGTAGCTTATGCGATCTCCCTTGCACTCCTTGTTATTCTCGTGATAATCACAGGTTATCTGGGTGGAGAGATGACATTCGGGCTCTTTCATCTTTTCCCTTAAATCTGGCTTTTTTTTAATTTGTTTGTTATTCCCTGGGTATCCGAAACTAATCGCCAAGGAGGTAATCGTGAAACTTCCTAAGTTTGCGATTAATTAAGAGGTGCTTTTTGTTAATCAGGATTACAAAAATAATATCTTGTTCGTTTTTGTTCACAGCTCTCTTTACTGGGTGTGCGCATTATAAAATACCCGCGCTGACTCAGAGCCATCCCGCATGTCCAGACACCTTCACTCCTCTAATTCAGCTCTCCCCCATCTTAGAAATTGATCCCAACAATCTACCTGCAAAACCTTCTCATAGGGCGCCCTGATGCTGAAATGTCGTGTAATGCAAAAATTTGTTGCTTCCTTCACGATCCTTTCCATGTTCTTTCTCCATGGATGCTTAAGAGTAAACACAGATCCCCAACCAGTTTTTGCAGAAGTTCAGCAAGATGTCCTGACTCGTACCGGTCACACTGCTTGTTGGGACACATGTCCGGATGAAGCAGCTTTTAAATCCTGCATTGAAAGCACTTTGGAACAAGAGCTCACAGAAGATCTTGTCGTTTATATAGCCCTTCTCAATAACCGCCAGCTTCAGGCTACCTATGAAAACTTAGGGATTGCTAAAGCACAACTTGTACAAGCAGGCCTCTTGAGAAATCCCATCTTCGCCTTGTCTTATCGATTTTCAACAAAATCTACTGTTACAGACCTAATCGATATAGGACTATTTCAAAATTTTCTAGAAGCGCTCTTGATTCCACTTAAAAAGCGCATGGCTGCCTCTGAGCTTGAAGCAACACAAGCTATGGTGACTACGCAGATTTTAGATGTGATTGCACAAACTAAAATCGCTTTTTGTGATTTTCAAGCTCTTGAGCAAATTTGGACCTTAAAAAAACAAGTGCTCTTGGCCGCTGAATCCTCGTATGATGCAGCCAGGCGCTTATTTGAAGCAGGAAACATTAAAGATCTTGAACTCACTGCAAACCGCACTTTTTATGAACAAACCAAAGTGGAACTTGCCTCTTTGGAAGTCGTCGTTTTGAAATCAAGAGAGAGACTCAATGTTTTAATGGGACTTTGGGGAAATCAAATTAACTGGAAAGCTTCGATTTGCTTACCCATAGCTCTAGAAAACGAGTCAGATTGGGGTGATATTGAAAGTTGCGCAATAGCTAATAGCCTCGATCTTGCAATTGCTCGAAAACAAATCTATGCAACAGCCGCAGGATTTGGCATTGACACGACGCGGATTGTATTTCCTCAACTGGAAATCGGTCCCAGCTCTGAGAGAGATGAAGGAGTGTGGTTTGTTGGTCCCGCGATTACATTAGGCATTCCGCTTTTTGATTTTGGGCAGGCCGTCTCCGCAGCTGCACAAGCTGAGATTTTACGTCAGTGGAATCGATTTACCGCCCTAGCAGTTGATATTCGTTCTGCAGCTCGCATAGCGAGAATCCATGTGTTAAATACGCACCGCCAAAGCCAATACTTTCAGAAAATCCTTGTTCCTCTCGCTGAGCAGCTGACTTCTCTTACCTTATTGCAACACAACGCGATGCAATTAGGGGTCTTCCACTTACTTTCTGCAAAGCTGCAAGAACTTGAAAAAAAGATCCAGGCTGTGGAACACCTGAGAGACTATTGGACAGCGAGGACCGAACTTGAAATGATTTTAAACGGACATATAATGCAAAAAAACACCTTTGAAATTTCAATGAAGAAGTAATTATGACTCAACTAATAAAAATCATTCTATTGATTTTGTGTTGTTTTTCAAACGTAGTCTTTGCTGAAGACGATGCTGCGCTTCCACCAGAAGACTCTGATCCCCCAAGACCCTGGGAAAAAGATGCTCTAGAAGACCTGCCTCCAGGAGAGCCGGATAATGATTACACGCCAGCGGTTGTTCCTAATGGACGTACAGCTGAGTATAAAATCGTAGATGGTTATAAAGTCTTTCACCTAACTGCGGAGCCTATTGAATGGGAGATTGCTGATGGACTGAAAGTTCATACATGGGGATATAACGGATCTTCCCCAGGTCCGCTAATTGAAGTTGCTGAGGGGGATCGGGTACGCATTTATGTCACTAATAAACTCCCCACCCCTACGACTGTCCATTGGCATGGAGTTTTAATTAACTGCGGGATGGATGGAGTCTCTGGTTTAACCCAACCGGTAATCCCTCCTGGGCAGACCTTTCTCTATGAGTTCATTTTCCCCGACAGTGGAACATTTATGTATCATCCTCATCATCAAACTATGACCCAAGAAGGAATGGGGCTTGTCGGAATGATTATTGTCCATAAAAGAGAACCTGACCCTGAAAAAAGACCCGATCGTGATTTTTCAATCATGCTGCATGAGTGGACTATTGATGTAGGAACGGCTAGGCCTAATCCACTTGATATGACATTCAATATCTTGACAATGAATGGGAAAGTTATGCCGGCAACTGAGCCTCTTGTCGCAAAGCTGGGCGATACAGTTTGGATCCGTTATGGAAACTTAAGTGCCATGGATCATCATCCTATTCATTTGCACGGATACAACTTCAAAATCATTGGAACGGATGGGGGGTGGGCCTCTGATAAATCTGTACTCGTTCCCGAAACGACTGTTCTTGTTCCGGTGGGAGCAGTCAAAGTGACTGAATTTTTAGCCAATAATCCTGGAGACTGGATTTTCCATTGTCATATGACTCATCACATTATGAACCAAATGGGGCATCAATTCCCCAATATGCTTGGCATGGACGTCGGAGACCTGGATGAGAAAATCCGACAGCTCATTCCAGGATACAAGACGCTGGGAACGACAGGAATGCATGATATGACGGAGTCAGGAATGCCGATTCCTCCAAACAGTATTCCAATGCTTGGTTTTGATGGACAGTTTGGCAAAACCGTCTTAGGTGGCATGGCAAATGTTTTGAGGGTTCGGGAAAATATTGATACCTACGAAGATCCAGGACCCTATAAATTTCCAGAAGGTTCTGTTGCAGCCCCGGCAACGGAAGAAGAATTAGAAAGAGACGGAATCAAGCGTCGCTGATGAACCTATCTGTAAATTATATATTTGAAAATTTCGCGCAATTGTTGGTGGAATTTGACATTGTTGAAAAATATAATATGCTCTGATTTAGCAAGATTTACTCTTTAGCTTTTGATGCGCTAGCTCAGCTAAAAAGTCGATTTTTCTTGTGTAAATTACTCTCTTTTAGTAAGCTATACCTCCTTTGTTGCTTCGAAGAAGCAATATAACTTTAGAGAATAAATGAAATTAAAAAGACCGCCCGCATGGTCTTTTATTATTTAATAAAAAAAATGGAGATTAAAAATGCCCTTAAGCCCAGCTACATCAAGTTCACCTGCACCAAGATCATCTGTACCCCCTAGTCACTCTCCCTCCTCCAAAACAGCGGAAAAAGTTGATAAGGTGAGCAAAGCTTCTACTGATAGTTTAGTATTTGAAGTCAGCCCAATATTTGAAGGACTATTTTCCGGTGGTGTTTACTCGCCTCCTCCGACGCCTCCTCCGACTGTTTCTCTTGTGGCTCAGGTAGAAGCATTTAATGAAGCTCAAAAACTTAATCAAGAAGCCCTTTCAAGAGCTCCTTTATCTTCGATGAATGGAGCTCAAAATACTCAACCTAAGCTGGATAACAATCAAGCCTTAGCCAAGGCTTGTCTCGAAGGGGATATCGGTACGGCGAAGACGTTAATTGATGGAGGAGGTGTGGATTTATTTCAAATAGATAAATTTGGGTTTACCCTTCTCTATAAGGCAATCGCTCAACGGTATGAAAATGTAGCTAAACTCCTCCTAGAAACAGAGCCTAAACTGATCAATATATCCTGCACAGCCGAGAGACATATGCCCCTGCATATCGCTGCCAGAGATGGTTCTATCCATATCATATCACTACTTTTGAGTCTCAAGCCTGAGCTGGATGCTCTAAATCTGTATGATGATACCGCGTTGCATATGGCTGCCGCACGCGGGGATATCACCGTTTATGATATGTTAGTCACTGCTGGAGCTAAGACTACGATTGCAAACTCCAATGGTGAACTAGCCGCACGCCCTCCGGCTAGCGAACCTGTGCCCATTGCAAAAAAGCGTCACGACTGCACGGAGGAAGAAAAAGAGCCGGAGTTATTCAATATGACGCTTACCCCTCGCTGAATATAGGTACAAGTAAGAAAACCGCCACTCCATCAACCTCAAATGGTGCAGCTGTTACTTAACCTGTGGTTTAACCGCTTTTATTTTGGCAGAGACCACATAATTTTCTGCACCAGCGCCTGGTACCCAATCTTTGATGAACATGCGGCTCTTTTCCTGGGAATCAATCTCGATATCGACAAAGCCGGCTTGGGCAAGGAGTGTTTTAAGCTCCTCGATCGGCAGGGCGCCTGAGATGCAGTTGCAGTATAACTCTTTGTTTTTGAGCATCGCTTCAGGCAGTGGCTTATTGGCCACAATATCCGATATCGCCAGTCTGCCTCCCTCTTTCAAGACCCGATAGGACTCCTTAAAAACTTGAGCCTTATTGTCTGATAGATTGACCACGCAGTTGGAGATGATGACATCGACACTGTTATTTGCCAGAGGAAGATGCTCTATCTCTCCTAGGAGAAACTCCACATTGTGATACCCTTCTCTTACGGCATAAGCCCGAGCCTTACTCAACATCTCTGGGGTCATATCGACGCCATAGACTTTGCCAGACGCGCCTACTTTACGGGCTGCTAAAAAGGCATCGAAACCCCCACCAGCTCCTAAATCCAAGACAACTTCTCCTGGTTTTAAACCGGCAATAGCTTGTGGATTGCCACAGCCGAGGCCCATATTGGATCCTTCAGGAACGCTCTCCAGCTCCTCTTGGGTATACCCCAGCTCTCGCGCATATTCAGGATCGGGTTTCTCAGAAACCCCACAACAGCTTCGGCCATTCCCGCAGCTCTTATTTTGATCACTGGCTTTAGCCACTCCCTGGTAAGCCTCTCGCACATTGTTTTTGACCTCGTCCACATATTGAACCTGTTCCACTCGAGGTGGCTCACAATAATCCATCATGCTACTCCTTAAGCTTGGGTTTCTGTTCGATTTATTAGTTTTAGCGATAGCGGGGTTAAAAGACAGGTTAAAAAGGCGGTTAATGCCATGGCGCTATAGATCTGTTTTGAAATAACTCCCAGCTCTAAGCCATGTTCGATGATCACCATGGCGATCTCTGCTCTTGGAATCATACTCACGGCTAACAGAAGCGCGCCTAGACGGCTCAGATGGATCCAACGCGCTGGCAGCCAAGTTCCCAAGAACTTGCCTGCCACGGCAACGATAAATAGTGTGATGAAGAAGGGCCATATTCCAGCCAGGGATTCTATAGAAGTCTGAAACCCTATCCAGAAAAAGAAGAAGGGAACGAAAAAGTCGAAAAAGGATTGCATGGCGGCATCCATTCTGACAGCTTTTGGATCTCTGCTGAAGGCAATCCCGGCAAAAAAAGCACCAATGGCTAGAGAGAAGTGTATCAGAGCAGCAATACCTGCAATAATCAGAGTAATACCGAGGATAGAGATCATCGAATCAGGCATTTTTTCATACTTGATCAGCCTCTTCATCAGCCGTGGCTCAAGCAAAGTAGGAAAAGAGGTAACAAAAAGAGATGAAGAGAACGATTTTTAGAAAAAAGAGACCGAGTTCTAGGCCCAAGGAGTGGTGATTCATCCCCAAGGGAACGATGCTGAATAGGAGAGCCATCAGGAAGATCCCAATGATATCATCAATGGTTACAAGATCGAGCAGAATAGTCCCCTCTTTTTTGAGGGTTAGATCTTTTCCTGTCCAAGAAGCTGTCGAGACCCCAATGCTAGTGGCTGTCAAGGCAACGCCGATAAAGAGACTGGTAGCCATGGAAAAATGGAAGGCTTGCGCGGTCAAAAAGCCCAGGATCCCGCTGAAGAGGATATTTATGATCGCAATCAATCCTGCCTGGCTGATGAAATGGAGCATGCGCTTTAGGTGACTTTCAAGCCCTATGTGAAAGAGAAGGAAAACAATTCCTATTTTTGCCAGCAAAAAGAGGGATGCGGGCATTGCGTCTGGAATAAAAGAGAAGTGTTGATCGCTGAGGCGAAAGAGCCAACCCAGAAAGATAAAGCCGACAATCGGCACAATGCGAAATCGAGCAAGAAGAGCTTTGATTGCTAAAAAACAGATCAGAAGGGTCCCTAAGATAATAACCTGAGCTGCTAAAGCTGCCATATAGATGGTTTAGCAAAATAATAATAAAAAGAAAATTCTCACGTAGTCCGGGCTTGCGGAATAATACCATTTCCCAGAAATGAAGATACAAATTCACGCCAACGAACCGCACCATCTTTCGGTGATCCTTTCTCGTTCATATTTAAAAATATGAGCTTCGAAACGATCACCAAAATCTGACACGTTTCGTGACGCACCTTTGTATCTTTATTTCTGGGAAATGGTATAAGCTCACATCTAGCATACTTGGTGGTCATTTGAGAAAGGAAATAAAAAATGAAACTTCTTAAAAACACACTAATTCTCTTGTCAATTATTGTTGCCACTTGTTATGGAACAATAACAAAAGTAGATACTATGCAAGAAGTTATGTGCCATTTCGAAAATGCTGATTCAGACACTCTTGCTATATTCGATATCGACAAGGTTTTGCTCCAACCCAGCGATCCTGCTTTTCAAACGCTCAATATTAAATACCATAGAGAGAGCGTCAATAAGGTCATTCGTTCACTTCCTGAGGACAAAATACCTATCTTTGTTGTCTTGGCATCCATTCATTCGGACTCGATCTTGGTTGACGAGAAAACACCTGACTATCTTCAACAATTGAATGAAAGAGGTATTCCATCCATTGCTTTGACCGCGAATTTTACAGGTTCCATCGGGCCGGTCGACAATCTAGAATCATGGAAAATCAACCGTCTCAACCTATTAGGTTATGATTTCACAGCTATGGCTCCTAGCTCAGAACAGATCGTTTTTGACGACCTCCCCTCCTACCGAGGGAACTATTCACTCTATACCGATGGGGCCCTCTTCACTAATCATCCTGACTGCACTAAGGGTGAGCTCTTGGTCCGATTTTTACAGCTGACAAAGGTATCTCCGAAAAGAGTGATTTTTATCGATGATCATTTGAATAATTTGGAGAGCGTAGAAGAAGCGCTGGCGTGCCATGATCCCTCTATTCAATATGACGGCCTCCTCTATCTAGGAGCCGATGACTACCCCTCAACTCTCCTAACCGAAGAGGCCTTCGAGACCCGCTGGGAAGCTATCGCCTCCATGGCTCGTGAAACGGAGTGAAAAAAGATTTTGACTCGCGGAGTTGAACTTGTCATTTTTATTTTTATCTCACCTTACGCAAAAGGTGAATGACCCTCTCAAAGAGAGTATACTCTCTAGTCAAACATTTATGACTTGTGCCATAAAAGGACTCCTTGTTATCATTGGATCGCTTTTGGAAGCATTTGTTGGTAAGCTTTGCACTTATCAATGAATTAGGTTTTTTCTTTGCATACAATTGGTTTTCAGTTGCTGCATAAGTTAAATCAAGGAAAATTTTTAAAGGATAAATGTTATGAAACTTTATGTTGGCAACTTGCCTTATGCTTTAGGAGAAGAAGATCTTAAAGAGCTATTTTCAGAATTTGAATCAATTGTAAGTATTCAATTGATCACCGATCGCGAAACAGGCAAATCCCGTGGATTTGGTTTTGTTGAACTCTCTTCACAAGATGAGGGTAATAAAGCGATTGATGAGCTCAATGAGAAAATGGTAGAAGGTAAAGCTATTATCGTAAATGAAGCTCGTCCTAAGCAAAAAAGAGAAGGCTCTTTTGGCGGCGGCGGCGGTAATTTCGGTGGTGGTAACAAGCGCCGTTACTAGTAGTCGATTCGGCTATATCTTCTGCGCCTTATTCCCTATCTACTTTAGATAGAAAGAATAAGGCGCTTTTTTGTGCCCCAACGCTGTCATATTCCAAAGATCTTGAGCGATGCTAGGCCCGACTCCGGGGATTTTCTGAAATTCTTTTAGATGCTTATTTTTCATCTTCCTGTGCAGGTGAAGGAGCGCCAGCCGCCACCAAGAGCGCGGTAGGTGGCGATCAGACTGAGGGCAATATTGCCTCGAGCAATCGCCTGCTCTTCTTCCTGTTCCACCGACGCCTGCTCGGTATTGAGGACCCGGGTATAATCTGCAATACCTTCGACATATTGTGTACGTGAAAGTTCTGTCGCGCGGTTGGCGGCTTTGACACTATCGGTCAAATAGCTCACCTGCCGCTGAGAATTGAAAAAGGAGGTGAGGGCATCCTCGACCTCTTTGTAGGCAACCAGAACGGTGTTTTGATAATCAAAGATCGCCTCGCGAAAAAGAGAGCTCTCTGCTCTCACGCGGTTGATCAATCTCCCATAGTTGAGAATCGGCCAACTAAAACCGCCGCCAAAGGTGTAGGTCAGGCTGTCGGCACTAAAAAACTTACGATTGCCTCCTGTGGTGCGCCTGCTGGCCGCCGCGCTGGAGTTGAGTCCAAAAAATCCGGTGAGGGAGAGGCTGGGATAGAGCTCAGACTCTGCGATACCGATGCGGGCACTCTGAGCGGCTGCCGAATGCAAGGCTCGGCGTATGTCTGGGCGGCGGGTGAGAAGGGCACAGGGTATCTCGATGGCAATAGTTTCGGGGGCAGTTGGAATTTTGCCTGAAGTGGTGAGATAGCAACCAATGTCAGCGGGAGGGACTCCTAGCAAAACAGCAAGAGCATTTTTCGACCGCACGTAGTCAGCTGTCAAGACGGGAAGGGTAGCCTCTGTGCTTGCGAGAAGCGTCTTGGCCTGCTGAACGTCCAGCTCGGTGACCATACCTGCTTGCCACCTGGCTTGGACAATCTCTAAGCTTCGCAGTTGGATAGCGACGTTGTGTTTGATGATCTCGACCCTCTCTTCAAAGGTCCGAATGGCGACATAAGTTGACGCGACATCTCCTAGCAAAATCACTAAGACATCATCAAAATCGGCCTTTTGAGCACCGAGCTCTTCTTGTGCTGACTCAATCCCTCTTCTAAATTTGCCCCAAAAATCAAGCTCCCAAACAACCGAGAGACCTAGATTTAAATCCCAAAACTGCCGGTCCGTGGTAATGCTGTTGGGAGCGTTTTTACTTAAACCGAACTTTGTGGCGTCACCGACAACTTCTTGAGTCTGAGGAAAGAACTCTCCGATGGCAATACCCAAAATAGCTCGAGCCTCCATCACGCGCATCGCTGCGCTCCTGAGAGTCAAGTTCTGCCTTGCGGCAGCTGTGATGAGCTCCTCAAGCTGGGGATCATTGAAAAGCCTCCACCAATCATCGATCTCCACGGTCTGTGAAGCGGCCTCATCGTTTGTCCAGTGAGACTGCTCTGGCACGCAAGGAGAAGTGAAATCAGGTCCCACCTTAATACAGGAGGGGATGAAGAGTGTGAATGCGATTAAGAGGAAAAGGGTTTGTTTCATGTCTTTCCTTCTGGACGTTTTAGGCGGTAGAGAACGGCATAAAAAACCGGCACAGCGATGAGCGTCAAGAGAGATCCAAAGGCTAGTCCTGCCATAATCGTGACCGCCATCGAGACCCAGAAGACATCGGGAAGAAGGGGCACGACACCTAAGATGGTCGTACCCGCTGCAAGCAAGACTGGCCGCGCTCGCGAAACGGAGGCTTCGATGATCGCATGGTAACGATCCATTCCTGAGGCGACATTAGCATCACAAGCAGTGAGAAGAACGACGATGTTCTTATTCATCATCCCGGCAAGGCTCATCGCTCCGAGTAAAGCCATAAATCCAAATGGGATATTGAAGACCAGAAGGCCCGTGGTGACACCTATGGCGGCGAAAGGGATCGTGAGCATGATAATCAAAATAGGTCTCACAGCATTGAAGACCGCCACCAAAAGAAAGAGAATCAGAACCACCGCAGGAATAATCCCTGGGATTAGGGAACGTCTTGAAGAGACGGTGCTATCTTGCTCACCATCCCAGAAAAGCTCATAACCAGGAGGAAGTTCTATCTTGTCGATCTCATCAATCACGCTCTTTCTAAGTTCAGTGAAGGTGACCCCCAACTTGGGCGAACTTTGGACCGTCACAGAACGACGGCGATCCCACCGTGTGATGATGGGATTTTCCCACTCTGACGCCACTCCTTTCACTACTTGTGAGAGAGGGACTGTCTTCGTCGATTCCGAGGGTTTGATCTGCAAGGTGTCCATACTGGTGAGTAGATCTGTCCGTTCGCTTTCCACATTGCGAAAGAGTATTGGCAGAAGGTCATCTCCCTCTCGATAGATGCCAACCTGTCGCCCGTCATAGGCTCTCTTAGTAGCATTAGCGAGATCAAGCCGCGTCACAGAAGACCAGCGCCCCCGCTTTTGGTCATATT
>SDBU01003327.1_pt1 | contig 20526 bp, 16 predicted proteins | sample 2277071 | NCBI WGS metagenome assembly SDBU01 (sample SAMN10397929, study PRJNA504765) | marine sediment metagenome | isolation source: marine sediment core GS08_GC12, 126 cmbsf | place: Arctic Ocean: Gakkel Ridge, Loki's castle | collected 2008
ACCTATGCTTGCCCAGGCAACCAGACTATAGGGAATATCTTCTGTGATGTATCTGCTTTCGAGAGAAGTCGGTCCTTTGACAGGCTTAAGCCCTGCGCTGCCATTGAGCGATTCCCAGAGCGTTCCCCGGGGACCATATTTGGATTCGACCATCATCTCCACACCCGTTGGAAATTGAATCCCCAGTTTTTCTCCAATCTCCAGCCGTTCTCGATCCATTTCTTCGATCACTTTAACCACCGAAGGCGTCATCCCCTCTTCATAGATGTAGAACTCTCCGTGGGACCTCTCAATGCGTCCGGCATTGAGTATGGATCCTAGCGGATGAAGAAGAGGAGTCAGGTGACCGAAAGCAGGCTCGATCACGGTCTTCCGCAGCGCAAATGGGTATAACCCTTTCACTTTGTTATATACCAGGGTGCCCTTATTTCCTGGAATGGTTGCCAGAGCGACAATCGCTCTAACATGGAAAGTCTTTACTTGCCCAGGAGCAATGACACGGGCGGCAAAAGGCATCCCACCTGTTTCGCCAACGATCACATTTTTTTGGCATCCACTCGACCAAAGCATCCACCTGAATTCAAGCGCCCCAAAGGTCCCCGGGATGATTAACACGATTTGGTCTTCCTCCAGGTAAGGTGCCAAAATCTTTGCGTAGGGAGTGACAGCAAACCCGGGGAGGGGGATGAAGATGATCTCTACACCCGCAATCGCCTCTCGAATATCGCTGGTTACGAGGTTTAACCTGGCTTTTCCGGTTCCGGCCACCCCGGACATCTCGATCTCGCGGGTCTCGAAAACAGTTTTCATGGTCTGTGCGAATTTCTCCATCTCGAACATGTTGACCGTCAAACCTTTGAGGGTTAGATCTGCTGCTATAGTGTGAGATGCGTTACCTCCCCCCATCACGGCTACCTTCATAGAACTCATCGTGTCCTCTATATCCATTTTGTTCATCCTGAGTAACTGCTCAGTTTAAAGAATTCCAATAATATAAGCGCCCCAAATTGCCTGAAGCGAGACTCATAAACCGTGACGAAAACATCTTCAAGTCTCACGTTTCGAGAATCGCATGCTTATTTCGGGATAAATATTTTCTGGACGTCCCTTACCTATGATCAAATACTATTCTTTCCTAAACGATTGACGGCTGTTTCATCGTTTCCGGGATTGGAATGCCTAACAATTTGCACACCGTCGGCGCGATTTGGAGTTGGGAAAGCACCTCTCCGGTATCACCTGCACCGAGAACACCGGGGCGAATGAGATACAGCGGTACTTCGCGCACATCGTGAGTGGTGCCCCCGTGTCCATGGTCTGCGTTCATGCCGTGGTCGCCGGTGACAAGGATATTGTAGCCGCCCTCCATCCATTCAGGAATCAAATTGGCTAACATCATATCCTGGAGAACGGCATGGTTGCGATACTCTCTGGAATCCGCACCGTACTTATGCCCTAAGGTGTCCATCGCCATCGGGTGAACGAGTAAGTAGTCGGGGTTAAACTTCCGCACCAACGCCCCAGCCATGGCAAATAACTCGGCGTCCGGGTAATCCCCCTCAACGTAGAAACGCCCGTGCTGGATAAGCAAAGATTCGTCGTCCACTTCACGGTCATCTATCAAATCGTAAGGGACACTGTTATAGAGCTCTGAGAACCAATAATAAGCCGCTGCTGCGGTGGTTTTCCCAGCATCTCTCGCGGCCTGGAAGATATTGGGCACTTCGGAAAGACGCACCACCTGGTTGGAGACCACGCCGTGTTCTGTGACCGGCATCCCGGTGTGCACCGTTTCATACATTGGGCGCGAGATGGAAGGCAGCTCACCTATCACCTTGTAGAGGCTGGCAGTTTTGATCTCAACTAAATGCCCCAGAAAGCCCATACCAGCTACGGCTGCGTCGTAGCGCAAGGCGTCAGAAAGGACTAAAACAACTTTGTTGCTCATTTTAAGAAATCTCCTTATTAATATTTTCAAGATATAGGGTCGCCAACCAGTGCATTTCTGCCAGCAAGCACCTGATAAAATTTACCTGGTTGTTCGCCCAGCGTCTTTCGTTCAGCAATATCTTATCGTCATTTGCTTCATTATAAGGGGTTTCGCTGGGTTCTCGATGCGGGATAAACGGATTTTCGCCTTCATCTGGGAAGCGATAAGCTGGGGCATAATAGTTCACCTCTTGCTCCAATGCAAAACAGATCACTTGTGGTTTTGTCTCCCCCAGCATCAGCAGTTCAAACAACATACGCGCGTAGGGCATTTCATCTTCGGCTGAACCCTGGACCACCCCCGCTTGCCCGTAACCTTTTCCCTCCTTGATTGTTTTTGCGCCCTTTAAATGAACTTGACGAGTATAGGGAGCCATTATTTTTAGGGCAGGCAAGGGTTGCTCGTAAGCGTTAATCATGTTCGTGAAGTCGAACAAGGCATTGATGCGGGGATGATCAACTTCATTCAGCATCTGCACGATATCCGTAGACTTGAACTCCTCGTGCTGTTCAAAATCGAAAAACAAGTCGTAGCTGTCCGCTTGTTCAGACATGTAAACAAAATCAGAAACCGTCTGTTCCATGACCTGCGATAAAGTGCCCTCATAGCGGGAATAGACCCGAATGTTTTGCACATCCAATGCTCTGGCAATCTGAATAACCTTGTCGATGTCCGCTTTCTGGGTGCTGCTCGTTTCCAGGTGGACGGTTAAATTGAGCCTTTGGGCATCCGCCTTAAACTGGGCTAATTGTTTTAGGGTGCTGTGGGTAAGACTATGTTTTTCCCCATCATCCACGTGTATGTTAAGTCCGTTTAATTCATGCTGGTAAGCAAATTCCAGGGCGTTGGTTGGTTTGAGCGATCCGTGTGTCAGGTTGTGGATGAGGGAATAGGTATGGGCATGCAACTGGATGCTGGCAATGCGCTTACACAGTTTTTGAGCGATTGTTGCGTCAAAAACGATCGGTTCGGTTTTTGGTAAATTGATATTGATAAACTGCGAGAATTTGCTTAATGGATTAATGCTCATGTGGCGAGTCAGGATTTATGCAGATTGAGGGGAAAATACAAAATAAAGGGTGTGGGCAAACCCACGTTCGCACCTTTTTTCGGCCCTTCCTTTTCTAATTGCATAAGGCCTAAAATTATTCCTTGGGTTGAATCAGTAAAACGGGAATATCCACCCGTTGCATGACTTTTTCAGCAATGTCACCAAAGAAGAAACGCAACATCCCCACACGCGCCCGTGTAGACATGGCCACCAAATCAATCTTATCACGTTTCACAATACGGACAATTTCGTCTACAACATCCTCACCAAAACAAACCTGGGTGGAGACATTGTATCCCTGTTTTTTTAGTTTTTTAGTAACAGAAAGCAAAGAGACTTCCACATCAGATTGTAAACTGTCTTCTTCTTGACTGGAGAAAACCGGATGTGCTTCAGGCCCCAAGGGCTCCCCAGCGGATTCAAGCACATAGTCGGAGCGGTAATCCGGGGTAGCGAACCCCATCCCTTTAGGCGGTTTCGTTACGTAAAATAAAATAAGCTTGCTGTCTTCACAAGGCATGAATTTCCCAATATGATTTAAGATTTTTTTACTGGATTCCGATTTCGTAAGCGGAATTAGAATGTTCTTTTTAGTCATTGAACGCTCTCTCCATTTTTTTGTATAATCAGGTCACGGTGCGGCAACCATCGTGTCTATAGAATCAACCCCTTTCAAGGTTAGCGAGTCAGCAAAATGACAGGCTGTGAATCGTCCTTTTTCGATTTCCTGCCACTCCGGCATATCCGTTTTACACAGGTCTTGTACATAAGGGCACCGGGTATGGAAACGGCAGCCAGACGGCGGGTTTACCGGGCTTGGAATTTCACCTTCCAGGTGAACAGGAACCATTTCCTGATCTGGATCCACTTCTGGGATCGCTGACATCAGAGCCTCGGTATAAGGGTGCTTCGGCGCATAAAAGAGTTCCTTCGTAGGAGCCAATTCAACGAACTGCCCCAGATACATAACGGCTACCCGCTTGGAAATGTGCGCCACCACACTCAAATCATGGGCAATGAATAAATATGTAAGCCCAAATTCCTCCTGCAAGTCCATCAATAAATTGAGAATTTCTGCCTGAATAGATACGTCGAGCGCAGACACTGACTCGTCACAGACAATAAACTGTGGCTGGGAGATGAGAGCGCGGGCAATCCCGATTCGCTGCCGCTGCCCGCCGCTGAACGCGTGGGGGAAACGGCGCAGGTACTCCAGGTTAAGCTTACAAAGCGCAGCTGTATCGCGAACGCGTTCATCCACTTCTTTGCCCGTGGCTAGTTTTTGCGCGACCAGGGGTTCGGCAATAATGTCCCTCACCGTCATGCGCGGATTCAATGAAGAGTAGGGATCCTGAAAGATCAACTGCATATGCTTGCGGAACCCCCGCATTTCTTTGTCTGAGAGGTGGGCTAAATCCAACATTTGACCGTCAATATTAAAGGAGACCTGTCCTTCTGTCAGCTCAATCGCGCGCAGAATGGAACGGCCCACTGTGGTTTTTCCAGAGCCGCTTTCACCTACAAGACCCAACGTTTCGCCTTTTTCGACATAAAAACTTACGCCGTCAACTGCCCTCACGTACTTCGTGACTGTGCCTAGAAGGCCCCTGCTGCGAATGGGAAAGTATACTTTCAGATCCTTGATTTCAAGTAAGATATCAGACATCTCTCTCCTCGTGTAAGAAGCAATGCACAGTATGAGTGCTGCCAAGTTGGGTGAGACCCGGGTTTTGAATATCACAAAGACCAGGAATTACTTGTTCGCATCGGGTATGAAAAGGACATCCTGCCGGGCGTTCCAACGGGTTGGGAATATCACCTCCGATTGCCGTCAAGCGCTCCCCGAGACGATCCAGATGCGGGATGGCCCTTAATAAGGCTTGCGTATAAGGATGCTGCGGTTGGTGAATAATCTCTTTTGCTGTTCCTCGCTCCAGGATTTTCCCCAGGTACATCACCTCTACCTCATCTGCTATCTGGGCAATAACACCCAAGTTATGGGTGATGAATATGATTGCCATCCCAAGCTCATCTTGGAGCTGATTCATCAGTTCTAGAATTTGCGCCTGAATAGTCACATCCAACGAGGTGGTTGGTTCATCAGCAATAAGCAGCGCCGGGTTCATAGACAACGCTACAGCAATCATAGCCCGTTGCCGCATCCCGCCGGACAATTCAAACGAATATTGATCGACGCGCACCGACGGATTGGAAATCCCCACTCTATCTAACATCTCAATGGCGATTTCACGAGCCTCCAGCTTGCTGACCGGGCGATGTTCCAAAACCGCCTCAATGATCTGGTTGCCAATGGTATGTACAGGCGAAAAAGAACTCATGGGTTCCTGAAAGATCATGCCGATTTCCCCGCCGCGAATATGCCGCATCTCGTGGCCTGATTTATGCAGCTCAGTGATCTCAGTAATTTCTCCGTTACCCCTATGCCACTCGATTGAGGAATCCTTGTCGATGATAGCTGATTTAGGCAGCAGCTGCATAACAGATTTCACGCTTACACTTTTACCCGAGCCGCTCTCACCTACAATTCCCAGCGTTTGCCCTCGCTTGACAGAGAAAGTAATCCCATCAATCGCAAGGATAATCCCCTCGTCCGTTTTGAAGGAAACTCTGAGGTTTTTGATATCCAATAAGGCATCTTGCTCTATTTGTTCTACTACATTGCTCATAGAATTTTCCTGCCTCTATTAACTATATGGATCCGCTGCATCCCGCAGTCCGTCACCCAAAAAGGTGAAACCTAACACCGCAAATACCACAAATACGACCGGGATGAAAAGCCACGGTGCCATCTCGATGGCCTGGATATTTTGTGCCCCCTGGAGGAGCACGCCCCAACTGATAACCGGCGGTCGAAGCCCTAAACCAACAAAGCTTAAGGCCGTTTCCGCCAGGATCATATAAGGGAAGGAAACCACAATATCCACGATGATATAGCTGGTGAAGGCGGGTAACATATGGCGGCCGATAATGCGGGCACTGCTGGCGCCCGCCAATTGGGCGGCGATAACATAGTCTTCATTGCGGAGGGACAACAATTTACCGCGGATGCGCCGGGCGAGCGTGGTCCAGCCCAAAAATCCAAGAATGAGCGTGATCATCAAGTACACTCGCTCTGAAGGCCACTCCCTGGGTAAAGCTGCGGCCAACCCCATAAAGAGCGGGATGTCGGGCACGGAACGGATTAACTCGATCAGGCGCTGGGTGAAGAAATCTATCTTACCTCCCAGGTACCCGGACATTCCCCCCAAGATAAGTCCCATCACGAAGGCTATTAATACCCCCATTACCCCCAACGTCAGCGAGGTGCGGGTGGCATACATGGTACGGGAAAACAGGTCTCTTCCCAGACGATCAGTGCCAAAGAGGTGGATGGTGCCCTCGTCCACACCGAACAAGTGTAAATCGCTGACAATCAAATTGCCATTCCAATACTTATATTCTTCACCCCGCACAAAGAATTGAAGATATCGTCGTTGGGAAGTATCGATCGTGGGCACCATTGCCAGTGTCACCGGGTCGCGCTCGGTGCTCACGACGTAGACAAAGGGGCGCAGAGAGAATCCATTCTCGTCCCACAATCGGACAGTCTGTGGTGGCCCAAGAATATATTCGATATCAATCGTCATGCCGCCATAAGGGGCCAGAAAATCGGCAAAGATCAGGACAAGAATATAGATAAATAGCATGCCGGCGCCAATCAACCCCAGCCGGTTTCGGCGGAAGCGCCACCACACCAGTTGCAACTGGCTGGCGGTGAAATATTTGAGTTTTTCCTCATCGGACGTTGAAACCACGCCGGTCAGTTTGTCTTCAGGAATCGTCGTTGCGGTCATTTACGTCTCTCCTAAGCGAATGCGTGGGTCTAAGGCAGCAAGCATCAGATCAGAGATAAAAACTCCGATTACGATCATAGTGCTGATCATCAGCAAGATGGCCCCGCCGAGGAACATGTCCTGCTGAAGTAATGCACTCAGTAACAATTGTCCCGCATCCGGCAGTGACAACACCAAAGCCACTACCGGCGCGCCGGCGACGAGCTTTCCCAGGTCAAAGCCCAGGTAGCTGACGATAGGGTTCAGCGCGATGCGCACCGGGTATTTTAGAATGACTTTCCATTCCGGGATACCCCGGGCGCGGGCGGCATCGACATAGAGTTGATTTAGCTCATCGAGCATCGTGGCTCGCATGGTTTGGAGGTGAAAGGCTGTGTTTGCTGTTCCCAGGACCACTGCCGGCACCCACAGGTGCTTGACTAAATCTATAACCTTGGCCCAACTCCAGGCAGCTTCCTGGAATTCGGGGGAGAAAAGGCCGCCTGCTGAACTGCCGAGCACCGTCACGCTGAAATACAACAATACCAGCGCCAACATAAAATTGGGTAGCGACAACCCGATATAACCGATAAAGGTAGCCAGGTAGTCGCCGAAAGAATGGCGATAAAGTGCCGAAAAGATACCGATGGGAATGGCCAGAGCATAGGTCAACAAAATGGCAGTCAGCGCTATAGCCATCGTCAACCAGATACGCGCCCCTACCACATTGCGGACGGGTACGTTGTAGAGAAACGAGTCACCAAAATCGCCGTGCAGCACGATGTCGCTAATCCATCTAAAGTAGCGCTGGATGGGCGGCTTGTCCAGTCCAAACTCGTGGCGTATGGTTCTCATGTCTTCCTCGGTCACCGTCTGGCCGACAGAAGCCAGTTTGCGATAAGCGTAGCGGTCGGCATAATCACCCGGGGGCAACTCGATGACGATAAAGATGACTACCGACACTAGCCACAAAGTAACTATCATGAAAAGGAAACGTTGCAAAAAATAACGGAGCATAGGTTTTCTCCTTATAGAGATCGGGGATTGGAGATTTTGTATATTCCTGGTTTCTAATCTCCAATCCCCTTCATCTGTAAAGCATGCGAGGTAGAGGCACAACTTGCACCTCTACCTCTCAGTAATGCTCGTTAATGCCTACTCTTTGATGAACCACTGGGTGGGTCGGAAGGGGTAAGCCCAGTAGTAGTTGTACGATTTGATCGTGAACTCGATGCCATTACCAACACGGTTATTGAGATACACAGGCGATGGAACATCCCCAATGACACCGATGGATAGCAGGTTATCGGCATGGATCTTGACGATCTCAGCGCCAACACGGCTGTTATCTTCGGAGCCAAGCGGGTAGGTCTTCCACTCGGCAGCCAGATCCCAGAGCTTCTTGATATCTTCTGGGGGTTCGATCCCTTCGGCGCCGTCACTCAACACCCACTCGGACCATTGAACGCCGGTGCGGATCTGGAGATAGTCGCCGAATGGCGGGAACATCACCACATCGTTGATTGCCGTAGCGCCGCTGGCACCCCGCCAGGTGGCGAGGTCGTGCTCATTAGCGCTGCTGGTGGAGCGGTAAAAGTCCGAGCTGACTTCTTTAGCCAGGACCCGAACACCTACTGCTTCCCAGTACGCTTTCACCAATTCGTGAGTCTCAACTGGACCTCCCTGCGGTGCGAACTGGAGCAGGATAACAAAAGGTTTCCCATCGAATCGCAGTCGGAAGCCGTCTGAATCGCGCTCAGTCAAACCCATGTCGTCCAACAGCGCATTGGCTGCAGCAGGATCATATTGGGTGAACTGGTACTTCGCTTCATCATTAATGAAGTCTACTGTCGATGCATCTACCGGCAATTCCTGTTGGGGGTCACCTTGACCGAGATAGACAATCTCCTTTATCTCCTCACGGTTCATTGCCAACGACATAGCCTGGCGGAAGCGGACATCGCCATAGATCTTAGCCATTTCGGGGTCCAGGTGGGTGATATTGAAAGCAAAAAACACGGTCTCGCCCACAGCTGGCGGCAGGAATACGCGGTAACCGTTGGCCTCGTTTTGCTTCAGTTCGGTGAAATTCGCCAATTCTAGGGTTTGGTTCCGGTAGTCTATTTCGCCATTGATGAGCTTGAGGATCTGGACTTCGAGATCTTCACTGTAGATCTCATAAGATTCATTGTAGTAGGGAAGTTGGTTGCCGGCCGTATCCACCATGAAGAAATAGGGGTTGGTGACATAGCGGCGGAACTCAGGCGTTTCCTCAACTAGAATGTGTGACTCGAGATGAGGAACAACAAATTGCGTGCCCTCGGGACCATCGAATGGATGATAGGTATCTTTCCAGTCGTGGTAGTAGAGTTTGAATTGCCCTTTCCAATTGTCAAAGCCATTAGCTTGAGCATTGGCATTGGCCTCCGGGTTGTAGTCCGGATGGAACTGGCTCAAGAAATGTTTTGGCTGGAAGGGCTGTCTGTAGGTAGTGGCCAAAAACGTGACAAAGTTTGGGGCCGGTGCATTGAACGAGAACGTGACCGTAGTTTCGTCAATCGCTTCAACTACTATAGGCTCGCCACCGTAGACCCAGACACTGGAAGGTGATTCAAAATACTCGGTATTAAGGTGAATGTCGTTGAACCAGAACTCGATATCCGCAGCGGTGAAGGGTTCGCCGTCCGACCATTTGTGACCCTCGCGCAGGAAGACAGTCAGTTTGGTGTAATCATCGTTGAATTCCCATCCTTTGGCGACTTCGGGGACAATGGTCAGTAGGTCGTCGCTGAAGCGGAACAGGTTCACATGACGGGTGCTTAGAAAGTCCGATGTGCCGCTTTCGGGAGATTTGGAGATACCGCGCAGACGGCCGCCGTATGTGCCAATTTCGATGTAGGGTTGAATGACCAGCGGTTCAGAGGGCAACCGCTCTTCAACGGGCGGCAAACCTGCATCCGCGCCGTTCAGCTCGGCATTCATGGCGGCGATGTCCGGGTTTTCGCTGTAGGTTAGAACGCAGTCGGCCTTCTCTTCGAACTCAGCTAACTCGAACTGGTAAGGATACTCGCCTTCCAGCCCCATCATGTCAGCCACCGTCGATGCGGGGCAGCCAACTTCTTCGGCTGGCGCTTCTTCTTCAGCTGGCGCGGCTTCTTCTTCAGCTGGCGCTGCTTCTTCTGCTGCTGGCGCTGCTTCTTCTGCTGGCGCTGTAGGGCCGCATGCGCTCAACATCAAAGCTAAGAGCAGCATCAACGTGATGAGCCACAGTCCTTTTTTGTTAAACATTTTCTTCTCCTTATAGTTTTTTTTAATAGAAGAACGGATTGTTTTTACTTGGAAATATCGTGGATGCCCACTTTTTCTAACTTGTATAGAACCACCTCCTAAATAATTTGTAATTTAAATATAACCAAAACTCTGAATTTAAGAAATTTGCTGTTTTACTCAGTGGTACTAAATATATGTCGTTAAATTGAATATCGATATCGCTAACCCCCTCAACCCAGGTATTCCTTTACTTGCTGTATCAATCTATGACAAATGATGAGATTGTTCACTAATATTATCATAATAATGCGAAATTCTGCAATAATAAAACTCCTTTCTCCCAAATTTGTAGCCTTTGTAGTGGTTGGAGTTCCGGTTGTGACGCGGTTTGTCCAGGTCAGGCGCTTATTTCGAAAAATAATCCGTCAGCTGCTCAAGACGCAACACGCCGTCGTAGTCGATGCCTTCACCTCCTTGATTCAGCTCGCCCTTTTCACCATCTGCATCACCGAGGCAGGTGACAATAATATGGGCGTCTGAAAGATTCTCGCTCGCAGTGTAGATATTGGTGGTAGCGACGATGTTCAATCCAGCGGCTGCGGCTGCGAGGACACCGTTCCGTGAATCCTCTATCACCACAGATTCTTCCGGTTTTACCCCAGACTTTTCGAGGGCTAAATTATAGATTTCGGGATCAGGCTTTTTGTTATCAACGATATCGCCAGCCAAGACAAATTCGAATTTAATCTCCTTGAGCATCCCGCCAACAACAGCCTGTGCCGCACGTTCATTGGATGTTGTGCAGATGCCTAGAATCAAGCCCGCGTCGTTAACCTCTTTCATCAGCCTTTTTACACCGGGGCGCAGCGGTAAATCTCCGCTTTCTATTAATTCGACGAAGACAGCCGTTTTGTGTTTGTGCATTTTTATTATGAGCTCATCTACTTCTTCAGGTTTAACTTCAACGCCAAACCCTTTGGTGAGCAGGTGATGTTTCATGCGCTCTTTGCCACCAGCAACTTGCAGCAGCTCATGATAATACTCCACGCCCCATTCAAAATCGTAGCCAAACTCTTTAAAGGTTTGATTGAATGCGACCCGGTGCCCATCTCGTTCGGTATCTATAATGACACCATCCTGATCGAAAAAAACTGCTTTAATTTTTATCATTGTAATTTTCCTCTCTTTTCAAAACTGGATAGGGCGTTTATTCACCATCCAGTTTCTTGTCTGATGACTAGGTGTAGAACTCGCGAATTACTGCAACTGCCATGCGGTTTTCATCTTGGGTGCCCAGGGTCAGGCGGAACCAACCGTTCCGTCCATACAGATGGGATTGCGGGCGGAGAATAATGCCCTTCTCTTGAGCAAAGGCGACCAAATCATCCCCTGTTTTTCCTGTATCCGTCCCGTCAAAAAGAATGTAATTAGAGGCAGAGTTGAAGATGATAAAACCAGGGATGCCGCTGAGCGCATCCTCAATGTATGCCACTTCGCGGTTGTTGAATTCGATTCGTTCTGTCAACCCTTCGACATCTTCCAGAGCCGCCAACGCAGCCCACATCGGAATCGTCCCGACATTCCAGGGTAGTAACGCCGCAGAGATTTGACCGATTACTTCCTCGTGCCCTAGCGCATATCCGAAGCGCATTCCAGCCAAGCCGTAAGCTTTGGAAAGTGTGCGCGTGACGAGCACATTCTTATATTTCTTGACCAGGCCAACCTGCGATTTTTCAAGGCCAGAATATTCAATATAGGCCTCATCAATAATGAAAGGGATGCCCGTTTCAGCGATCTTGACGAAATCTTCGGTGTTCATGAAATTGCCAGTGGGGTTGTTAGGATTGGCAACGACGATGATCTTGGTTTTATTAGTGATCGCGGCCAGAATAGCATCTATATCGAATTTTATTTGTTTATCCTCGTAGACCATCGGAACAGAGACAAGTTCGCCCCCGAGAATATTGCAGCGTAATTTGTAGATTCCGAAGCACGGTGTGTGCTGAATGACCTCTTCCCCAACCTGGAGAAAGCTCCTGAAGATATTATCGAAAACCTCACTTGATCCATTTCCGATCATCACATTCTCGGGTCCGCCCATTCCGTTGATCTCAGCGATCTTTGAACGCACAACCAAACCCTGATCAGGGTAGCGGTTGGCGAAATCACCATACTTTTGAATGGCTTCTTGCACTTTCTTCGATGGGGGATGCGGGTTCTCATTAGACATCATACGATGCAGTTCTGGCTGTTTCCAGGCCAGCTCAATATGCTCCGAAACGTACATCGGAATGCCCTTCACCCAGGGGACGAAGTAGTCTTGGATCGGTTTCATTGTGTCATTTCTCCTTTATGCTTTTCCTGTGCTTCCTAATATGTCAATCCACCTTGCAACAACCTGCCGGATGGCATCCTTGACAACAATATCGATCTTGCCGGGGTTATATTGTTCCCGGTTTTCTGAGATATAGCTGTAAGTAGCATCAATCATGGTGTGCTTTAATTCGGTCGAGACATTGAATTTCGCTCCGCCCATTTCAACAAGTTTGATAGCATATTCTTTGCTCAAGCCTGTGCCGCCATGCACTACCAGCGGTGTTTTAATCCCATTGCCATTGAGCATTTGATTGATCTTGCCCAGGCGTTCAAAATCTACTTTTGGGTTTTTCGTCTTGTAAACACCATGCGCCGTTCCGATCGCCGGAGCAAAAATATCTACGCCGGTGCGTTCGACAAACTCAACTGCTTGCCCCGGGTTGCAAAGGGCGGCCTCATCTTCTGCCACCTTTACCTGATCCTCCACCCCTGAAACCGTACCTAATTCACCCTCGACAGAGATACCTCCAATGCTATGGCAGTATTCCACCACTTCCCTGGTCTGACGGATATTCTCATCGTAGTCTTGTTTGGAGGCATCGATCATGATATTGGTGTAACCGGCGTCGGCGCATTGTTTGCAATATTCCACACTAGTGCTGTGATCCAGGTGCAAACAAATCGGGATAGGGGCAGACTCTGCCAAGGTCTTGTAGATGGACACGAGAACATCCAGACCCAGGAATTTAGAGGGCGTGACCGAAGTCTGTATAATGAGCGGTGCCTTCTTTTCCACAGCAGCCTCGACAACGGCCTCCATTTGTATCAGATTCGTAATGTTAAACGCCCCAACAGCATATTTGCCTTCGGCAGCTTCTAACATAATTTCTTTTGCAGTAACAATTGACATGTTGATCTCCTATTTACAATATTTGCCAATATTTTTGGGTCTTTCAGTAATTGCATAGGCGCTTCTTATCGCCGTACACTTGCGCCGCACTGCATTGCAGGTGACACCACTGATTGAGGATTTTTCAAAATAAGCCAATGCTCGATTTTCTAAGGCCTCCGGTAAAAATAGGGACTCATCTAAAAAAATCTCCTGTCTTTGTATATCATTAAAATATTATGCCCGGTATGCTTTGTTGTCTTAACAAACATCTAGGAGCCATTGCTGCCACTTTTCTCCCTGTATCCCCTGCGTTGTGCGAGCAAAATATTTGTCAGCATAACCGCGAAAGTCAAAATCAAGTTTTGAGATACCAATCTGTACTTTCGCCCACATGCCCTCGCGGAAATCAGAAATGATCTTCAGCATCTTAATCCGCGCCCAATTTCCTGCTGTGACTTCACCAAAATAGGCTTCCAGCAGCCAGTGATCTTTTTCATCTGAGAATTCGTGGTGGACAGAGAAGTTGGCCAGATCAAAAACAGGATCGCCCATGCCGGCGTATTCCCAATCTAAAATTCGGATTTGCCCATCGTCGAGGAAATTTGCGTTGAGTAAATCATTATGGCAAAGTCGTGGAGTAAAAGGGGATTTAAGCAGAGCTGTTTCAGCAGCGTTCATTTGCTCAAGAAGCCAGTCGAAATTATCAGGAAAGTCAACTTTGAATCGGCGTACAATTTCGGCTGAATTTTCGACAACACGAAACGGAGAGAACCTTTCAGAGATCGGATCCATTTTGTGGATTCGGCAGATTACGTCAGCGACGCGGCGGATGTTACTGGGTTGACCAAGCTCCTCAGGTGAAGGCCGGTGCCCCTCAATAAAACTCGTGACAAGGTATCCTTCCGGCTCGATGACGTAAAAGACTTCGGGGCCGATGCCTATCTCCCCCGCAGCTTGACTGACGGCACATTCGGCTGAGCGAACAATGCCTAATAATTCGGTATCTGCCCCCGGGATACGGAGAACAAAAACATCCCCGTTCACCTCTATACGGAAGTTCGCATTGGTAATACCGCCAGTAAGAGGGTATGCATTCAGTTCTGTAGAGTTAGCCCATTGCGGGATGCGAGCAATTGCTTCATCTATAGTCAAAGTCATAATTTGGCTTCAAATTTGTTTTTTCTCGGATTACACAAATTGATCCTAATATTGAAGATTGAATGACATCGGCATAATACCTACAAAAGAAGAAGTTTGCAAATGTTTTCAAAATCTGCTACAATTTTACCATAAACAGCTCAAATTCTGTCATTTTGGCAGGTTATACACCCTGGAAATCGATTATTTTTATGAGCAAATCTTTAATACCAGCTCAAAGACGCGAGCGAATTCAAGAATACTTGACAATCCACAAAGTGGCGCGCCTTGCTGATTTGAGCAAAATGTTAAATGCTTCAGAAGCTACAATTCGACGTGATCTTGAGAAACTCGAAGCGACAGGCTTTCTTGAGCGCACTCATGGCGGTGCGGTACTCAGCCAACGATTATCGCGGGAACCAGAATATCAACAAAGGCTGTTGGATTTTCCTGATGCGAAGCGTTCGATAGGTCAGTTCGCTGCCACGCTAATCGAAGAAGGGGATGTTGTTTTTATCAATGGGGGCACAACCACGACAGAAATTATTCGCCATATACGCCCAAACGCCGATATTACCATTATCACCAATAATTTATTTGCTGCTTTGGAGATCAATATCATTGGCTTTGAGCTGATCTTGCTGGGTGGGATATATCAGCCAATCTCTCTTTCGGTAGGCGGATATTTTTCTATTGATAACCTCAAGCAAGTCTATGCCGATAAAACTTTCATTGGTGTTGACGGTATCAGTCTCAAATATGGCTGTACTTTCCCGACCAGCGATGAGGCTGAAGTAGTGCGCACCATGATGGAGCGTACCCGCGGCCCAGTCTACATTGTGGCAGATCACAGCAAGTGGGGAACAGTTTCTAATTATGAGGTTGCTAATATTGAGAAAATCCATAGCTTGATAACAGATGATGCCTTTGATCTGGCCGCACGTGAATCTTTATCAGCTCAATCTGTGGAAGTTCTCATCGCAGGGAATAGTACTTAATAATACAAGGTATCAATAAGATGAAAACCTCTCCGAAAACTAGAGAATCCACTTATAATATCCGCGCACGTGTTGGAAAGATACATTTTTCCCCCACACTTGAGATCAACGAGCGGGTCCGATCTGAGCGCGAACTAGGCAAAGAACTGCTTCAAATGGGTTTTGGGCAAACTCTCTTTCCTGTGCATCCGTTAATCCAGGAAGCTTTAGCGGTCAATGCGGATCAGAATGCGTACTTGCCCTCAGCTGGCCTTCCTGAGTTGAGAGAGCTTTCCCGTCACTATTTATCCGAGAAATTTGGATTTGATGCCAATGAATTCAAGACTATCGTTGGGCCTGGAAGCAAAGAGCTGATCTATGATATTCAATTAGCCGTTGAAGGAGATTTGCTGCTTCCGATCCCTTCATGGGTAAGTTATGCACCACAAGCTGTGCTCATCGACGATCCAATAATAAAAATCCCCACCACCATGGCAGATAATTACCATATCACAGCTGAAAGTTTGGAGAAAGCCATTTTGGTCGCCAGGCAGAAAGGGATGAATCCAAAAAAACTGATCATCAATTACCCTAACAACCCTTCCGGTTTGACCATGTCCCAGAGCAGACTGGAGCATATAGCCCGAGTATGTAGAAAACAAGGCATTCTTGTTATTTCGGACGAAATCTACGGGCTGGTAAATTACCAGCAAAACCATACCAGTATCGCAAAGTTTTACCCGGAAGGAACCATTGTCACCAGCGGTCTGTCGAAGCATTTATCATTGGGGGGATACAGGCTAGGAGTCGCGTTCGTTCCAAAGGTACTTAATTCAATATATGAGGCGATGATCGGCATCGCCGGTGTAACCTGGTCTACTGTATCTGCCCCGATACAATTTGCGGCACTTAAAGCCTTTGAAAGCGAACGGACAATTGAAGATTATATTAAAACCTGCACTGATATCCACAACATGATTTCATCCTACGTGCGCGATGGTCTTATTTCTCTGGGCATTAAGTACCCTGTTCTAAATGGGGCATTTTACCTTTACCCAAACTTCGGTGCCTTTCGGGATCAGCTTTTTGCCAGAGACGTTAAAACGAGTGAGCAATTGGCAATTCAGATACTCGACAAGATTCAGGTTGCCACATTGCCCGGAACAGCTTTCGGGGATGCCCCAGAAAATCTAACGTTGCGGATTGCCAACTGTGATTTTGATGGGCAGCTCGCACTGAATTATTACCTCGATCATCCTGGTTGTACGCCGGAATCATTCGTTAATGCATGTTGCCCTAAAATCAAACTCGCGCGTCAGAGGTTGGGGGAATATTTTAGTAAACTCTAATTGCGGCCATTCACATGTGAAGTTGGCGTATCTTCTATAGTAGTTTGAACTCCCTTTCTGGTGCGGCTACTCCCCCCGGAACAGAAGTGTGACATTTTAATGTGTACAACCCGCAGCCTTGACAACCCAATATCGCTATGTTATCTTTTTGATGATCAATAATGGTCTATACCATTTAACCATTAAAATACGAAATATTTTCATAATTTCGCACAATATTACAAATGAGTCCAACGGTTAATAAAATCAGCACATCCCATTTAATAATGGCAATTCCCATCTATATCCAAATTGCTGAGAGTTTACTAGAGAGGATTACAACGGGTGAACTAGCGCCTGACGAACGTTTGCCCTCCGAGCGAGAGTTGAGCAAAACTCTGAACGTCAGTCGTATGACATTACGGGCGGCTTTGCGTGTGCTTGACAATAAGGGTCTGCTGATTCGCCTTCCCGGGGATGGAACATATATTGCGCAACCCAAGATCGAACGACAGGCGGGAAAACTAGTACCCTTCACTGAAGGCATGCGCTTCCGCGGCTACCAAACGGGCACAAAAGTCATCACACTCGAACAACGGCTGGCCAAGGTGTCAGTTGCCAACCAATTAGAAATCACCGTTTCATCGCCAATTTATTATATTCAACGCTTGCGTCTTATCAACCGAGTTCCAGTGATGCTAGAAAAATTCATTGTGCCGGTTTCTCGCTTCCCCAATCTTGATATGTACGATTTGGAAACACGCTCTTTTTACGAAATAGCGGAAACTGAATATGGCATCACAATACATCAGGCGCAACAAAGCTTGGAGGCAGTCTTGGCCACAGAATTCGAGGCTGAGTTATTAAAAGTTATTCAGGGTGCGCCTCTGATGTTAGAACGACGCCAGGCCTTTGACCCAGACAATCATCCGGTGGAATATGGCCAGGATTTATATCGAGGAGATCGTTTTCGTTTCATCACTGAAATTGCTCCAAAAGAGAGGCTGCCATGAAGGATCAAGCCCGAGTTGTCATAATCGGTGGTGGCATCACCGGTTGCAGCATTGCCTATCATCTAGCACAGATGGGCTGGACAGATATAATGCTGCTGGATAAAGGGGAATTAACCAGTGGCAGCACTTTTCACTCTGTCGGTCTGGTTAGCCAATTCCGCACTTCACCGGCTCAAATGCTGTTGATGAATTACAGTATCCAACTATATAATCAGTTTAAGGCAGAGGTTGGGGGAGCTTTGGGATGGAATCAGGTGGGAAGTTTGCGTCTGGCTTCCACCCAGAATCAAGTCAAAGCATTGCAGCGTAACGTCAGCCGGACCAAAGCACTTGGCTTAGATGCCGGATTCATCTCTCCCGCTGAAGCTTTACGCATATTCCCGTCCATGACCGACAAGAACCTCTACGGCGCAGTTTATATCCCGGACGATGGCTACCTCGACCCGAACGGCATCACCTTCGAACTGGCCCGTCGGGCAAAAAAGATGGGGGCACGGATTCACACAGGGGTACGCGTTACGGGGATTGAACTGTCGCCGCTAGATGAAGTCACCCGAGTGAACACCACTCACGGATCTATTAAGACTGAAATCGTGGTCAATGCTGCCGGACAATGGGCACCGCGTATCGGCCAAATGGTTGGCGCAAATATTCCCATGACAGCGATCATGCACCAATTCCTGACAACCAAACCAATCCCCGGCCACGAACTGCCCAAAGGAACCCCGGTTGTACGTGACCCAGACAACTTAATTTATATCCGTGAGGAAGTGCGCGGCTTCCTCGTCGGTGGTTTTGAACTCGAGCCCAAAGCCTGGTCAATTGATGGAGTCCCTTGGGAGTTTACCCAGCGTCTATTGGCTCCAGAATGGGATTTATTTGATGTATTAATGGAAGGCGCGATGCGCCGGGTACCCATCTTGGAAAAGGCGGAAGTTATCGGGTTAATCAACGGCCCGGAAGCCATCACCCCTGACGGGCAATACTGTTTGGGACCGCTACCCGGTTTACGGGGTTTCTACGTGGCGGCAGGCATGTCTCTCAATGGCATTGCCGGCGCGGGGGGCGTGGGAAAAATAATGGCTGAGTGGGTTATCGAGGGCTATCCTTCTATTGATGTTCACGAAATGAACGTGCGGCGCTTTGGCTCTCACTACGCAGACCTGCACTACACTGCTGAGCGCGCCCGCGAGGTTTACAAACATTACTACTATCTGCACTATCCTAACGACGAAAGCGAGTGGGGACGACCCAAGCGTCTCAGCGCACTCTACCCCCGCTTACAAGAATTGGGTGCAGTGTTCGGAGAGAAAAATGGCTGGGAGCGAGTCAATTATTTCGAGCCGGATAAAACCTGGCGAAGTGCCGGGGCCGAGCAACGCGAGTGGGGTTGGGGACACCCACCTTATTTCGAGCAGGTAGGTGAGGAACACCGGGCTGTACGCGAGCGAGTCGGTCTATTGGATATGACATCCTTTGGAAAAATTGACGTGCGCGGCCCCAACGCGTTGGAATTGCTCCAAAGATTGGCTTGCAACAACGTCGACAAACCAGTAGGTAGCTTAACCTATACTCAATTCCTCAACGAACACGGCGGTATTGAGAGCGACTTGACCATCGTCCGACTAAGTGAAGAGCATTTCCGGGTAATTACCGGCACATCCTTTGCCGCTAGAGACTTGGGATGGATCAAGTTGCATATGCCTAACGATGGATCTGTTGAAACGCAAGACGTCAGCGACAATTGGGGTGTGGTAAGCATATGGGGGCCACATGCTCGCGACGTGCTGCAAGCTGTGACCGGGAATGATGTTTCAAATGAAACCTTCCCCTATATGACTGCCCAAGCAATTATGGTAAACAATGTGGACGTGTGGGCACAGCGAGTCAGTTACGCAGGCGAGTTGGGCTGGGAACTGTACGTGGACCCGGAGCAAGCTGTTAGCCTTTGGGACACCCTGATGGCGACCGGACAGAAATTCGGAATTCAGCCCGTCGGCTACAAAGCATTGGATTCTCTGCGCCTGGAAAAGGGTTATCGCTACTGGAGCACCGACATTACCCCAAATGAGAATCCTTACGAAGCCGGGATGGGCTTCACCGTGCGGCTGAAGTCCGGCGGGGATTTTATCGGCCGTCAGGCACTACTGAAAACCCGAGAAGATGGTATCCAGCGGCGGTTGTGTACCCTGACCCTGGACGACAACACCTGTGTCATCTACGGCGGAGAAGCCGTTTACGCCAAAGATAAACTCGTAGGACGTGTGTGCAGCGGGGGCTACGGTTACACCGTTGGAAAAAATATTGCCCTCTCTTACCTGCTGCTCGAATTGGCAGACCAAGGGACTCAGGTTGAAGTAGAAATATTCGGGGAGCGTTTCCTTGCCGAAGTTGCCGCAGATGGGTTATACGACCCTGCAAGTGAGCATTTGCGCGGTTAAGCCAACGACAATAAGGAAATTAACAGACACACCAGAAAACCAGTAGTTATGGAAGTCTTATGAGCACAGCAGAAAAAACACTGAGGATTTCAGTAGGATACAACAGAAATACCTGTTGCGGGAAAAAAACATTTATATCCCCGCAGACAAGTTTGGGGTTTGGATTGTGCCTCCCTTGATTGTCACAAGAGAAGAGATAGATTTCCTTGTGTTGGCCATTGATGATGCTTTGAAATTCGCAGCTCTATAAGGTTGAAAAATGGATTCATTTAGCAATA
>SDBU01003328.1_pt1 | contig 20525 bp, 20 predicted proteins | sample 2277071 | NCBI WGS metagenome assembly SDBU01 (sample SAMN10397929, study PRJNA504765) | marine sediment metagenome | isolation source: marine sediment core GS08_GC12, 126 cmbsf | place: Arctic Ocean: Gakkel Ridge, Loki's castle | collected 2008
AAATGGTTGACAGACCGTTCTAAAGGGCGGTTAACTCAGCGGGAGAGTGCTACCTTCACACGGTAGAAGTCACTGGTTCAATCCCAGTACCGCCCACCAAGTAAAATCAGCATGTTAGGCCGGTTTCACAAACCGGCCTTTTTGCTTTTTGGTAATACCCGGTATTATCAAGACTGAGGAAGGGCTGATGATTTCGTTTCCTAATCAAGCAAGTTTTTAGGTTACCAATTTGCAAATTTAGTTCCTTATTTTGTATGATCCTTACACACTCGACAACCGCAAATCCTTTTTCCAGTGTAATGCCGAAGGCCGGTTAGGGTGCCTCTTTTTGGTAGTCTATCGAATCGGTCGTAAGTACGATCAAATAAATCTGTTTCATTGTTTTCAAAAAACCTTCGGGTCGTATATGCACATACATCGGCCATCTGTATCATTTGAGTCAATTCGCTATCAACAAAAAAAGGAGTTTCTATTATTCGGGTATATTCCGTCCAAATAGTGCCTTTTTGGTGAAATTCTTTCATTAAGTCTTTTAGACGATGTTGAACAACTTTATTGCTGTCGTGAACGACTATACCGCGATATTCTGTAGGTGCCCCTTTGCTGATTTTTCTTAAAAAATTGTCAAAGCGGCTTATGACATTAGTAAATGCGTTTTCATATGGGTCAATCTGTAAATTGTATTCCTTTACTTCAATAACTTCCGCAAATAGTCTGGAATCGGTCCAAGTGCCTATTAAGTCGACCAGTTGTTTTATACATTCCCTTCGTTCACTTAAAGTAAGGTGAATGTAGTTACGAATTTTTTTTATCTCTGTTTTTTTCGATGTAATTTTTTTTCTATTGGCAGTAGTGGACAACCAGTGCAATGCGGATCTTTGTTTGCTTTCTACAGCAGATCGACGGTCCTCATGGTTAAGGCTTTCAAAATCCGTGGTTTTGTTTTGCTCAATGTATTGTCTTCTCATCCAGGCAGTGTGTATTTCTTGGCCGCTTAATTGGAACGTATCTTTGATTTTTGCAACTTGGGCAGATTTATTTCGCCAGGAAAGCGCGGGGATGGCTAAACCGAGTAAAACAAAATGGGTTGTATTGCTACCCGACTCATCTAAATAAAGGAAGAACATAAAGACCCCCTTCCCCAAAAAAAATGCGTCTGAGGCCGGTCCGTTCGGTCCAGCACGGGTCGATAAACGTCCCTCTCAGTCGCATTCTGTAAACTAATAATTATCATTTTGATTGTCAACAACTTTTTTTGTCAACAACTTTATATTGTTATCGACCTTGCTTGTCAACATTTTAGGTTTTTTTTTAAATTAGACTATGGTTTACCTTAATCTTCGTCCATTTCCAGCGCCGGAATTTTGGCCACGGCTTGCCGGTGAATTTTGCGCGTTACATGCTGATAATGGCGGATAATGGTTTCCGGCCTGGATCCTACTATTTCCGCCACGGCCTTAATATCGGCGCCCTTTTCCAGGGCCGTGGTTACAAAGTAGTGGCGCAGATCATAGGGCCGCAACCGGCGCGCGATCCCGGCGCGTGTCAAGGCGCCTTTCCATGATGTTTGAATCGTAATTATTGCATGGCCGTGATAATGAATAATCGGCCGCTGGTCGATCAGCAATTCCGCCGGCGGCCGGATCCGTTCGCGCTTTGGTTTGGCCGGTGGCTTTTGGTCGATTTCAAACCAGGAATAAAATTCATCGAAAAAATCGTCGTGGATAGGAACGTCGCGCCAGACCGGTCCGCCTTTTTCGGCTGATGTTACGCGGATGGTTTTTTTCCCCCAGTTTACCGCGTTCCAGGTCAACGAAAGCAATTCCACAGCCCCGGGCCGGAGTCCTAAATACCATGAAAGCTTTATCGCGCGCCGTAAATGTGGCGAAGCGTTCCGGAGTATGGACAAGGCTTCGTTTTTTGTCGGCGGTTGTATTACAGCGTCGTCGGACGGCGGTTTTTTATAATCGCGCACCGGGTTAAATTCAAGCAGTCGCGGCCGCCTGGCCACAGACCAATTTAAAATAGCTTTAACGTCGGTTAATTCGCGTGAAATGGTGGAAAACTTAACGCCATCCTTGCGGCGCCGCCTTACATAGTTATCCATATCCGTATCGGTTAAAGCAATGGCCATTTTATTTCCAAAAGCCGGCAGGATGTTTGCTTTTAACCTGATTTGTAAATGTTTGATGGAATTGTCCGAAAAGGATAAAGCCTTGTTATTTAAATATTCCCTGGCCAGGTCCCGAAAAGCGATTCCGCCGGGCTTTGTCGGTTTTTCGCCGAAACCCATTTCGATATTGCGCCGGTTTGCCTTTTCTTCGGCTTCCGGACCACGGCCGAAGTATTCCCGCACGATCCGACCGCCGTCTCTATGATAAAAGATCCAGCGCCCGTCTTTTAATTTTAAAACCGCCATTTTGATTAAACTTTCTTTCTGCTATGCAATCCGGACAATTACAACCTGGTTTACAAAAGATACCACTCCTTGTTTATACGCCCTCCAGCGCCAGTGTTACCGAATCCAGCTTAAAGCTGTCCGGTATCGTAGAGAATCCCTCAGCGCTGCCGGTCCGTTTCACATCCTCAAACCATTTTAGAATGTCGTTATGGTAGCTCTGGTCCACCGCATACAGGCAAACCACAAATTCCTTATTCGGGCCGCCCTCATAGATTTTAATTTTGAATGGTTCGTTCGGCTTATAGATTTGTTGCTTGGGCCAGCACAGGCCAACACTATCTACATTAACGGTTGTCCAGATATATCTTCGTTTAAGCGGTATGTTTTTGGTGTAGCCTTCGATTTCGACGACACGGGAAGTTAAAGTTCCCGGCGCCGGCGAAACTATTTCACCCCGTGGGGCCGTTAAAACTGAATACATGGCAAAAGCAGATCCGGCAACAATCAGAATGGCGAGTGCGATCAATGCGGTGCGGAAGGGATGCCGATTATCACTCTTTATCGGCTTTGCCGTGTTAAGGATATCAAAAACTTCTTTGTCAATGTCCTTCTGGTCCATGATTAATCACTGGTTTAGGCCCTATCCCCATTGATATCCGCGGTAGGAATGCCGGTTTCCCGGCACCCCCCGCACAGTCCCGGACGTGCAGTTTTCCCGCATCCGGTTCCTCGGTTGTACTCGCTTTCGCGCAACGCCTAATCAACTCGCAAACACTCGCCGCTTTCTGACTATGCCGGCGTTGAACCAATTTGGCTCGATAGCGTTTCGATTTCAGTCGCTCCACCAGTGCCTCGACATTTGCTTGCAGGTTTTCTGCATACATCTGCCATGTCACATCATCCACCCCACTTGCAGCCTTTTTGTTCAAAAGGGGCCAGCAGGTCAGCAGAAACTCGACATTTAAACACCGGTACAGATCTCGAAATCGATGGTGCTTGTTAATCTTGGCCTTGTTTGCTATTCCCTGCAGTGAGGTTGGCTGGCATTGATCCGGTCCAACTTTGTCCGGTGCCAGTTTCCTTTGCAGGCTACGTACTTCCGTCAAGACCTTCCCCTTTGTCCGTGGCAATTTGTTAACCCCGGACGTGTACGTGGCTTTCCCACGCTCTGAGTAATATGCTTGATAAGACTCCCCAAATGCATACGGCGGGCTTTCCCTTTCACAGTACTTTTCCGCCTGCCTCGGCGTCGTTACATGTCTGTGGTTAGGTTCCGGCATAGTCCTGTATCCAGGTTTCCCTTTCGTGCCTCATTAGCTGTATACCTTACACATACACTTCCCCGACGATTCGGAGCTTTTGGGGCCTCCCGAGTTCTACGACATATCTCTTCCTGCATGCCACGGCCTGTTGACTCCGGCGGACCTTCACATCCAAGCCTTTACGGATGATCTTGTATTGCCTTCGGCGATCGTTAAAACCCTCGGCGTCCGCAGCAAGCTCATCTCGAAGCTGTACCAGCACTTCAGGGTGCGCGATCACCCCTACGGCCTACAGGATTCTCTGTCTACGCTTCACCTGTTTTGTTCGCCAACTTCCTTGTCGACTCCGCCACAGGCGCAAGACTCGATACGGGTGGGTGGCTAACCCTTGCCCGACGGGGACTTTCACCCCGAAAGATATGCCGAGCTTTCCTCGGCGCGATAACGCCGAGTTCAGGGGCGGCGTTAGGCCGTCCCTTGGGACGACTTGTTCGGCTTATAGGGTCTCAATGTCGGCTACAATTCTCCCATATGTATCTCGGGCTCGAACTGTGCATCTCACTTCCTTTCCCGAAATCTTTTTTTCTAATTCTTTCTTAGCTTTTTTACCTTTTTCTGTTCCGATTTCAGGAGCATCAATATCCGCAATCCTGACTCTTTCATCGTCATTGTATTTTTTAATGTTCTTTTTGCCTACATGAGTAACATTCATATCAAATGTGTCACCATCTATTACTTTGGTTACAGGGCCTCTTATTGTGTCTGCCATAATTTTTCTCCTTTTGTTTGGTCTTCCGAACTGGCATTAGCGGGAATCCCGATATCAGCCTATTGCCGAAAAGCTATACACTTTTTCCAGAAAATTACAATGCTCGATTGTCTAAGATAAAATGCTGATACAAATTAAGTATATTATTTAAAAGATGTGTATTTTTAAAATGTTAGGAAAGGATTTGTCTAAGTATTATGATTTCAAAGCCATCATTTTTTAAAAGAGCGCAACGCGCAACCCACCAGGTTCAGACCTCACCGCTTCCCCTGAGAAAGTTATAATTTGAGGGGCCCAGAAGTCACCTATTATGCTATTTGTGCGCCTTAATAACTTGATAAATATTTGCTACTGCACATTGAAACTCAGACATGGCCTTAAAAAACTCCATGTCATGTGTAACTAAAGTAAGATCATTGTTTATTGCTGTTTCACCAATTAACGCATCCATTCCATTATTTCCTTTTTTACTTCTGTTGAGTTGATCTAATCGATCTTTGATCTGAAGGTATAAAACACCACTACCCACCCGTGCCCCACCAGTTCTTGAAACACCTGTAACACATGTTTCAGTTGCGAATTCTTCCTCTACGAGATCGCTAAATATTCGATTAAGGGCATTACGCCTTTCTTCATCCCTTGTTTTATTTATTTCATCTCTTTGGATATGCGTAACACAGCATGTTATTCCTTCACGAAAATCTTCAACACATATCTTCTCGTCGAGAATGTCGTTAAAAATATTTGTATCAAACATATAACGCATACCTGACCGCAACCCGTAACCCATACCATCCTCACATCACCAACTTCAAATAACTCACAATCGGCTTCTGAATTAATCACTGGTTCAGGTTTGACCCTGATCACATTTTCAAATAATCTTGTAGATTAGGAAGCCGAGAATGACGATTAACAAAAAATGCAGCCCTAAAAATAATGCGACATATCCCGTTGAAAGGTCTTTGTGCTCACTTTCTGGAACACCTTGCGCTCTTTGTGCGTTTTGATGTCTCAACCATCTAATGCGATGACAGTAAGATACAAATGCTGAAAGCATTGTATAGAAGGAAAAGGCAATTATAATGTACTGCCCACTAGAGTTTTCCCACTTCACAGTACTAAATGAGAATGTAGCAGTAAGAAAGGCACCAAATGCTGGTAGCGCGTAATTCCCTATCTTAGTGATATTGCTTAGAGGATTGTCAGCCAATGCAGAGTTCCCCTCATCTATTTATTAAGATTTTCACAACTCATTAGCCAAAGAGGCTGTTTCCCATAGTTGTTCGAGTGACGCGTGTTCGCACATAAATCGATGCGTCTACGAGAGATGAATCAGTAACAGGCTCCAACAGTTGTTCGGTTCTTACGGAAACAAAAACGACTAAATTGTCGTCTTCCAACAGGCAGAAGAAAGGCGTCTGATCAGGCTTCGGAGCTTTATCTGATGGAAGAGCATTCAAGTGACGGGGCATCGTCAGCGCGTCGAAGAGAGTCTTGAGCCGGTTGTCTATATCCCCGCCCTGTGTAATGAGACCACCGGGTGGTTCTGGCCGAAGGAGCACAATGGATAACTCAGCCACAACATTCATCTCTGCGGTAATCAGAGGAACGAATGTGAACGCACCTAATGGCCGGAGGAGTGAATAGTCCCCCTCACGCTTTTTCTGTTGAAGCCATTTTGGATTTTCGCTCAGCGGTTTTTGGTTCCATAGCGTCTTTAGCTGAGAATGGAATAGACGGCGGAGTTCGTGCTTGTGCGCGACTCCTCCGTTCGCCCGGAGCGTGCCCCTATAATGAAGCATCAAACGCATCTACTAACACCTAACCAAATAATAAGGAATTTTTAAATACTAATACCTTCACGCCACCAACTTCAAATAACTCACAATCGTTTTCTGATCCGGCTCCTCTCCTGTTTTTATAAATCGTTCGTACAGTACTGATATCAACCGGCCCTTTTTATCAGGCTCTATTTCTATGTCCCCTGCCCTCAAATAATCCTCAACACCTTTGATCACTTTTGTGAGCACCTCAATTTCTACGGCTTATCTATCTTGGTTAATTTCAAACCTGTTGTTACAACTATTACAGTGGTAAGTGTGTGTGTGTTCTGCGACTGTGCCATCTTTTCTGACATAGCCTTTTGATTTCATTTTGTTTCTAGGGACATTTACTACGTCTGATTTACAGATCGGACAATATTTAATGTCAGGCTGTGGCCCAGATATATTAGCCATTTGCCCCCCTTTTTTTGATAGAAAACATACTAGAAACTAGTAACATATAACTCTTAACCCTCAACTACCCAATACCCTCACGCCACCAGCTTCAAATAACTAACAATCGTTTTTTGGTCGGGTTCCTCACCTGTTTTTATGAATCTTTCGTACAGCAGAGATATCAACCGGCCTTTTTTATCAGGCTCTATTTCTATGTCCCCTACCCTCAAATAATCCTCAACACCTTTGATAACTTTCGCAAGAATTTCAATGCCTAAATCCGAGCAGATCCGGCAACAATCAGAATGGCAAGTGCGATCAGTGCGGTCCGGAAGGTGCGTTTGTTATCACTCTTTATCGGCTTTGCCGTGTTAAGGATATCAAAAACTTCTTTGTCGATGTCGCTTTTATCCATGATTAATCACTGGCTCAGCTTTGGCCCCGATCCCCTTTGTCATAACGTTAGAAATCAGGCGTAGGTCAATGAGCTTGCCGCGTCAGCTATTACCCTGTGAGAAAAGTCTTTTTGGACTTGAAAGCAACTGCGCCATCTTGACTTGAAGTTTAATACGAGCAGCGTCACGAGAAGAAAAGCTACATTCTGTTTCAATTGCCCTAAACTGAAAGTACTCGTCTCTAGCTAAAACGACATACACCCAATCGTTATCAATTTTATCTCTTACTAATATCCCCAAGAAACTCCCTGTATCGTCAGCGTACCAACCGTGCTCTTCGCCAATAGGGTTGGGTGGAACAATAAATCCACAAGCAGACTGGAATTCTTTTTTGCTGATTGCTCCTATAGAAAACTGAGGTATCCGGGGGAACATTTCATGAAGTTTATTTTTGGCCTCAGCCATATATCTAATTATTGTTTTGGATGCTATTGGGTGCCAATAAGGATGATCTGTTTTAAACATACCCTCATCAATGTACCCTTGGACAGCATCTATAAAGAAATCTTTAGGTATTGGGTGCAAGCAGTGAGGATTGTGGAGCACTACCAACCCTTGGCCCCAAGATTCAACAAGAGGTGGTTCATCAAGGTTATAGGAGAAAAAAGTAGGATCCATGGCACTTGGATCTGGATTAAAGCAATAACCTGACCTTGAGACGTACAACACATCACACCCAAATCCTTGTTGAAACCCCATACGTGTAAATTTTGAGTTTGTTCCACTATTTGTAAAAATAATAGCACTAATATTTTCAGCATTTGGTTGTTTGAAAAAATTCGATGGAATTTTCTTCTCACCCAATGAATGCTCATCTACCTCTGAAGTTTGAATGTCAAGAGACCCATCGACTTCCCAATCGGCAGCTTGCCGAAAACCATAAACATATTGAGTTAAAGCGTAGTCTGACATTGTTAAGGCTTCTTGGTCATGAAAAGCCTCAATTGCCAAAACAATTGGTATATCCTTGCAATGTTCAAGCTCCCAATATTTTTTATTCAATTTAGTGAACAATGGACTTCCAAAGCGGATTGCAAGTTCATCCTGTTGGTAGCTTTTAAATTCTTGTGGAGACAACTCTGAAATTTTTTTCCCGAGCTTGCTTAAAACGCCAGAAGAAGACGGATTGACAGTTGTAGCCTCGATTGCAACAGAGAAACCATTTCTTGAAACAATAAAATCAGGATTGGGGTGTTGCCGATTAACTTGAAAACCTGAACGACTTAAATACGCAAAAAGGTATAATTCGAAATACCTCGCATCAAAACCAGTAGACTGAAATTGCTCAAGGAAGTTTCCATCAGGGTCATCAAATTTTTGATAAATTTCATCAAGCATCAGCCTTGCAGACACTGCACCTTCCCACTCTTTGATTCGCTTAAAATTAGGGTGGAGTTTTGGTGAATCCACTACAAGATTGAATAATGATTTCTCGTTTTTCTTCATGAATAATTTGTTGCCTATCAGGCATTAGCGGGAATCCCGATATCAGCCTATTGCTGAAAAACTATACACTTTTTCCCGAAAATTACAATGCTCGATTGTCTAAGACAAAATGCGGGTACAAATTAAGTGTTTTGTCTAATTAGTTTGTGTTTTTAATAACTTACAAGAGAGATTGATTCGGTATATTGAAATCGAAAAAACGAGCAACTTATAATCTAATGGTACCCCCGGATCCTAAGAATTCAGAAAGCTGCGCACATTGGCCTTTAGCGTTTCCAAATCCTTAAGCTGGCACTCCCAGATTATAAGAACTTGCCATCCAGAACTGATTAATTTTCTTTGGTTCTCTGTGTCCCTTTTTTTGGTTTTCTCTAACTTTGGAGCCCAGTAGCTTATATTAGATTTTGGGACATGGTTATCTTTACACCCTTGATGCTGATGCCAAAAACATCCGTTAACAAATATCACTTTTTGTCTCGGCCTGAATACTATATCAGGTTTCCCCGGCAAATCCTTAGCATGCAAGCGATACCTGTACCCCATACCATGTATGAGCCTTCTCGCCACAAGTTCAGGACGTGTATCCTTTGCTTTAATTCGGCTCATCAACTTGCTTCTTTTCTTTTTACTTAGTTTGTCAGCCATACAACTAAAATGGAAAAAAATTATCGGGCGGGTAGAAAATTAAATTCCTTCGGTGTACACGTAAAGGGCCTCAAGCGGGTCGTAATAGTCGACCTCTATAGCGCTGCCCTGCAGCAGGGTGCATATGCGTTTGCGGTCCATCACAATACTGTCACGTATTTTATCTTTGTTGAACCAGCCGCCAGTAGATTTTCTAAAGCAAAATGGCATAAATAAAAAATTAGCCGGCGTATGAATAAACTTAATGCGTTTTGACCATGTCACCGGATGGGATTCAAGTTGTTTGGCTTCCCATCCAGTTTGGCTGCAGGTACACTGTGCCAGGCAAATTAAACTGCCGGGGACTTCTTCTTCGGCCGGTAGGCGCCAGGCAACCAGGTCCAGCCCACCGTCTCCGGTGTTTCTGCTGCTAAAATCCTCTAGGTCGAAATCAGGTTCCTCCTTTAAATTGCTGGCTAACTGTAAAATAGCTTCAGACAGTTTATTCGGGTAATTTTCTCTTCCAGCTATAGATTTGCCAAAGTGGTGTACGGTAAACCCTGGCAGATAACTTCTGAATACATCGGCAGATATTATCTCAAAGTTTGTCGTTAATATATTCCGGGAAGGGTTTTTAAATATTCTAAGATTAGAGCACAAAAGTAAAAATACGTATAATAATTGTTTTTCTGTTAGATCGCATCTTAGGATTATTTGTCTTTCATCCAGTAAAAACGGGTAGTGCTCACCAAATGAGTTTTGCCTATAATACAATAGGTTAAACCAGTCGTCCCCTTTTAATATTTGTCTATCTTTCAATATGCCCGCATGTTCTTCGGGCTCCACCCTTTCCTCTACTTCCAGCTCTCTCGCGGTTTCTAATTCCGCTGTATGGTAAACTCTGAAAACCGCTTGTTCCAAAGATACTTCACCGTCAGGATCGGCCAAACAAATTAGCTCCACAAAATCGGCCATAAGGTAAGTGGAGTCTTTCTTGTTGGGTGGTGTGAGGCTGATAATTTCAAATGGGGTCATCCGGGGTTACCATTTTTCTAATAGCAAGGGTGGTTTTAACGATTCTATCTAGCTTTTTTAGCTCAATTGGATCTAGCGTTATACCCGGAGCATAATTAAATGCCAATTCTATTTTCTTCTGCGCTTCAGAGATTGCTTTAATAACCGTTTCTTCCGCTCCACCACTTATGAAGAAAGCGAATTCAAGGGGCACGCCAGACCTAAATTCATCTAAAGCCTCTTTGCTTGCTACAACCATAGACAACTTGCTGAGGTTGCGTGATTCGCCAACGCGGGTTTTCCCCTCTTCCTTTTTGAACATCCAAACAGTCAGTTCTTCAAGGTGGCCATCTATTAAAGAGTCTGGATGAATTTCTTCCCCGGATTCCAGCCCCACAAATATTTGTATATTAGTGTAACTCAAGGCCGTTGTAATTAAGGAGAACGAAACATCGTCTATTTCTTTAAGGTTGTAAAATCCGCGGTCTTCTATTGTATTGTATACGTTTAAACCGCAAAGCAGCTTTCTAACATAATTTGGTTGGCTCCCGATTATCCTAGCCAGTTCTCTGCATTTATTGACTGGACCGGACTTTTCTGAGCGCTCATACAGTTGTTTAAGGTACTTGGCTTTGGCAAGCGGGCCCCATTCTTTTATGCCAGTTATATGGCGGTATCCTAGATAATCTAAAATCTCGTCGCGGGAAGAATAAATAATTATAGGTATTTCTTTAGGCTTAAAGTTTGCTTCTGCGACAACTTTCCGCAGTGATTCTTTTTTGACTGTGGATAAATTTGGGTCATTTAAAAGCATTACAGCGCTAAGGCGGCGGTTGCCTTCAACGACTGTAAATTTTTTTGTACCGTTTGAAGCCACCGCCAGCAAAGGCTCGCCTTCGAAATAGTCCTTTTCACCTATGGACTGCATCAACTCTAAAACACCACCTTTGTCCACCATATAATTTAGGATCTTTTCCTGTTCCGCGCCTTCAAGGTTGGAAGGAAGCCTTGGATTGTTTTTGTTATCAAGGACTAATTCTGTGAAGGATTTAAAAATAATTGGTACTTTTTTTGCTGCCATTTTTCTCACCATATATCTGGCAATGATCGAGCCACAGCCTCAAAAAGAGGCGGCGGAACAGCATTGCCAATCGCTTTATATTTCATTGCCAAACTACCATTTTCTGAAAATATGTAATCATGGGGAAAGCCTTGCAGCAATGCGGCTTCCCGGTATGAAAATCTTCTTGCGGGACCGTCATATTGAAATCGCCAGTCATTATGGCCATGTTTCACTAATGGCGGGCTCATGGGATGTAACGGGAGATGCCTTGGATTGCTGAGAATAGTGGCGCTAGGTTGATCCCAGCCCCTGCGGCGGTTACGGGAAAGGTAGTACCAATGGAATTCTTTATTATAAAATTCGCCTTCCGGCCATAAAGGCAATTCGCCAATGACATCTTTCTGTGTAAGGCAAGGAGTTTCTTTGCCGTCGCCGTGGGACGGTTCGGGGAATTCATATCGGACCCCTAAGTCTGAACGGATCCCAACCAGAAATATCCGCTTTCTCGTTTGTGCCACGCCATAATCATTCGCATTAAGAATTTCTGGGCCAGTTACTTTATAGCCTGCCATGCGAAAGCGGTAAACCTGGTTTAAGAGAAGATGCTTGAAGTTAGAGCGCATCATGCCGGATACATTCTCAACGATAAAGGCTTTAGGTTTGATAATGCGAAGGACACGGTCAAACTCGCGGTAAAGGTAGTTTATTTTTCGAGTTGAATCCCGGGCGCCTCCCTGGCTAAAACCCTGGCACGGGTAACATCCTACTAAAAGGTCAGCTTTAGGAAAAGATTTAATATTTTGAACGTTACCGAATTTTACTTCTGCTTCTGGAAAGTTAATAGCACAAGTTTCATGGGCGTATTTATTATTGTCATTGGCAAAAAGTATTTTAAAGCCCGCCCGTTTGAGCCCCAAATCAGATCCGCCACATCCACTGAATAATGACACTGCTGTTGGGTTCATATGCATCTTAGGCTCTCCGCGAAATAAATATCAATCAATCCGAGATTATATCATAATGATATCGATATGGCCACTCTTTTTTCAATTAATCAACTTAAGCCACAACACCTTAAAATTAATAGCTATCTCTTTATTTTATTTGTCGGGTTGTCGCTTATTCTTGAGCCTCACGCCACCAGCTTCAAATAACTCACAATAGTTTTTTGATCCGGCTCCTCTCCTGTTTTTATGAATCGTTCGTATAGTACTGATATCAACCGGCCCTTTTTATCAGGCTCTATTTCTATGTCCCCTTCCCTCAAATAATCCTCAACACCCGTTATGACCTTGGTGAGCACTTCTATGTCTAAAGGCACAAGCTCCTTATCTTTGCCTATCGTTGGGTCTTCCCCAGTGATCAACCACTCCTTGTTAACGTTATTGTTCACAGCCCAATTAAGAAGCTTGTAAAAATCAAGCCTGTCCTCTCTAATCCGATTCCCTAAGTTATTTTTTGAAATATCAAATATTTTCGCGGCTATTTGCGTTCGTGTCCAACCAGTTTTTTCCTGAACCCGGCTTATTATTTTGTCAGAGTTAATGTATTTGTTCATTTTATTCTTGACAAGTGAACCCATTCGTGTACCATAAGCCTTAAATAAACATCGTTAAGTTTTATTCACAGCCTTTTAACAGTTTTCAAAAACAGAGGGATTATGCATGACCAACGCCATCGTCCTCCCAGGCGAAAAAAGCAACCGAAAAGCCAGTCGCTTGGGCCTCTAAGTAGTGTTGTGTACCGATGTCCTTCTGAGCAAAGTGCTCGGCGGTTGTCTCAACAGCGGGTTGTTCCACGTCTGCTATCGTCCACTTGCGCCTGTCAAGATATACCTGGCAGCGCGAAAAGGCGTTCTTAGAAGATGCATCAATGACCCAGAAATGGGCCAAGGCACCTTCTGTAAAAAGTTTTTCTTCGTTGTCTTTTGCTGGAATAACGCGAAACGCAAGAAACCATGTTTTCACGACTTCAAGCCCCTTTAAAGAACATGAAACTACTTAAAATATTACAAAGTATCAGATTGTTAATAATTATTCAAGGCAATTCAAATCCCAACGGTGCTGTGGTCAGGGTTTTGACGAAGCTTGGTTATCCGGCAAACAGCATCCGCAAGGCCATCGTCGTTTTAAACGACATGACACTGGCCGATATCGCCAACGGCGAAACATCCATACAAAACATTTCCAACACATTGAACGGCAAACGACAGAGCGCAACGGCCAAGGCCCTAATTGCGGCCAGCCTGGAACTGAAACCCGGCGAATTGTTCACACAGGACGCCAAGCATGGATAACGAAATAAAACTTTTAAAGGCGGCTGTCGTCCAAATGCGCGACGATATAAACCGAACCCTGGGACGCTATGCTGGTCCGGCTTGAAGCCGTTGACTCGCAAAATAACGAAGCCAGCAACCCGGTATACGACTGGCACGCCGAAGTCGATTCCTGGTTAGACAATTAACACAACCCCAAAAGCCCAGTAAATCATAATAGTGGAGATAAATTATCATGTTAAAGCCAAATCTTTCAAAATCTTCGGTGAATTTGAAAAAAGCAACCAGCCAAATGGTCCAGGTCCTGGACCTGGTCGACGCCAGCGCCAAGTCCCATCCGGACGGATTAAAGGCCCTGGCCTATGAATTAAAACGCGAAGCTACGAAAGCCGAATCCACTTTGCGCGCCGAATTAAACCAGACCGCCGGCCATTGTATCGTTTCAAAGGAAAGTGGACAGATTTAAGGTATGACCATTTTTGTTGAGGAAAAATCGTATCGCGAAAAATGTGCTGAAATTGGAAAGATGAGGGCGACGATGCAGGCATCTTCACTTTTAATAAATAGCCCGACTATTTCATACTATCTCGATTTTATTATTTATTCTTCCGTTATATTTTAAACTATATTGATGATTTCTGCTACTGGGAGTGTAGCTATATCCATAAACTTACTGTGTCTTTTATCGGCAGGATCGAGCAGATCCATGATACGCGAGTAAGTGTTTTTGATGAATATCTCCCGGTCATGCTCTTTACGCCTGATACCGAAATGAATATTATTGAGTTCTTCAGAACTCAATTTGTTCAGGAGATTTTTTGTTGTCCAAATGGATCCAAAACGCGCAAAATCGGATAATCTACCTGCATAATTGATGGTATCTCCAAGGGCTGTATATTCTATTACCGAAGTGCGTATGCTTCCAAAATATTCTTTCCCTGCATTAATGCCGATATTTAAGTGGAGGTCGTTCAGCCACTTTTTGCGCATTTTCCATTTATTGCTAAATTTAGCCATTTTTTTCCTCAGTTCCAAAGCACAATTAATGGCATCTAGAATATAATTAGACCCTGGTCTCTTTATGAAATAATACAAAAGCCCATCACCAGCATGCTTGCCATGAACACCTTGATATTTTTCAAAGGAACCTCTCAAAGTTTTCCAAAACTGATTGATCAACTCAAAATATTCGGAAGGGGGCAACTCTGCACTTATTTTGACTGAATCTTGAATATCCGCCACAAGCACACAGAGTGAAACCAGAGAGGGCATGCGTTCTCCAAGTAGTTCATTTATTACTCTTTGTCGGTTAAATAAGAACTCCTTTATCTCTTCGTTATCGCTATTAGCAGGCATATATACAAAGAATATACCTTCTCTAAAAAGCAAGGTGTAGACTTCGTATCTTTCCACCGATTCATCCTGCTTAACAAATTTGATATGATCTTTGTTTATAAAGTTTTTTCCTGCAGGAGTGGTGTGGCTATCATAAACATTCTCTAACAAGCTAATTGTACCTTCAGAAATTCCCTCGTATAGTTCAGATATCCTATTTTTTGGTAATATGGACTTTATAGATGTTAGGTGTAAAGCGATTATTTCTTTCCAGTTCAAAACATAATTATGAAATTCCCAGCTCAAGAGTAATTTGAAAATGTTTCTAGATTCAACTTCGTCGATTATCCTTATATCCTGTTTAAAAATCCTATCCTCAGCCTCACTATTTACCCATTCTACTTCAAAGTTTTGGTTAATTAAATAAGCAGGAAAATTAATATCTTTTAAAGTCACTTTGAGAATTTCGTCTGAGATTCTATTGAATCCGTTGGGTCTTTCCAATTCAGAAAGCTTGTCCTTTTTGATTGAATTTTGGTCAGTATGCCGATGATTGATGGATTCAACGGATTCATCGGTCAATGGCATATCTCTTAAAGTCTTTGCGATCTCATTCATAGAATTACCCTCCCGTTTTAGACTCTTTACTATCCTGATACGTTCGTATACAGTTTTGGGAAAATATCCGATTCTCTTTATCTTTTTTTGCGTACCATTTGGCTTCTTAACAACCGGTTTTGGTATAATACCAGACTTAATGTAATTGTTAAGTGTTGCTCTTGAAATACCTGTTTTAAATTGTATTTCTTTGCTAGTAACCCAGTTTTTGTAGGCCGATTTCGTCATGACGATATCAATTATGTTTTTATTTTATTACCTGTCTAGCTTGTCGCCTTAGTGTCTAAATATATCGTACAGCTTTCCTTATATAGACAATTTAAAGTCATTTGTCAATTAATTTTTATACTGTTTAATTGTTGAGTCCAAATTTAATGCTATAATTTTCGGTTCTTCTCCAATTTAGTTGGAGAAGAGGGTCCAAGGATACAAGGGGTCAAGTGTTTGCTTTCAAACGATTTTATCATCGTTTTGAGTATCCTTTCAACTTCTGCTATGCTTAAAGGAATGTCCGCGACAGCCCTTCTTATCTGTAATGTTAAACAGAACTTTTCTTCTTCAGAGGATACATTTGTGATTCGTTTTTTTATATAGATGCAAACATAGCCTATACACCTTCTGCAAAACTTTTAAGGCATAGATAGTTTAAAGTATTTCACTCGAATCCTTGGGCCCTGTGAATCCTTAGGATCACTCCAACTCTTTTGGAGATGATCCATTTTTATTAAAGCTTTTGCTGAACCTTTTTTTTTAAAACTGAAAATACTTCCTTTTAAGTTTTAAAATTAAAGGTGGTAATCCACAATTTTTTCCTGTACTAAAATCGTAAAACGATTTTATTTCAAAAAGTATCCCCATGCGCACTACCAACTGGCATGTCATAACCGGAGCGCCGTGTTCCGGAAAAAGCGCTGTTATAGGCGGACTTGAACAACTCGGATACCGGGTTGTTCATGAAGTTGCCCGTGCATTTATCGATGAAGAATTGCAAAAGGGAAAAGATATCGCCCAAATCAAAGCCGATATATTATCGTTTGAACGCCATATTCTCGATACAAAGTTTGCCATCGAAAAATCACTTCCAGATGATGCGCTTATTTTTCTTGATCGGGGAGTACCTGACAGTATCGCGTATTATATTTTGGAAGGATTAAGCCCGGATTATCCCACAGAGAAGAGCAAATTGACCCAATATAAAAAAATTTTTTTCTTCGAAAGACTTAAATTTGAAAAAGACCGTGTGCGCTTAGAAGATGATAAGGTCGCAGCCAGACTGGATCGCCTCTTAACAGAAAGCTACAAAATGCTGGGTTACAGTGTTGTCCACGTTCCACTGCTGTCTGTAGAGGAACGTATTAACTATATATTAAACCATCTATGCTGAACTAGTTTCCATCCATAAGCAAAAAGGAAAAATCATGCGGCCTGTATGTTTAATAATTCGCGACGGGTGGGGGTATAGTGAAATTAAAGAAGGCAACGCCGTGCTTGCCGCCAAAACCACTAATATAGACTTTTACAAGGACAATTATCCGTGGACACTTCTGGATTGTGCTGGTGAACCTGTGGGACTTCCGGATGGTTACCAGGGTTCGTCCGAAGTGGGGCACCTCAACATGGGCGCCGGGCGGATCGTCATTCAGGAACTCAAGCGCATCGACGACGGACTACGCACTGGCGAGCTTTTTAAGGCAAAGAAGTGGCAAAATCTTGTAGCCAACTGGAAGGAAAAACAGGGCCGTCTGCACCTTTTAGGCCTTCTTCAGGACGAAGGGGTACATGCCCATCAAGAGCATCTTTTCAAAATTATGCGCCGGGCGCGACAAGAATATCCACAGGGCCCCATCATCATCCACCCTTTTCTAGACGGACGCGACACCCCGCCGCGCAGCTGCCTGGAATACCTTGCCAGGCTAAAGCAGGTAATGGAAAAAGTCGGCGGCTGTACCATCGGCACAGTAATGGGCCGTTACTATGGTATGGACCGCTCCAGCAACTGGAGACTTACTGATACCACCTATGATTGCATTGTTTCTTGCCAAGGTCGCAAATCCCCTGATTACGAGTCTGCGGTTAGGCAATCGTATGCGCATGACAAAACCCCGGACGGCGTGGAGATGTTTGATGAATATGTTTACCCGCATGTGTTGAACAACTATGACGGCGTCAGGGATGGCGATTGTATACTGCACACCAATTACCGCCAGGACCGCGCAATCCAGCTATCCATGGCGTTTATCGATCCAAATTATCCCGGAAAACTTAAAACCAAACCGACCGTAACCTATGTCGGGCTGACGCGCTACTGGGATGAGTTTACAGAATATATACTGGGAGCGATGGATGCTGCCGGCGGCATGGAGAACCTGCTCGGCGAGGTCATTTCCAGGGCGGGCCTGCGGCAGCTGCGCATTGCCGAAACACAAAAGTTCAGGCATGTAACCAGCTTTTTCAACGGTAAGGCCACAACACCATATGAGAACGAGGACCAGGTCGACATCCCCAGTCGCTTCGACCCGGCCACCTTTGCCAGCCACCCCGAAATGGAGGCGTATAACGTCACCGACGAACTCCTCAAGCGCCTCCGCGACAACCCTTACCAGTTCATTGCTGTGAACTATGCCAACGGCGACATGGTTGGCCATACAGGGAATATGGAGGCGACTAAAAAAGCAATTGAAGTTGTGGACGAATGTGTGGGCAAGGTTGTAGATCGTCTACTCGAACTCGATGCGCATATCTTCATCACCGCTGACCATGGCAACTCCGAGCAAATGATCGACTATCAGACCCACATGACCAAAACCAGCCATACCCTCAATCCTGTCGAGTTGATTTATATCGCCGGCGATTCAAAGGGGAAATCGCTTCTTCAGCGCGGCAAACTTGCGGATATTGCTCCTTCCATTCTGTTCTTGCTCGGGCTGGATACACCGGAAGAAATGACCGCCCTGAACCTAATCGTCTGAGACATTAAACATGTACAATCATTTTTTCGAATTCAAAGAAAGACCGTTTAAGCTCGTACCAAATCCGGCCTATCTATTCCTGAGTAAAAGCCACCAGGAAGCCATGGCACATCTTGTTTATGCGGTCAGTGCCGGGGACGGTTTTGTGGAGCTGACCGGAGAAGTGGGCACGGGCAAAACCACACTTTGCCGGGCATTTCTTGAACATCTGGACGGAAACACGGAAGTGGCTTTTATCTTCAACCCTGTGCTTGATCCGGAAGAGTTTATCAGAGCCATCATTGATGAGTTCGGGATCCCTTCGGAGGGTGATTCCACCAAAGAGCTTATGGATACTCTGAACAACTTTCTGATCGAAAAAAAGGCCAAAGGCAAAAACGTACTCCTCCTTGTTGATGAGGCCCAAAACTTAACCCGAGACGTGCTGGAACAAATTCGACTGATTTCCAATCTTGAAACCACGCAGAGCAAACTTTTACAAATCGTTCTGGTAGGACAGCCGGAACTCGCTACATTCCTCGGCTCCCACGATCTCAGGCAGCTTAGCCAGCGCATAACATTAAGCTGCCGCCTTCAGCCGCTGACATACAAAGAGACTGAGGATTATATCAAACATCGCCTCCGTATCGCTTCCGGAAAACAGATAACGATGTTTTCTCGGGAAGCCGTCCGGAGAGTTTACCGATATTCACGGGGGATACCCCGGCTGATCAACATTGCCTGTGATCGCGCCCTTCTTACCGCCTACGGTCATGACCAGAAAAACATCAGCAGCAAAATTGCCGCTATCGCCCTCAAAGAACTCACCAGACGCGATAGGGAAAAACGCTTTGATTTGGGAGTCAACAAAAAAACGATGGCCGCGGCCGCTTGTGTGCTTTCAGTAACTTTACTGATTATATTATATGCTTTCGGAATTATCGATGGTTCGAAGCGTGTTGAAAACCAAAATATCCAAAGGATTATAGTCAAAGAAGCCTCTCAACAAGCTGCTTCCCACCAAGATACCAAGCCGGCCAACAAAGTTGAAACTGAATCGTACAAGAACCAGGTGCTCGGTTTCGAAAGCGTGGAACCTGATACCGGGAAGGTCCAGGAACCTAATGTCGAAAACATGGAACATGAAGCCAAGAAAATGTTGGAGCTCAGCTCCGGAAACCCGGAGAATGGAGCCATTACTGAGATCGGTTTAAGGGATTTTCTTAAAATTGAATCACACCGTGCTTTCAGGGCTGAGGCCTTTAAGGCGGCCATGGAGCTGTGGGACGTTAATGCTGATTCGACTCTGTATGTGGAAGATACGGTGGACGATTTCTCATTTTTTCTGCTGGCGGCAAAACAGAACGGATTTGCCGTTTACCGTGTTGAGAGCGATCTTGAGCTGATTTTAAAATTGAATCTCCCGGCAATCTTGCAATTTCATACGACTGAAAGCATGATTCCCGCCTATCTTGTTTTGTTTAAAAATGAAGGGGAAAAGCTTTCACTTAGAAATACGAGAAACAGTGATGTGATCATCTCATCGCCTCGCGAGTTAAGGACCCATTGGTCGGGGGTTGCATATATTCCGTGGAAAAATTACTTTGCTTTAACCGGTACAATTCCTGGGAATGCTAAGGGAGAGTCCATAATTACCTTAAAACTGCTTCTAAAGGATTTAGGATTCAGCGATATTGAGCTGAGCCCGGAATATGACGAAGAGACCCGCAAAGCAATCACCAAATTTCAGGTCGCGTATGACCTGCCGGTTGACGGGGTTGTGGGGTCCATGACCAAAATCGCTTTGTACAACCAAAAAAAGTCACTAAAACTTCCACACCTGGGCGGGCCTGTAAGATAATTTTTGTAGCCCTGCCTGTTCCCGTCTAGACGGAAGCTTCGCTTGAGAAACAGAGGGCACAAAGATTTATATTTATCCATTGCCGTTGGCAGGAGCATTGTCAAACTAACCCTTTGAAAGATGGCAATTTAACAAACTGCAAGGACATAAAAATTGAGTTCCATTCTCAAAGCACTCAAGAAACTTGAAAACGAATATCCATCTTCAGGATATGATCAACCTTGGCTCAAAG
>SDBU01003329.1_pt1 | contig 20524 bp, 17 predicted proteins | sample 2277071 | NCBI WGS metagenome assembly SDBU01 (sample SAMN10397929, study PRJNA504765) | marine sediment metagenome | isolation source: marine sediment core GS08_GC12, 126 cmbsf | place: Arctic Ocean: Gakkel Ridge, Loki's castle | collected 2008
ACACAGTACAAGAGGTTACTGACCTGCCATTATCATTGGATACAACCAACCCAGTAGCTATGGAGGCCGGATTGAAGGATTGTAAAAGTAAGGCCTTACTTAATTCTATCTCCCTTCAGCCAGACAGATTGGAAGCGGAGTTACCCCTGGTCATTAAGTACAATGCGTCTATGATTGGGTTGCTATGGGGTGTAGATGGAATGCCTCGAGACGCCAATGAAAGATGTATGCATGCCGTTGATCTGGTCTATAAGGCTAATGAGATGGGTATCGCTAACGAGGATATTTGGATTGACCCTATTGCTAGCCCCGTGTCGGTGGAGATAAACCAGGTAAAAGCCTGCCCGGAATTTATGAGTATGCTGGGGGATATTGCTCCCGGATGTAAATCTACGGTAGGGCTCTCTAATATCTCCAATGGTGCTCCGGCTCACCTCAGGCCTCAGCTTAATCGGACTTACCTGATAATGCTAATGGGATACGGACTTTACTCAGCCATAGTTGATGTCTTTGACCCTGAACTGGTAAAAATAGCTAAAGGAGAGATGCCAGAAGCCGTTGACCTGGTGAACCGGGTAATGGATGGTGAGCAACCCGACCTCTCTTCGTTAAGTCAAAAAGAAGTGGATTACGTGAAAACGGTCAGAGTACTTACTGGTCAATCGCTGTATTCCGATTCCTGGCTTGAGATATAGTACCCACCTAAAGGGTTTTGACTCATTACTTTTACAAAGAATAATAGAAAGTGGTGGTAAAAATGATAAGGAGGATTCCGGATATTTTGAAGGAGAAGGAGCGGACCTATTCGTTTGAGTTTTTCCCACCAAAAACCGAAAAGGGAAGAGAGAAGCTTCCTGAAACAGTAAGCGTTTTCGCCAGTCTAAAGCCAGACTGGTTTGCAGTAACCTATGGCGCTGGTGGCTCTACCAGGGAGCTTACCATGGATATTGTTGACGAATTCCAGAAGCGCTTTGGAGTTCCGGTAATGCACCATTTTACCTGCATCGGGCACAGCCAGGCTGAGCTAGGAGCCATAATCAAGGAAATGAAAAAAAGGAATATTTGTAATATCCTCGCTTTGTATGGCGATCCCCCTCAAGGTATGGAGTATTGGGAGCCTGCTCCTAACTCACTGAAATATTGTTATCAGCTTATTGAGCTTATCCGCGCTTACGATAGCTTCTTTAGCATCGGTGTTGCTGGCTTCCCTGAGGGGCACATTGACTGCCCTGACAAGGAAACTGATTCAAGATATCTGAAGATTAAGATTAATGCCGGTGGTGACTTTGTGATAACCCAACTTTTCTTCGACAACAAGGACTACTTTGAATATTTAGAAAGGGTAAGGAAGATAGGTGTCACAGTACGCATCATTCCCGGGATTCTACCTATAACAAATTACCAGCAGTTACTCAGGTTCTGTAATATCTGCGGAGCCACTATCTCTCAGCGAGTTCACGATATATTTAGACCGCTTGATGGCGATGATGAAGCTACTTATAAGGCTGGCCTCGAGTTCACAATTGAGCAATGTAATGAGTTACTTGAAGGTGGGGCGCCAGGGCTGCATTTCTATACACTGAACAAAGTCGGCCCGACGCGAGAGATCTTAAGTAGAATAAAGCGTTAGACTGAATACTATATCTTTAAGACCACTGAAAAAGGTGCCAGTAATGCTAGATGCTGCTGGACTGTAAAGGTTACTCGACCAAAAGGCATTAATCAATACATCTAAGAGTGAAAGAAAAATATTTGTCACTGCCAAATCAGCTCAATTATGAATATGGCCATGAGCTTGCTTATAAGCTGGCATGTGAGCAGCTAGCCAAACTCCATGATATAGAGCAGCAGTGTATCAGAAGTGGTGCTCGATATCAGGTAATAGATTCCCAAAAGGTAATCACCATTGAATATTTAAATAGGTCATATCTAATCACACTTCCCGATATCGAGATTTCGTTAGCGGATAGCAATGAGAAGGTTCCACTAAGGGACAAGATATTAATACTTCATTATTTTCTACAGGCAAAAGGTACCATCAGCACTAATAAGATAATTGCCTACAAGGAGCTGCCACAGGGAGCCAGCTACTTTCCAACATTCTCCGTCAGAACTATAAAGCCCCTCTTAGACCACTTTGGTAAGGAGCCCTCTCGGCTAATAGATATTGCTAAAAAACTAGGGGGGCATAAAGTAGATTATGGTGATGTGGCTGTGACCATTGATGCTTTTAGCAATGTGCCTATAACTCTCGTCTTGTGGCAGGGCGATGACGAATTTGCCCCGGAGGGGAGCATACTGTTTGATAGCACTATCTCTGATTATCTTCCCCCTGAAGACATAAATATACTCTGTGAAACTATAGTCTGGAAGCTGGTCAGGTATATAAAGAATCCCTAAAGTGTAAATCACGTGGGGAAGAAAGTGAAGAAGCCCCAAATAGCTTTCTCTAAAAATGAAGGCGGGATAAGCTCAATTGGGGCAAATTTTAGATTTGCAAAAAGCAATCTGGGGATGCTGTGCTTATACTAACTTAGCCGTGAGAACTGGGCAATAGCTAGAGGGGTCACGCTCCAAAGCAGCTCACGCGCCCAAAATCACCAAATTGCTAACCTAACTTATTAATGATGCTAAACCACCAGAATTCAACCCATTAAGAATCTGATTCCTGAGGTTATGAAATAGCCACCGAGAGCAACAAGAGCTAAACCGCAGACAAGGAGAAGCCAGCGATATACAGTACCACTTATAACTTTCCTCCCTCTAGCTATAATAAATGCTACCAGGGCATACCAGCTCAAATCTGCCAAAATATGGCCAGTAAAAAAGGAGGCTACACCAGCAATTCCCAGTTTTAGTGACCATAGTAAATAGGTCATACCAATGGTCGCCCACCAGATGAACCAGTAGGGATTGGAGGTGCTAACCAGAATTCCGGAAAGAACCAACTTCCTGTTTTGAACTATACTCGCCGAGCTAACTACCGGGAGAGGCACCTTCTGCCATCCTCGCCTGACCGTAAACAGTCCCATGATAAGTAGAACTGTTCCTCCCACTATACCGACGATGCTTAGTACCAGCTCACCTCCTATGAACTGACTGAGCCCTAGGACGAGAGCAATTACAAGGGCCAATTCCAGTATGACATGTCCCAGAGTTAGTAAGGGGCCAGCCCAAAAACCATACCGGGCAGTCTCGCCGATGGTGAGTGCCAGGAGAGGGCCAGGCATCATAGCCCCAGAGAGTCCGACCACAAATGAGGTGGTAAAAATAAGGCTAACTGTAGCTTCAGGCACCAGTGGAGTATAGCAGAGGAGATAAGTGGGCACAACGAGGGCTTCCTGAAGCGGTGTCTTCGCTCTGGATTAGGTGTACGAACAACCTCAATATCCACAATCCCTCTGCCAATCGATTGTCATTGGTTAGTTTGAAAGCAAGCGAGAATCGCCAGAACCGTTTCTACTTCAAGGTGAGCCCTATCCTGGGTTGACCGCCAAATGACCTATTCAAATTCTGGCTAATTATTTCAGTGTAAATAGAACTAAAAAGGAGTATAATAAATGCATCTTGCAGGACGAAAATGAAACGAACTCTGCATCTCACCGCACTAGCCTTGATAGTTCTCATAGTAGCCACGGTTGGTTGCCAGTCTGAGAGTGACGGAGAGGAACTGGAGATTCGCTTAGCACCTATACATGAGATTCAAGTGAATATTGCGGAGTCGTACCCGCCGCAGGTGCTCATCTATATTAAAGGGGGACTTGCTGACAGTTGCACCACTTTTCATGGACTGACAACGGAACGCAGCGGCAACACCATAAATATTACGGTGACCACACAGCGTCTCAAGGATGCAATCTGTGCTCAGGTTTATGGCTTCTTCGAGAAAAACGTGAACCTGGGTAGTAACTTTACTTCAGGCGAGACCTATACTATCAATGTCAACGACAAGACAACCAGTTTTGTAATGCAGTAGGCTGAATGCAGGTGAGTGACCTTTGAAAGATGACTCGGGCAACAGCTTGCCCAGACGAGGTGTACCCTGGTCACCACTTCGTGGTTTACAGATTTATTCGCCATATAGTATGCTGGCAGCGTATTGCTAATCTCTAGGAGACTCAGTCTTTGGTCTGGTTAAAGTTTGTTGCCTGTCTTGTCATTATCCTATTCTCAGGGACAAAGCTAGCCCGGTATGGGGATGCTATTGCTGAGAAAACAGGTCTGGGGGGGATATGGATAGGTTTAGTGCTCCTGGCTGCCATTACCTCTGCGCCTGAGCTGGTCACTGGGGTGAGTTCGGTAGCCCTGGTTGGGCTCCCTGACCTGGCCCTGGGCACTCTGTTCGGGAGTTGCATGTTCAATCTGGCTATTCTAGCTTTACTAGATATCTTGCATCGCCATACCCCAGTTTTAAGTGAAGTAAAGTTCCGCCATATAGCATCGGCAGGTGCCGGGATATTACTTATTGCCATTGCCGCCGGCAGTATTCTTGCCGGGGAAAGGCTTTCTGGACTAGCCCTGGGATGGGTAGGTATCCCCAGTATTATCATTCTTATATTATATCTAGTAGCAATGTGGAGAATGTTCCGCTCTGAGCGCAATCATGCCTTGCCACCACTGAATACTGCCGTCCCACGATACGAAAAGGATTCTACAAAAGCATTATACCTCAAATTTGCACTGGCAGCGGTAGCGGTCGTTGGCGCCGGAATATGGCTATCATTCGTTGGTGATGAGATTGCTAGGACTACTGGTTGGGGTGCCAGCTTTGTCGGTAGTCTATTTCTGGCCGTTACTACCTCGATGCCTGAGTTAGTGGTGGCTATCGCTGCCCTCCGTTTGGGTGCCATAGACATGGCAGTAGCCGACATATTAGGGGCTAATATGCTTGACATGGTTGTTATCACTTGGGCTGACCTTTTTTACACGCAAGGACCTATTCTCTCTGTAGCATCAAACGCTCATCTAATCACGGCTGCGGTATCAGTGGTGATGAGCCTGCTGGTTATTATTGGGATCCGATTTCGAAAGAGGCGCAAGACATTTATCGTCATCAGTTGGTATACCCCGGCATTAATTGGGCTATATATCTTTGGTGCCTATGCACTTTGGAGCAACATACTATAGAAAATCTAATCAACGCATCTCTTTTTGGTTCACTTTGTTGGGTTACCCCTCCGTTTCTGTTGACGAATAAGAGAAGTTCGGCTATAATAACGTGATTTTTGTCTTTATCCTCCTGTATGTTTGAATGATAATAACGCTAAGCCAAATCCTTGCCATTGCTATCTTCGTCGTAATGTTTATCGCTATTGTAAGTGGCAAGGTGCATCGTTTTATCCCTGCCCTTATTGGTGCCGCCCTTACCCTCATAGTTGTCTTCCTGATTGTTATGAGAAGCCCAGAGGCAGTTTTTGGTGTTCTGAATCTGGGACAGCTTGGGCAACTAAATTTCTGGATACCGGGACAAGAGCATATCGAATCCCACGGGGTAAACTGGCAGACCATCATCTTTATCAGTGGCATGATGGTCATGGTAGAGGGGCTAGGTGAAGTAGGCTTCTTCCGCTGGTTGTGCTTATTGGTGGCTAAGATAGTACATTACAAAGTTGTCCCTATCTTGATTGCCTTTATGCTGCTGTCAGGCTTTCTGGCAATGTTCATTGATAGTATTACCGTATTATTATTCTTGACTTCAGTAATCATTGAGCTGGCTCACCTGCTTAAATTTGACCCGGTTCCGATGATAATTGCCACGATTTTTGCGGCCAATACTGGAGGCGCTGCCACTATGTCCGGTGACCCTCCCAACATAATTATAGGTACTGCCTTCGGTTATACCTTTTTAGACTTTGTCGTCAATACCGGTCCCATTGCCTGGGCTGGGATGCTTTTAGCCCTGGGTTTCTTCTATCTAGTCTTCCGCAAAGCTCTTACCTCCTCTCAGGGTGGCTCAACCTCCCTTAATCAGTATCCTGAACCAAGTGAAGCTATTATCAACCCTCGCCTGTTTAAGATAAATGCTGCCATCTTCATCTTGGTGGTGGGGTTAATCGTCACCCATGCTAACACTGGACTATCGCTAGCCCTAATAGCTGTTATCGCTGCCGCACTCACCCTGCTGGCTGTCGGCAAGAAGACATTGCACGTCATAAAAGGGGTGGATTGGCGCACCCTGCTCTTCTTTATCGGCTTATTTATCAGCGTGGGAGGGCTGGAGGAAACCGGGGTATTGACGATGTTAGCCGGCTACATCGGAGACATATCGGGGGGGAGCCTCTTATTAGTGATACCGATTATCCTATGGGTTTCCGCCTTTGCTTCGGCTATAGTGGATAATATTCCCTTTGCGGCTACCATGGTTCCAGTAATCCGCAACCTTTCTCAGACAGCAGGCTTAAAATTACCAACATTAGCCTGGACTTTAGCTCTGGGAACTGATATCGGGGGCAATGCCACCCCCATCGGAGCTTCAGCTAACGTAGTTGGAACTGCCATTGCCGAGAGAGAGGGCTATCCTATTAGCTGGGGAAGGTTCATGAAATATGCTCTCCCGGCCACAATTATGGTGATTGCCCTGAGCTGGCTGTTGCTGGTGGTCAGATATGCTTAATCGAGAGTGCTGATATGCAGGTAATGATAGGCTTTGTTCGGCTGAATTTTTGTATCCATTGATTTATAATATATCAAGCGGGTTATTACCTGGGGTGAGAACAGAAAATGTATGAGAGAATTCTTGTTCCGCTGGATGGTTCAGAGCTAGCTAGACAGGTTTTTCCTTATGTAGCCGAGCTGGCTCTAGCTTTTGGCTCTGAAGTAGTTTTAGTGGGAGTCTGTGAGCCAGAGGAAAGCGAATACGGGCAGGCGTGTCGACTTTACATAAATAGCGAATCTGAACAGTTGAGAGACAGCATTAAGGATTCAGCAGTTAAGTTCAGAACGGTAGTCCTGGTGGGTAAACCGGCTGAGCAAATCCTTGACTATGCTGGAAAGAATGACATTAGCCTCGTTATTATCTTATCACATGGTCGTTCTGGTATAATGACCTGGTCACTGGGTAGCACAGCTAGCAAAGTGCTCCACAGAGTAGGTGTTCCGTTAATCATTGTTAGAGCCAGAGAGACCCCAGAAGAATCGGCTAAGGCCGGATTGTTTAGCCGGCTTGTGGTACCCTTGGATGGCTCGGAAAGAAGCGAGGCAGTGCTGCCCTACGTAAAGGAACTTACCAACAAGCTGAAGAGTGAGGTTATTCTGCTCGGCGTAGTGGAACCTGGCAAGCATGTTCATACTATTGGGGGACTGGACTATGTTCATTTTACTGACCAGGTTGTAGAGTCGATGAAGACAAATGTCCTGAAGTATTTGGGCGATGTAAGCTCTAAGTTAGACGGTACCAAGGCTACTATACGTTGTGAAGTCAGGGTGGGTGATGGTGCCCGGGAGATAATCAGATTCGCCAGTGAAATAGGCTGTAGTCTAATCACCGTATCAAGCCACGGCCGCCCTGGCATTGAGGCCTGGATTCATGGTAGTGTTACCTACAAGATTTTGCAGGCCAGTAATCAGTCGGTTATGCTCGTACCGTCACTGGAAATGCATAGATAGAATTCTGTTACATAACTGTATGTAAGTGACATCGTATCATATAAGTATAGGCCCCTGTAGCTCAGGTGGATAGAGCACCAGCCTCCGGAGCTGGGTGCGAGCGTTCAAGTCGCTCCAGGGGCGTATTTTAAATCAGGAGGCTAGGGTGATAGATACTAACCAACTTATTGAGATTAGGTGGCATGGTCGTGGTGGTCAAGGGGCAGTTACCTCTGCTGAACTGCTGGCTCAGGCTGCCATAAGTGAAGGTAAGTATGCTCATGCCTTCCCCAGTTTTGGCCCGGAAAGGAGAGGCGCGCCAGTCCTTGCTTTTGACAGAGTAAGCAGTAACCAGCCTATCTTGATAAGGGCAGAAATAACTCAACCTGATGTAGTAGTGGTGCTTGACCCTGGTCTATTACCTATTGTGAATATTACTTCAGGGCTTAAAACCAATGGAATAGTGGTAGTTAATACTAAAAAACAAGCTGAGCAAATCAGGCAGGAATTTAGTATCAACTGGCGGCTAGCTACAATTGATGCTACTAGGATTGCTAAGGAGATCTTGGGGGTTCCTATTACCAATACTACCATGGTCGGAGCCGTGGTAAAAGCCACTGGAGTGGTTGGATTGGAATCCTTACTGGAGCCCTTAGAGCACCGGTTCGGTCGCCTCGCTGAAAGAAATATTGAGGCGATGAGAATGGCGTATCAGGAAACTTTAGTTACGGAGAAAGGGAATTGACTAAACCAGAAAGCGAACTAACCTGGAAAGACCTGGAAATCGGCTCAATAGTAACTGAGCCGGGGAATGCCCGGCAATATCGAAGCGGTGACTGGCGGTCGCAAAGACCAACCTATAATTTTAATAAGTGTATAAAGTGTGGTATTTGCTACATTTTTTGCCCTGAGGGGTGCATTGGGCAGAATACTGACGGGAATTTTGAGGCTGATCTGTACTATCGTAAGGGTTGTGGCACTTGTGCCAGAGAGTGCCCAACAAGGGTTATAACCATGGTTGAGGAGGAAGAGAAATAATGGCAAAGAAGAGGGGTATAGAGGTATCAGTGGCCATTGGTGACGCCTGTAAGCTAGCCAATGTTGATGTTGTGGCTGCCTATCCTATCACTCCCCAGACTCATATTGTTGAACACCTTGCCGAGCTGGTGGCAAATGGTGAGCTAGACGCAGCGTATATTCCTGTTGAATCTGAGCACTCAGCAATGAGTGCCTGCCTTGGAGCAGCCGCAACTGGGGCTAGGACCTTTACGGCTACCGCCGGTCAAGGGTTAGAGCTGATGCATGAGGTATTGTATGTTGCCTCATCTATGCGGCTACCAGTAGTTATGGCAGTAGCTAACCGCGCCTTATCGGCGCCATTAAGCGTCTGGGGCGACCACTCTGATGTCATGGCAGTTCGTGATACCGGGTGGATTCAAATATTTGTTGAGAATGGTCAGGAGACTATAGATAATGTACTATGCGCCTTCCGTATTGCCGAAGACCAGCGAGTGTTGCTCCCAGTAATGGTTCACCTGGATGGTTTTCACCTATCGCATATGATTGAGGCAATACTTCTTCCCCAACGGGATGAGGTGGATAAATTCCTGCCCAAAAATGATTACCCCTTACCGCTATGGCCGGATAAACCGGTGGCCATGGGGGATTTCGGCCCTCCTGTCATCTATTCTGAGACAAAGAAAGCCCAGGAGGTAAACATTAGAGCTTCCAAAGAGGTAGTTCTCCAGTGCTGGGATGAATTTGGTAACATCTTTCAGCGACACTATCACCCAGTAGAATGCTATAAATGTGATGACGCCAAAGTATTGCTATTAACCATGGGGAGCTTCAGCGAGACGGCAATGACGGCTATAGATAAGATGAGAGGTGAGGGTAAGGATGTGGGACTAATAAAACTTCGCTTGTGGCGTCCCTTCCCCTTTGATGAAATTCGCCAAGCAGTTAAAAATGCTGAGATTCTCATCGTGCTGGATAGAGCCCTTTCCTTTGGTGGACCTGGGGGCCCGGTTTGTTCTGAGATTAGGTCAGCCCTATACGGTGAGGACAAGAAACCGAAGGTAATCGGCTTCGTTGGTGGCTTGGGCGGTAGAGATATAAATGTGTCCGGATTTGAGGACATAATTAATAGGGGTGTAGAAATCACACAAACGGGGAGCGAGCAGGAATTTGAAATATTCGGGGTAAGAGGATAATGGAAAAGTATACTGTATTTGTTCCCAGGCTGGTAACTAAGCGGGAAAATTTTACCCCCGGTCATCGGGCTTGCATCGGGTGCGGTGAGGCTCTAGCAGTGAGACTCGCCGGTAAAGCACTGGGACAGAATGTAATAATCGTTAATGCCACCGGATGCATGGAGATAGTTGCATCACAGATTCCTTATACCTCGTGGCGCCTTCCCTGGATTCATACCCTGTTTGAGAATACGGCCGCCGTGGCTTCAGGCATAGAGGCAGCGTTAAAGGTTATGGTACGGAAAGGAAGACGCCCAGCCAAGAACGTTGGTGTGGTAGCTATAGCTGGCGATGGTGGTACCAGTGATATCGGACTCCAGGCACTATCCGGAGCATTAGAGAGGGGTCATAACTTCCTTTATCTTTGCTTTGACAATGAAGCCTATATGAATACGGGAATCCAAAGGTCTTCAGCTACCCCATTTGGTGCTTCTACTACTACTTCTCCCGCTGGTAAGACAAGCATTGGACAGTCTACCTGGAAGAAGAATATGCCAGCTATTGTAGTTGCCCACGATATTCCTTATATGGCGACTGCCTGTCCCAGCTACCCCTTTGATTTGATGGCTAAAGTGGCAAAAGGGATGGCAACCGATGGGCCAGCCTATATTCATATCCTATCCCCTTGCCCCACTGGCTGGAGATTTGCTACTGATTTATCTGTAAGGATAGGCCGCCTAGCCGTAGAGGCAGGGATATTCCCTCTATATGAAGTAGAGAATGGTGAGTATAGATTAAGCATTACCGTAGATAAACTGCGCCCTGTTCAGGATTATTTGAAATTGCAGGGGAGGTTTAGGCATCTATCTGAAGAAACGATAGCGGAGATTCAGCATAGAGTAGATAAGGAATATGCCAAACTTAAGGACAAAGTGCAGTGATAAAGGGGTCAGCAAACATGGAAAAGAAGATTGAGTCTATACTGGATAACTATCAGTACGACAGCGGGTTATTAGTATCCATTATGCAAGACATTCAGGCAGAATATAATTATCTGCCCAAAGAAACCTTGGTACATGTAAGCAAAGGTTTAGATGTTCCATTGAGCCGGGTCTATAGCGTAGCTACCTTCTTTAAGTCTTTCAGTTTAGAACCGCGGGGACGTCACTCAATCAATGTTTGCCTGGGCACTGCCTGTCATGTTAGGGGTGCGGTTAGAGTATTGGAGGAGATTGAACGGGACCTGGGAATTAGCCGTAGTGAAACCACCGAAGACCTCAAATATACCCTGGAGACAGTAAACTGCGTTGGTGCCTGTGCTTTAGGTCCTATAGTGATAATTGATGGGGAGTATTCAGGCCAAATGAAGACTGATAGTGTTAAACCTTTATTGGAGAAGTGCGATTGATTAAGGAGCAAATACTGAACAGACTTAGCTCACCGGAAGAGTTAGAGACAGCAAGAGAGTCAATAATTAGACGTAGGGACCCTAACAAGACTTGTATAGTTGTGTGTGGTGGTACAGGGTGCCATGTCTTTGGTAGTGAAAAAGTAGCTACCGCATTTGAGCAAGAAATTGAGCGACAAAAGCTGGGAGCTGAGGTGGATATAAGAACCACGGGCTGCCATGGTTTCTGTGAAAGAGGACCGTTAGTAGTTATTAAGCCGAGGAACATTTTCTATCAGCGGGTGAATGTAAAAGATATTCCTGAGATAATCTCGGAGACTATCATCAATGGTAATATTGTTGATAAATTGCTCTACATCGACCCCAATACAGGCGAGAAAATAATCTATGAGCATGAGGTTCCCTTCTATAAGAAACAAAAGCGACTTGTCTTTGGGAATAATGGTGACATCGACCCTACCACAATTGATGACTATCTTGCTGTGGGCGGCTATGCTGCCTTGAGTAAGGCTCTTTTTAAAATGTCACCTGAGGAGATAATCGAGGAGGTCAAAGAGTCTGGCTTACGGGGGCGTGGTGGTGGCGGATTTCCCACAGGTAGAAAGTGGGAAACTTGCCGAAAAGCTGAAGGGGATATTAAATATGTAATATGTAATGCTGACGAAGGAGACCCTGGTGCCTATATGGATAGAAGTTTACTGGAGGGAAATCCACACAGCGTTTTAGAAGGGATGATAATAGGGGCCTACACTATTGGAGCCCACCAGGGTTATGTATATGTTCGTAACGAATACCCTTTAGCGGTGAAGAATCTGGGGGTAGCTATCGAGCAAGCAGAGAAATGGGAGCTCCTGGGAGAAGATATTTTGGGCTCAGGTTTTGACTTCAACATCAGGATAAGTAGAGGGGGTGGAGCTTTCGTCTGTGGTGAGTCAACGGCACTAATGGCTTCGCTGGAAGGCAAAGTTGGTGAACCTAGGGCAAAGTATGTCCATACTGTTGAGAAAGGCTTATGGGACAAGCCTACTAATCTGAATAACGTAGAGACCTGGGCAAATGTCCCGCTGATAATCAACCAGGGTGCCGATTGGTACACTAAAATAGGCACTCCGAATAGCAAGGGAACCAAGATTTTCTCTCTGGTAGGTAAGATTAACAACACCGGCTTGGTAGAAGTACCAATGGGAATAACCTTGAGGGAGATTATCTATGATATAGGTGGCGGTATCCCCGAGGGTAAAAAGTTTAAAGCAGTCCAGACGGGTGGCCCCTCAGGAGGCTGTATCCCTGAGAGTCTGCTCAATCTGCCTGTGGACTTTGATGAGTTGACTAAGGTTGGCTCAATGATGGGCTCTGGCGGAATGATTGTTATGGATGAGAACACCTGTATGGTAGATATAGCCAAGTATTTTATTACCTTCCTGGAAGGGGAATCTTGTGGTAAGTGTATCCCTTGTCGTGAGGGAATCAAAAGAATGCGTGAGATACTGACTGATATTAGTGAGGGGAGGGGAAGGGATAGGGACATTGAGTTGCTTGAACGTTTGTCTACCACAATTATAGATAGCTCTCTATGTGCCTTGGGCAGCACTGCACCTAGTCCTGTCCTAACTGCTATAAACTACTTCAGGGACGAGTTTGAAACTCATATTAGAGATAGAAGGTGCCCGGCAGGTGTCTGCAAGGAACTGATTCAGTATTTCATTATTGATGAGAAATGCCCAGGGTGTGGGCTATGCGTAAAGGTTTGCCCTGAGAAGGCTATAACCTTTATGGGGAAAGGGAAACCGGTCATCTTGGACCAAGATAAGTGTATCAAGTGTGGGGCTTGTTACGATGTCTGCAAGCTTCACGCCATAGAAATAAGGTGAAGGTTAAGTAATGGTAAATCTGACTATTGATGGACGACAAATTCAGGCTGAGGAGGGGGTAGCTATATTGGAGGTGGCTAAAGATAATAATATTTATATTCCAGCCCTCTGCTCGAATGAAGCGGTTACTCCTTATGGCGCCTGCCGACTTTGCCTGGTTGAAATCACTACTACTAACGGAAGAGAAAGACTGGTAGCCTCTTGTATCTATCCGGTAGAAGAGGGACTTATCGTAAAGACCAACTCCGAGAAGATTATAGATAACCGCAAGATGATAATGGAATTATTATTAGCCAGGTGTTCTAGCAACAAAGTAGTACAGGATTTGGCTAGGCAACTAGGTGTTGAGAAGACAAGCTTTAGACTGGAGAATCAGGAATGCATTCTCTGCGGATTATGTTTTCGGGTATGTGAAGAGGTTGTAGGCGTTAGTGCTATTAGCCTGGTCAATCGTGGTGTTAACCGAGAAATAGCTGCCCCCTTTTATGAGGATTCAGATGTTTGTATCGGTTGTGGTTCCTGTGCTTATGTCTGCCCTGTGGATGCTATAAAGCTGGAAGACGTTGGCGATACAAGAATATTAACTATGCCTAACCCCAAGATGGAGAAGGTAGAATTCAAACTAAAAAGGTGTAAAACCTGTGGTAACTACTGGTCTCCTGAAAAACAACTAGATTACATAGCCAGAAAGCTAGATTTAACCCCAGAGATATTTGATAACTGTCCTAACTGTAGAGATTAAGCTCCCCAAGTTACCCTTGGCTGAGCTTGTGCTCTCGTTCACATTCGGTGCTATTTCTGGTATAATATAGTTGAGGTTTACTAAATCGGGTTATCACAATAACAAAATAGGTTAATAGGTGATTATGGTTCGAGGTAGATGATGAAGCGAAGTTGGAGACGTAACATCTTAGTATATATGGTTATTCTAGTTGCGGCCGTAGCTCTCTTATCTTTCCTTTTACCCACATCTCAAAAACCTGATGAAATCGGCCTAGACGAGGCTATAGCCATGTCGAAAAACAACGAGATAGAGAAGCTGGCAATAGATGGTGATGAGCTACTCATTACTACTGTTGATGGTAGCGAGCTAAAGGCAGGTATACAGGGCCTCAATTTAGTTGACCTTCAAGAGCTTGGGCTTAGTCTTGAAGGACTGGACTACGAGGTAAAGGCATCAGGGTTTAACTGGGGTAGCGCCATGCTTAGCTTTCTTCCCCTCATGCTCTTTATCGGTTTGCTATTTTTCCTGTTCCGTCGGGCGCAGGGTGCTAATAGTCAAGCTATGGGTTTTGGTCGCAGCCGAGCCCGGTTGTTCCCGGCTAATACACCCACAATAACTTTTGATGATGTAGCCGGAGTAGATGAAGCCAAGCAAGAGTTGAGCGAAGTAGTGGATTTTCTCAAGTCGCGTGAGAGGTTTCAGAGTTTAGGAGCCCGCATCCCAAGAGGGATGCTACTAATCGGTCCACCAGGCACAGGAAAGACGCTACTGGCTAGGGCAATAGCTGGTGAAGCTGGAGTGCCTTTCTTCTCCATTAGCGGCAGCGAATTTGTAGAGATGTTTGTCGGTGTCGGTGCTTCCAGGGTGCGTGACCTCTTTGACCAGGCCAAACGTAATACCCCTTGCATCATCTTCATTGATGAGATTGATGCCGTAGGTCGCCATCGTGGCTCTGGACTAGGTGGTAGCCATGATGAGAGGGAGCAAACCCTTAATCAGATTCTGACCGAGATGGATGGCTTTGACACCAATACTAGCGTGATTGTTCTAGCTGCCACCAACCGTCCTGATATACTTGACCCAGCTTTACTTCGCCCTGGTCGTTTTGACCGACGAGTAGTCATGGATAGACCGGATATTAACGGTCGAACTGCAATCCTTAAAGTCCACTCCAAAGGTAAACCACTAGATGAGTCAGTCAATCTGGAAGTGATAGCTAAGGAGACGGCTGGTTTTAGTGGTGCTGACCTAGCTAACCTGATTAATGAGGCAGCCATTCTGGCGGCCAGAGAGGGCAAGAAAACCATTGAGATGCAAGAGCTCGAGGTGTCAATCGACCGGGTAATAGCCGGACCAGAAAGAAAAAGCCGGAGGATAAGCCCTAAGGAAAAAGAAATCACCGCCTATCACGAGGCAGGACATGCCCTCGTTGCCAGAATATTGCCCAACGCTGACCCCGTGCACAAAATTTCCATAGTGGCTCGGGGTACGATGGGTGGCTATACTCGGCTCCTACCTACTGAAGACCGATACCTGCTAACACGCTCGCAATTCAATGACATGTTAGCCACCTTTTTGGCGGGGCATGTTGCTGAGGAATTAATATTCAATGAAATGACAACCGGGAGTCAGAATGACATTGAGGAAGCTACCAGACTTGCCCGCAAGATGGTAACCGACTTTGGAATGAGCGATAAATTGGGCCCACGAACCTTTGGGCACAAAGAGGAGATGGTCTTCCTCGGTCGTGAAATCTCTGAGCAAAGGAACTACAGTGAACAGGTAGCTCAACAGATTGACGAGGAGATCCGAAACATTATCCAGCACGCTTATGAAGTAGCCAAGGGTATTCTAATCGAAAAAAAGCCGAAATTAATACTAATTGCTGAAAGGCTTATTGACCAAGAGACCATGGAGAGTCAAGAGCTAGAGGCGCTGTTTGATGAAACTACCCCCAAACCTGCTCCTGAAGTCATTGCTACACCCATGCCAGCAGAGGCCAAAGCTAAAAAAACTAAGCCCGTATCCAAGAAGAGAGCCCTGGTCGTATCCCCACCTCACCCAAAGCAAGCCCCAGCGGCACTCGATTAGGGATGGAACAGGCTAACATCCGAGGCTAAAAATCTCCACGAAACTCCCTGAGATGGGAAACCCCTACCCAAGTAGTAATCAGAGAGGTATTAGTATGATAGGGATTGTAGATAAGCCTATTTCCCCTGAGCTTCTGGTTAATATTGGGGTTGAGGGATAAAGTAGAGACCCAGCAAATCCATTGAGGAGCATATTTGATGCCTCCTCCCTCTCTGTCATTGCTGGCATCTTCAAAAGGGTCCAAAACATAGGAGCATCAGCACCAGAGGCATGATAAACCGGGAAGGCTTATATCCTCACCCGCTGCCTAGCGGGGCAACTCCTGATTAGTAACCCCTAGCAGTTTCACAGGTTAGCATGACTCTTGCTCTGGCTACCAGAAACCTCCTCATTTCTCTAGCGGCAATATTTAGCCGGCCATTACATAAGGAAATTGAGCATACCCACTAGCTTTCCTTGATTCTTCTGTGTATTATACTGATAGCTAAAAGGTTTTTATTGAGGCAGAATTTATATATGACCGAAAATAGAAAACCTAAAGTTTTCTATGGCTACGTCGTGGCTGCGGCGTCCTTTGGTATCGAAATGATTTCCTGGGGCGTATTCATCACTTTCGGCATCTTTTTTACCCCGCTACTAACCGAGTTTGGCTGGTCAAGAGCCACGATTTCCGGCGCTAACTCAGTGAGTATGCTTCTAAGTGGTGTGTTAAGCATCATTGTGGGAGGCCTAAACGATAGGTTTGGTCCCAGGGTAGTCATGACCATCTGTGGCTTCCTTTTCGGCTTAGGCATTATATTGATGTCACAGGTTAATACTACCTGGCAGCTATATTTGTTTTGGGGCGTGATAGTAGGTATCGGTATAAGCGCCATGGATGTTGTGCCGTTATCCACGACAGCCAGGTGGTTTGTCAAAAAAAGAGGAATGATGAGCGGGATAGTTAAATGTGGCACTGGTCTAGGTATATTGATTATGTCTCTAGTAGCCAGCGGTCTTATCTCTGCTTATAGCTGGCGCTCCTCCTATATTATTCTAGGTACTCTAGCTCTAGTATTTATGACCTTGGTCGCCCAATTTCTAAGGCGTGACCCGGGGCAAATGGGGCTGTTACCCGATGGTAGGGAGCACGTAACCACTGGCAGTTTACATTTGGCAGAGGAGGGATTAGCTCTTCGAGAAGCGATTCACACCATGCAATTTTGGGCGATTTTTGCTATATTCCTAATTGCTGTCTTCTGTATCCAGACTATCACGATTCACATTGTTCGGCATGCAATGGATCTCAACATTCCGATGACAAGTGCTGCTGGTATCCTATCTATTGTTGGGGGGGTAAGTATAGCCGGCAGGCTGGTGATGGGTAGTGCTAGTGATAGGGTTGGGGTTAAATGGGCACTGGTTGTTTGCTTTCTTATATTGGTAACAGCCTTATCCTGGCTACAATTCGCCAGAGAACTGTGGATGTTCTATCTGTTTGCTGCTGTATATGGATTTGGCCAGGGGGGGTTCTTTGCCCTCCTCTCACCAGCAGTAGCTGAGCTGTTTGGAATGCGTTCGCAGGGTGCCATCCTTGGCGCTGTCATCTTCGGCTATACTATTGGGGGTGCCATTGGTCCGCTTCTGGCAGGGAGAATATTTGACATAACCAGCAGCTATCGGCTAGCTTTCTTAATCAACACCGTACTCAGCATTGTCGGCCTTATACTAGCCTTACTTTTAAGACCAATCAGCAAAGAAAGGAGGAACAAATGACTCGAAAAGAAGCTCTTGATTCGGTTAAGGCTAATGTGGAGAATGAGAATCTGGTGAAACACATGCTGGCTACCGAGGCTATTATGCGAGCTCTAGCCAGGCGCCTTGGTGAGGATGAGGAGGAGTGGGGGCTTACCGGCCTCCTGCATGATATAGATATGGAACTCACCGAGGGGGATATGAACATTCATAGTACGCTGGGGGCTGACCTAGTCCGGGAGCTAGGGGTTAACGAAACTATGGTTCATGCTATCTTGTGCCATAATGAAGCACATGGTATTCCCCGTGAGACGAAGCTCGATAAGGCTCTATTTTGTGTTGACCCGCTAACTGGCTTAATCACCACTGCTGCTTTGGTTCGTCCCGATAAGAAATTAGCTGGTCTTGAGGCCAACTCGGTGAAGAAAAAATTTAAGGAGAAGAGTTTTGCTGCCGGGGTGAACAGGGAGCAGATCTCTTCGTGTAGCCAAGTTGGGCCTGAGCTTGACGAATTTATCGAATTGGGGCTCGTAGCAATGCAGGGAATTGCTGCTGACCTCGGTTTATGAATTAGCTTACTTCAAGCGTTGAACCTTGGGCGGTTTTGATAACCTCAATGCGGGTGGGGAAAGCATCTTTAAGCTCCTCAATATGAGTAATAACCAGTATCTTCTCAAAGTCGTCCTGAATAGAGTTTATCGCTTCTTTAAGTTTTTCTATGCCGGCACTATCCTGAGTGCCAAAGCCTTCATCAATGACTAGGGTAGGGAGTGGTGCCCCGGCTCGTCTGGCTAACAGCTTGGACAGGGCAATACGAGTAGCAAAGTTAATGCGGAATGCTTCACCACCACTAAACATTTCATAATTTCGCGTTCCCAGCTCGTCAGAGATATTGATGTCCAGGGTTTCCAGTAAATCTCCCTTCTTTGTTTCCCGCTGTGTCTCAATTTTCACATGCATTCTATTATCAGTCATGCGTCCCAGTAATTTATTGGCTTCAACTTCAATTTCGGGAAGTGCCATTTCAATGAGCAAGGCTTGGATCCCCTTTTTACCGAAGGCTTGAGCCAGTTCTCTATAGATTGCCTCCTGCTTTGAGGCTTGATTCAGCAGTCTTTCCTTTTCCCTCTTTTTTATCTCCAGTTCAGAACAGCGCTGTAGCTTTTCCTTTACTGCCCCCATTATCTCCTGGGCTTCCCTCTGTCGCTCGGCTAGTACTTGGTATTCAGTTTCAGCCCGGGTCAAGTCGCTGACTAGCTGAGGAAGTAAATTAAGCTCTACGGCTAGGTCTTGCCTTTTTTGATTATCCACCTCCAGGTTACGGCGCAGTTCCTGAGCTGCCTCCTCAGCTCTAGAAGCTGCCTCTTTTTCTTGATTAATGAGCCTATCGGCCTCTTCCAGCCTCCGCTTGAGGTTTTCGTACTGTTCTAGATTGGCTACCTGCTGTCGTACCTGTTCGTGCTGATGCGAATCGTAGTCAAGTTTGGCTAGTTCGCCTTCAACCTCTTCTAGTGCTTGTTGCTCAACGGTAGCAAAGTCCCTCCTGGCAAGGTGCTGTTCAATTTCAGCCAGCTTTTCTCTTTCCTCATTTAGCTTGTCACTAGCCTTTTCAGCTTCAGCAATCTCTTTACCAAGAATACTGGCTTTACTCTGCGTTGAGGCTCTATCTTGATTTAGCCTTGCTTCTAACTGGAGTGTTTCATTTTCCAGTGACTCCAGCTCTGCTTTCTTGTGAGCTAGCTCGGCTTGATTTGACTTCAGAAAATCAGATTTGCTGTGCCTATCAGCAGTATATTTTGCCTCAATCCGCTGTCTATGTTCTATACCCAATTCTCGCTCACACAGTGGGCATATAGCGTCACTCTGGGTTAACAGGAGATTGAGCTTTTCTTCTATCTCATTTATTTCTTGTTCTAGCTGGGTCTTATTAGATTCCATGTGATGAACCTGACTTCTTAATTCTTGACTGTTTTGCTTTTTTCCGTATAGCATTTTTTCCAGCTCAGCCAACTGGTACCATTGAACCTGCACCTGCTGTAACTCATTTTTAAGCTGGGGTAGTTTTTGTAACCTAACTTCAAGCTCATCAATTCTGCTTTGAGCCACGGCATGGTCTGTAACCAGGACAGTTCCCGCCTTTTCAATAGCCATCTCTAACTGGCCCTTCCGTTCATTTAGCTTGACCATTAATCCTAACATGCGATTGAGTTCATCAGTTAACTTCTTGGCTGAACTAAGCTGAGCATAACCTTCTTCTATGGCGAAACGCTGAGCTATTAGCTCTTCATACTCCTTGACCCGGGAGTAATGTTGTCTAACTTGCTCATCCCAGCGCTCCAGGTCTCTTTCGGTGTCTGTTATGTGCTCTTCTAGCTGAGTTAGTTGCCACTTCTTATTTTCCAGGGATTCCTTTTCCTGCCGTAGTCCAGTAAGTCTGGCTTCCTGCTCCCTGGTTACTTCTTCTATTTGGGAGAGTTCAGTTTGTGCCTGCTCAAGCTCAGCTTCGTAAGTTGATTTTTGGGTTAATTCGTCGTTAATGTTCTTGATGGCGCTATCTAACTGCACCTTTTCTGTTCCCTGCTGCTTAGCTAGGTCTTTAGCTTGCTCCTCAAGTTCATCATAGAAGGAAAGCCCCAGAATATCAGCCAGCACCTGCTTGCGCTCTACAGGACGCTTGATGGTAAACTCATCAGCGTGACCCTGCAGCAGTAAAGCGCTGTTAGTGAATGTGTGGTAGTCCATGTGTAGAACATCAATAATTTTCTGCTGTGTCTGGGTAACGCTATTGCCTGTAATTGACCTGAAACCATTCCCCATAGCTATCTGAAATTCCAGGATGGTTTGTCCTGCGCGTCCTCGCCGTTTGGGCTTGGAGTGCTTGCGTATGATACGATACGGTTGTTGTCCTATGTCAAAATCA
>SDBU01003330.1_pt1 | contig 20523 bp, 16 predicted proteins | sample 2277071 | NCBI WGS metagenome assembly SDBU01 (sample SAMN10397929, study PRJNA504765) | marine sediment metagenome | isolation source: marine sediment core GS08_GC12, 126 cmbsf | place: Arctic Ocean: Gakkel Ridge, Loki's castle | collected 2008
CTCCAATGTATTGGAGCTACCACTCTTGACGAATATCGAAAACATATCGAAAAAGACGTAGCTTTAGCCAGACGCTTTCAGCCTGTATTCATTGGTGAGCCTAACATTGAGACAACTGTAGAAATGTTGAGAGGGCTACGTCCCAGATATGAATCTCACCATAAGGTAAAGATAGATGATTCAGCATTGGTGGCCGCTGCCAAACTAAGCCAGCGTTACATCTCCGATAGATTCCTACCGGACAAGGCAATAGACCTGATAGACGAAGCTGCCAGTAAGCTTCGTATCGAGATGGAAAGTGCTCCTGAAGAGGTTAAGAAACTGGACCTTGAGAGGAAGCGTTTGTATGACGAGGAAGAAGCAGCGTCACAAAGGCAGGATTATCAGAGAGCGGCTGAACTCAAAACAGAAAATGCCCAAAAAGAACAGGAATACAACAGAGCTAAACTACAATGGCAGCAAGAAAAGAAAATCGACGGTAAGGTTGGGGAAGAAGAAATTGGTCAACTTATCTCCGAGTGGACAGGAATTCCCAGCTCCCAGATACTCGAGACTGAGACAGCTAAATTGATACACATGGAGGAAAATCTACACCAGAGAATGGTAGCCCAGGATGAGGCTGTCATATCAGTATCCAATGCTATTCGGCGAGGCAGGGCGGGACTTAAGGACCCCAATCGCCCAATCGGGAGTTTTATCTTTCTTGGCCCCACTGGTGTAGGTAAAACAGAGCTAGCTCGTGCCCTTGCGTTCTTCCTTTTCAACGACGAAAAAGCAATGGTAAGACTCGATATGTCAGAGTATATGGAAAAACATACTGTGTCCCGTTTAATTGGAGCACCACCGGGCTATGTAGGATATGAAGAAGGAGGACAATTAACCGAGGCAGTAAGACATCGCCCTTATCGAGTTATCCTCTTCGATGAGATCGAGAAAGCTCATCCCGATGTATTCAATATACTTCTTCAGTTACTTGAGGATGGCAGGCTTACAGATGGTCATGGCAGAACCGTAGATTTCAAGAATACTGTGGTAATCATGACCAGCAATTTGGGTACCGAGGAATTCCAGCAATCGGATATTGGTTTCCAACATAATAAAGAAACCGTGGAAAAGAAGATAAAGACATCGGTAGAAAACGCCTTAAAAAGAACCTTCCGTCCTGAGTTACTCAATAGAATAGATGATGTCATTATATTCAAACCTCTCACTCAAGAGAATCTGAATAGAATAGTTGGTTTACTTATTCAGGAGGTAGAGACACGCCTTGCCGAACGAAATATTACGATTGATATTAGCACTGAGGCCAGGGAATGGTTAGTAAAGAAAGGATACGACCCAGTATTTGGAGCTCGCCCTTTACGTCGCGCTATCCAGCGCTATATAGAGAATCCCCTCTCAAATAAAATCCTGCAGGGTGATTTTAAAGAAGGGGACCACGTCATTATTGAGGCAAAGGGAGATGATTTAGATATCAATACTATCCCTGAATAGCACTATCGGGATATAATACCTATCCATGCAGGTAAGAGCGACCAGAAAAGAAATCCTGATAGGAAGTATGTCCCTGGCTATTACGATAGTTCTTTGTATTATTATCATTCAGTATCGAAGTTTTATAGGGGAAATTGCTAACTGGGGTTATCTTGGATGTTTTATCATCAATGTTCTCGCCAGTGGAACCTTTGTAATTCCTGGTTTTGGGCCAATAATTACATTTACGCTCGGTGGAGTGCTAAACCCTGCAATGGTGGGGGCAATAGCCGGCATTGGTGAGGCTATTGGTGCCGCTATCGCTTATTTTTCAGGCTACAGTGGTAGAGGATTTTTTCGCAGTTGGAATAACCCTCTACGGTTCAAAATATCTCGGATACTGAGGCGTCATGGCTCAAAGGCTGTCTTCCTCATGTCTTCGCTGATAAACCCACTATACTATCCTTTCGCTGCCTTCATGGGCATGTCCCGCTTCAGATTTACCAAGTTCTTTTTCATTACATGGGCTGGTCGAACACTGAAAAACATGGTACTGGCCTACCTGGGCTATTTCGGTTTAAGGTCAATCCTGAGTTTATTTGGTCTTAGTTTCTGAGTTGAGCACTCAGGAATTAGCTGATATACTTTGCTAAGAGAGGGGGCTGTAGCTCAATTGGGAGAGCGCCTCAATGGCATTGAGGAGGTAAGGGGTTCGAATCCCCTCAGCTCCACTTAGCTTGAAAAAGAACCACCTAAGGAGATTCGAACTCTAACAGGCAAAAGCGAAGCTAGGATAGAAGGTTTTAACGCCACCTTTTATCATATAAGTCCACTAAATCTAGTAGACCAATCGTGCCGAATAATTTTGAAGAGAATCAGGGTGTCAAATTCACACTACAAAACAATACTAATTATCTTTGTAGCCTGTTCTGTTATAAGCAATGAAATCTAAGGGATAATTATCCTTTTCTTGCGGCTGTCTGCCTCTCTTTCTATTTTAGGACAGAGTGTACTAGAAATAAATCACATGACCAGGTTTAGAGTAAAATCATGGTAACTTGACCCTCTAACCGAAGAAGCAGCCATATGTGCGAAAGCAAATATGACTTGCAGGAATTACCTATCGGTGTGCATAAAATTATAAAGTTCAGTATCTAGACAATCGATATTCCCGGTATAGCTAACCTCAGGCGATAGACACTACTACGAGCAGTGATATAGAGTGTTCTCCAGTCCTCATCGCCCCAAGCTACATTGGCAGGTAATTCTGGCAACACTATTCGCCCCATACATTGTCCGTTTGGATCTATGACCCAAAGTCCTCCAGGGCCAGTACAATATATGTTGCCCTTTTGGTCAACCTTCATACCGTCAGGTACCCCTGAATCTGAAGACTTCATATCGATAAAAATCCGATCGTTACTGAGGCTACCGTCAGGGCTGACATCAAAGACTCGAATATGACTTCTTGCCGAATCGTCAATATAGAGCTCATTTTCATTTGGCGAAAAGGCTAAACCATTAGGTCGGTCAAAATCATCTATTAATAGCACGAGTTCACCCTCAGGCGTTAAACGATATAAACCGTTGAAAGATAATTCCTTCCAGACCTCGAGGTCTTTTAATCCATAGGGCGGATCCGTAAAATAAATGCTGCCATCAGACCTGACCACCACATCGTTGGGGCTATTTAGTCGTAATCCTTCGTATCGCTCAGCAAGCACTGAAACAGAGCCATCTAGCTCTGTACGGGTTATGCATCGCATACTGTGCTCACAGGCAATTAACCGTCCGCTTTTATCCAGAGTCAAACCATTCGAGTTGCCACTCGGACAACGGAACGTCCTTACCTCTGGTCCTTCGCCACGCATACACCAACGAACGATGCGATTTCGTGGGATGTCACTAAAAAGAAGATGATCTCTACACCAAACAGGTCCTTCAGTGAAACCAAAACCAGCGGCAACTTGCTCTAACGTTGCTTCTTCAGGTATTATCTGCCTGATTACACTACTATATTCTTCAATCTGTATGTCCAAAATATGCCCTCCTCAGAAAACCTATATGTGATAATCTAGACTACCATTTGCCCTTTATTTTGGGTTTCTACCAACTCCGATTCACTCTACGTTGCTTTAACAAACGGATACTACCAACCTTGATGAACCTAACCTCACTGAATTTTATCAACTATTACTATAAGCATCAATAAACTGTGCGAAGTCTGAGATACATAAACAACAATATATATACCCCACATGTCTATCAATTTGTTCCTTCCCGAATCCGCATATATCAATAACTCCACTCACTACGTAAATTACTCTTACTTGAGGTTTCTTTCAAAAAAGTGTAAGTCTCTTAAGTATTCATTAATTATTTGTCCCAGGAGTATCTTGTTTTTCCCAGCTATAAAGGATTTAATTCGCCATATTTATTAATACTGTGTGGTACGTTATACTAAGTTGTAGAAGATATCCTTACCATTTATTAATTAAACTGACTTAATATAAGGGAGGGTAATGCAATGAAAGAGCGAATCGCAATACTTGGTGCCGGAGCAATAGGAGCCACAATAGGAGCCTATATGATAAGAGATGGCCGTGACGTGATACTCATCGACCAATGGGCGGCACATATTGAAAAAATCCGAAATGATGGTTTGAAGCTAACTGACTTAAACGGCGAGTTCACCGTGCAGGCCAAGGCAATTCAGCTAAGCGATGTTAACAACCTGCGGGAAATGTTCGACATCGTCTACCTATCCGTGAAATCTTATGATACAAGGTGGTCTTCCTATCTAATTGAGCCATACCTCAAACCAACTGGTTTCATTGTACCAATCCAGAATTCACTGAATGATGAAGTAGTTGCCAGTGTTGTGGGCTTCAGTCGTACCGTGGGATGTGTTCCCTCAATCAGTGCTGGAATTTATGAGCCGGGTCACGTAATTCGCACTGATCCGCTTACACACTGCTTTACCGTGGGCGAGTTATCCGGCTTGATAACCAATAGAGTGAAAGGAGTTGTTCAGGCACTTTCGGCAGTGGGGGAAAGTGAAGCAACCACCAATATTTGGGGAGCTCGCTGGGCGAAACTGGTAGTCAACGCTATGGGTAACTCCCTAGCAGGTATCGTTGGCCCCTCAATGTCTTCCCTGAATGCAGAGCAGAAAGATACGTATAATTTGATTAGAGTAGTAACCGGTAGTGAAGCAGTTCGGGTTGGCCTAGCATCGGGAATAAGCGTGGAACCGATACAGAAAGTACCAGCCGAGGAGTTCGCCACAGCCACAAACACAGAAAGCGTAAAACAATTAAAAGAAAAAATGGCTGATATCTGGGCAAAGAGGGCCCTTCCGGCAGAACATATGCAAAAACGACTGGGGGCACCAGGCCGTCCATCACTGTTACAAGACGTGATGAAGGGAAGACGAACTGAGGTTATATATCTCAATGGAGTGGTAGTTCAGAAAGGCAAGGAGGTTGGAGTACCTGCACCAATGAACCAGGTCATCCTGGACCTCATGCTTAAAATAGAAACCGGCGAGGTTAAGCCTGACCCATCAAATCTTGAAACACTCAAGGCCCAGCTTTCGATTTAATAGACAGATAATCCCAACAACAGAAAAGGAGGTATCAAGGGTACTATCACTTCGAGCATTATTGCTAAGAAAGGCGATTTCTCGGCAGTATTACTGCTTTTGCTTGTATGCACCGTGTCCAATAGCCACAATAAACACTTGTAGATTTAAAGGGTTAGGTTGTAAGGCTAAAAGCTAGTTTAAAAGCTGTACCTGTTATAGGCTCATCTCCACCACCCACATCATCAACTAGCATTGGTATCTAAATCAATATTATCCCTTTGATTTCATTGTTAGCCTGCAGATATTTGTTATCCTTTTACGCCCCGAGTACGCATCTCAGTCAAAACCATGCCATATATCCTAACCTTCAAAGCTCGGTATATTGAAAAACTTATCAACCATGCATACAATAAGTTAATAAAATAAGAAAGACCGATAGACCACGTCGTTAAGCTCGACCATTGATAGAGTATTTAGGTAGAATATAGGTTAGAAAAATGGAGAATAACAAAGGATCATTTGAAGAGGCTGTAGCCAAAGCTGAAGAATTAAGTAAAACAGCCAGAGAAGCGGCTATTAAGTCCGCAATAGCTTCACAACAAGCACTAAATCGAATTGAAAAAATAAGCCGAGGCGCCCAAGAAACTGCATTAGAAGCTGAAAAAACTGCTCTTGAGGCAGCGAGTAAAGCGGAAAAATTAATCAAAGCTGCACAGAAAACTATCCTGAAGTCCGGAAAAGTTTCTCAAGACATTATCAACCGCTCTGAGAAGACAATACAAGCAGCAGAGCAGGCAGCGGAAGGATTAAGAGATACATCCAAGGAATCACTAAACAAAGCTCAAATATCAATAAGATCGGCTATAGAGGCATCTGAATCATCAACAAGGAATTTCGAGCAAGTAGTCAGCACCACTGAAGCAGCAATCAAGGCTTCCAGAGAGTCAAACGAAATTTCAATAAGGACATCTCAGGAACGTATACGCCGTATGGAAAATATAGCGCAAGAATCTTTGGAGGCTGCAGAGAAATCAGCAAACACTTCTCGCGAAGCTATGAACCTGGCTTATGAAACAGGGAAAACCACTAAACTAGCTGCTGAAGAAGCAAAAGTTCTATCTCAAAAAGCAATCAAAAGGGCAGACAGCATAACTAACTCAGCTAATAAAGATGCTGGCAATTTGGCCAGATCATTTGAAGAAGCCATGGTCAAGGCAGAAAAAATAAATAAGACTGCTCAGAAAACCATTGAAGAAGCCGATAGAACCTCCCATGAAGCTATGACAAGAGCAGATGCGATAATCCTGATAAATAAGGAAGCTATCAACAAATCAAAAGAAACGTTCCATGAAGGCATTATAAAGATTGAAAAGGAAAGTAAAGCGGCACAGAAAATAGCTGAAGAATCGATTAAAATTGCTAAAGAAACCAGTAGACGGTCCGAAACATCTCTTAAATCCGCCATGGAAGCTGCCGAAAATGCCAGAAAAGTCTCCCAAGAGGCCATACGTAGAGCCAATGAAACAAGCCATGAAAGCAGGCAAGTCGCCGAAGAGTCAAGGAAAACTTCTGAAGAAGCCATACGAAAGGCAGGGGAAATAAGCGAGGTATCTAGATTTGCTTCTGTACAATCGAAGGAATCCTCTAAAGAAGCTATACGTAGAGCTGAAGAGATAACCGAAATAGCCAAACTGGCCGCTAAGGAATCGGAGAGGGTTACCCAAGAGGCATTAAAGGAAATGAGAGAAATATGCCAGGCTGCGAAACGATATACACGGGAATCTGTCAGAACGGCACGCGAGGCCGTTATAGTATCAATGCGTGCATTCGAAGAAGCGGTAGGCAAAAACGAGGAGACAAGCAGGTCCGCTCAAAAAGCTGTTCGAGCGTCAATACGAATATTCGAAAATGCCATCAAGAGCGCTGAAAAGATGGGCACACTAAACATTGAGCCTACAGAGGAGAAGACTTCAAAAGATAGAAACATAGAGGAACTGGAGGCTGGCGTGGCATTTGAAAAGGCCATAAGCAGGGTCAAGGAAAAGCCTGCCCTGAAAGAGGAAGCTGTCAAAAAGACTTCCAAATCGCCAATGGCTATATCCCTCGACGGATTGATACACAAAACCCAGACCAATGAACCAGAAGAAAAGGAATCTAAAAAGGATGCTAAAGACATAAAATCACGTCTAAGTTTTCTATCAAATATGTATACTACCGATAAGTCAAAGCAGGGTGATGAATATGTAGAAGAACCAATGGAAAATGAATGAATATAAACACAGATAAAAACAACATAAATACATGTTCGTTTTTCGCAGTAATTATATGGTATTTCTTAACCCAAACATGCTAAAGTAACCGAGGCAGTGAATTTTAATTTATAAAGATAATCAACGAGAAGGAAAATAACACTATCATTACAAAGTGAGGGAGGTACATTCTGGTGGAACAAAAAGAACAGGGTTTTGTACGTAGCAAAGAAATCAAGAAGAAACAGGCGGAAACCGAAGTGAAGGAGAGCGAAGAGCAAGAACAAAACGCTCCTCCAGTAAAATTAGAGCAGTTAGCAGGTTCTCTTGACCATATTCAGCAGCAAGCCGTATCTGCCTATACAGCTTATATAGAAGCAGAGCAACAAGTGGCAAACGCATACAAGGACAACGAACAACAAGTTGAGAACGCCTACAAGAACACTGAAGAACAAGCCAAAAAAATATATACAGAGTACCTGAACCAATCGGCTAAAGTACGCGAGGAAAGCGAACAACAGATTAAAAAGGTATACGTGGAAAGCATAGCACAGGCAACCAAGAACCGCACGGAAGCCGAAATACAAGCTAAAAAGGTATGTGATGAAAGCGTGGCGCAGGCCAGCAAAGTTTGCGAGGACAGTATCGCACAGGCATGGCAGACTCGCAAAGACACTATGGACAAAGCCTGGTTAATTTATACTAAGAGCAGAAAATTGTAATAGGCTAGACAGTTCTAGCCCAACAAGACAGGAATATCATCAAACTTACCCTCAAGTTTCCTTTCAGGGTACTGCATTCCTTGTTGTCTTGCCTTAACGACGGATAGGAGTTCAATGGCCTTGGTGAAATAATTAGTTACCTTCCTCACAGCACTAATCTCAGAAAGAATCAGGGTAACGTCGATGCCCCCCGTATGTCTGGGATAGTCACCACTTCGAATTAAGGCATTAGGAGCCACAGCAGTAAGGTGATCCCCAATATCCTTAATAACGTCCATGCTCATCTCCTTATGTGGCGCAGAAACAAGGTACAAGGCCCTGCTTGCATCACTAGGATTACAGGTAAGCGACAACTCCCCTATTGCCTCATCCATTGTATGAGATTTCCTGCCAGTCTCAGCCATCTTGGCTCTGAAATTCCCATTTTTCCCAAAAAGACACGCCCTCCGCTTAATTTGTGTTTCCCCTCTTCCTATCACAGTCCATCCTACCAAAGTTTGTGTTATATCTCCAGCGTCCATAACCTTCGACCCTACAAATTTTGGATCCCTCTCTTCTCCTGCGCAGAGCAAATTATAGAACGGCTCGACAATCCGAGCATTTACATCATTCAGGTTTTTAAACATTGCCGCATTTTTATTAATATACCGCTGATTATCGATAAGAAATATTGCATCGGCGACAAGGTAAGCAGATTTTAAACAAGTAGCAGTATTGTAGACAGCTCGTGCCTCCGTTTCTTCCTCCTGTTGAAACGGCAATACTATCGCATTATACACAGGTTTTCCTATGTAACGTTCTTTCAAATACTGCGTTAATATGCTTATCGAACCTGAACCAGTGCCCCCAGAGGAGCCAGCAATTAACATAAATGCATCTGTCTCAGAAAAGCGCTCCGTTTCTCTTATTGCATTTACAACTTTGTCTCCATCCTGTCTGGCTATCTCCGCAGCAAGTTCACTAACTTTACCCACCCCATGACCATTTGTTTTTTGTGACCCAATAGCTATTCTATGCTTGTAATCGGGTTTAATAGTACTCAACCCACTCAGATCAGTAATATCAGTGTTAATGGCAAAGGCACCCGTAATTATCTCGATTCCTCGCTTAGAACGCGCTCGTTTATTTAATCGTGCAAATCTATCGGCAATTCTGCCGCCACATTGACCTATTCCTATTACTAATAGCTTCATAAACTTATTCTATGCAATCTTCTGTGTTAATGTCAATTATTCTTTTATCGCTTTACGCTCTGATCTACAAACAGATCCATACCCGTCAAGGCAACATTATATCACATGCCATTAAAAGAGAGATTTTACACTACTCTATAATGCCTTCCTATATGTTCAACCAGCATAGAGCCTTCCCAAATTAATAAATTTAAGTTAAACTTCGCAGGTATGAACCTCAACTATAACCCCCAAGAGATAGAAAACAAATGGCAACAGAAATGGGAAGCTGATCGCATCTATGAAATCAGTGAAGAAAGCGAACGTCCCAAATTCTACGCCCTGACTATGTTCCCATACACCTCCGGAGATCTCCACATCGGTCACTGGTATGCCATGGCGCCTTCAGATGTTCATGCTAGATTTAAAAGAATGCAGGGTTACAACGTTCTTCACCCTATGGGATTTGACGCCTTCGGATTACCAGCAGAAAATGCAGCTATCAGCCGTGGGACGCATCCTTATAAATGGACGATGGAGAACGTAAAAAATATGCGTCGCCAACTTAAAAGCATAGGAGCGCTGTATGATTGGAGGCGCGAGGTTATCACCTGTCTCCCAGAATATTATGAATGGACGCAGTGGCTTTTCCTGAAACTCTATCACTCCGGGCTTGCCTATCGTGCAAAAGCACCAGTCAACTGGTGTCCCAATTGCCAGGCAGTACTAGCTAATGAACAGGTAGTTGATGAAGGGTCATGCTGGCGCTGCGGAACGTTAGTGACCAAGAGAGACCTGGAACAATGGTTCTTCAGAATTACCCAATACGCTGAGGAACTCCTCGACTTCAGTAATATGGACTGGCCCGAGCATATAAAAACGATACAGAAGAACTGGATTGGTAAAAGTACCGGGGCAGAAATCTCCTTCAACCTGGAGCATGCAAACATACCACAAAAGGAGATACGGGTATTTACCACACGCCCTGATACTATCTACGGTGTAACTTTTTTTCTTTTAGCACCAGAACATCCTTTAGTCACGTTATTAACAACTCCAGAGCAGAAAGCTGAGGTAGACAACTACATAACCTTGTGCAAACGTAGCACAGAGTACGAGCGAACTGCCACAGGGAGAGAAAAAACCGGAGTCTTTCTAGGAAGCCACGTAATCAATAGATTGAATGGTGAGAAGGTGCCAATTTGGATTACTGACTATGTGCTACCAAGTTATGGCACAGGAGCGGTAATGGGAGTTCCGGCTCACGATGAAAGAGACTTTGATTTCGCTAATAAATTCAATATCCCTGTGCGTACCGTTATTGCTCCTCCAAATTACTCTGCTGATCGATTAACGGAAGTGAATACCGGACAGGGTACAATGGTTAACTCCAACGAATTTAATGGAATGTCCAGCGAAGAAGGATATAATGCAATTTGCAGTTTGATGGAAAATAAAGGTTGGGGCAAACGCCAAACCATTTACCGTCTCAGGGACTGGCTCATTTCCAGGCAGCGCTATTGGGGAGCCCCTATCCCAATGGTTTATTGTGATAAATGCGGCTTAGTCCCCGTATCGGAGAAAGACTTGCCTGTGTTACTTCCCCCCGATGCTGAATTCAAACCTACAGGTGAGTCTCCTCTTAAATATTCCGAATCCTTTGTCAATACCGCTTGCCCCAGATGTGGAGAAGCAGCCAAACGCGAAACAGATACCATGGATACTTTCATGTGTTCAAGCTGGTATTTCTTACGTTATACCAGTCCCAAATCAAATAATGCGGCATTTGATGCAAAGAAACTGGGTTATTGGATGCCAGTTGACCTCTACACAGGAGGTGCCGAACATGCTGTCCTGCACCTTCTCTATTCGCGCTTCTTCGTTAAGGCGTTAAGGGATATGAAGCTTATTGATTTCGATGAACCTTTCACCCGTCTTTATAACCAGGGCACAATAATTTATCACGGCGGAAAAATGAGCAAATCCAAAGGCAACGTGATATCTCCTGACAAATATGTAGCTGAATTCGGAGCCGACGCCGTACGAGCATATCTAATGTTCATCGGTCCATGGGAATTAGGCGGAGAATGGAGCGATAGCGGATTCGTAGGTATAAGCCGCTGGTTGAATAGAATCTGGAAACTGATCGAGAAAGGCTATGCAGCAGAGATAGTTGATGAAACTTCGAAAAAAGAGCTTACCCATTTTATTCATAAGACAATTAAGAAAACAAGCACTGATATTAAATATTTCCGTTTCAATACCATGTTGGCTGCTCTTATGGAGTTTTGCAACTTCCTGTCAAAAGTACAGGAGAATAAAAGCGTCTCAGTTCAACTTTGGGAAGAAGCTATCAAAGTACTACTACTTCTACTGGCACCAACCGCACCTCATTTTACTGAAGAGCTATGGGCCAGAACAGGACATCCCTATAGTATTCATAACCAAACATGGCCAGACTGGAATGAACAACTAGCCAGTGAAGAAGAAGTTACACTGGCCATCCAGATAAACGGCAAACTAAGAGATAAAATTGTAGTATCGGCCTCCGCAACTGAGAAGGAAGTCAAGGAGTTGATTCTCGTAAGAGAGAGAGTAAAGTTATATACTGATGGTAAAGAAATCAGTAAGACCATCTATGTGCCAAAGCGGGTACTGAATATCATAGCAAAGTGAGAATAATATGAAAATTTGTTTAATAGGCGGGGGAATTATGGGAGAGGCAGTAATAAATTGCCTGCTCACTAAAAAAGTGGTAAAAAAAGAGGATATAGTAGTTAGTGACATCAGTAAAACAAGGCTAGAGTTGTTAAGCTCAAAATATAGAGTATGCGTCCTGGCAGATAGCAATAAAGCCATTGAAGGAACTGACCTGGTCTTGCTGGCGGTGAAACCTCAGAACCTGGAATCCGCAACGAGTGAGATAGGAGGCTTGTTACCAAATCAGCTCGTATTATCCATAATGGCTGGGACTAACCTATCTACATTACATAGTAACTTGAATCATCCCTGTATCATTCGTGCCATGCCCAACATGCCAGCACAAATAGGTGAAGGAATAATCGTATGGACTGCAACTGCCAAGGTTAACCAGAAACAAAAAGATATGGCCCAGACTATTTTCAAAGCCATGGGTGAGGAAATCTATGTTGATAACGAGAAGTATATTGATATGGCTACAGCTTTAAGCGGAAGTGGCCCAGCTTATGTGTTTTTATTTATTGAAGCACTTATCGATGCAGGAGTCCACATTGGGCTTCCCCGTGACATGGCACAAAAACTAGCAGTGGAGACGATAACAGGCTCAACGCATACCCTGCAGCAAACAGGCAAACATCCCGCTGAACTGAGAAACATGGTTACTTCGCCAGGAGGAACCACAGCTGACGCTCTGTTCCACTTAGAAAAAGGTGGATTCCGTTCGCTTATAGTGGAGGCAGTTACCGCTGCTTTTAATAAAGCGAGAAAACTATAAGGGCTGCCATCCTAAAACAGATCACAGCCCTTGTAGTAATATCCGTACTAACGGTTACCTGACGTTGTTAAATGTCAGGCTGGAGTTTTGCCTGGATTGAGTTTTCCCCACTTTTCTAGTAGTTGCTCTCGGCTTTCCTGCTGGTCAGAATTAGCAACTGCAGCATCTACGGGGCACACCTCAGCACACTGAGCCGCATCAAACCAACCTATACACTCGGTGCATTTATCAGCATCGATGACATAGTACTCTTCCCCTTCGCTGATTGCTTCATTTTTACACTCTGACTCACAAGCACCACAATTAATACATTCATCAGTAATCTTGTACGCCATTCTAGCCTTCCCTCCTGTATTTTTTATTATTTTAACAGTTTGTCTCGTTATTTAAAACTATTTGGCTCACCCTGCGAATTTCCTGTCCAATGCTAGAACGACATTATCAGGAACCATTCCCCTCACAGAACCCCCAAGACTAGCTATCTCCTTGATAGCACTAGAGCTAAGGAATTGATATCTAGCGCTTGTCATCAGGCAAACCATCTCAATATCAGGTGCCAGTTCTTTATTCATCAGAGCCATTGCAAGTTCCCTCTCAAAATCTGAAATCGCCCTTAACCCACGAACCATAACCTCTCCCTTCACGTTGTGGATAAAATCAATTGTAAGTCCACTGAATTGTTCAACACGTACATTTCTCAAATCTCTAACCGTCTCTTGAACCATGTCTACTCTCTCCTCAATAGAGAAAAGCAATCGCTTTTCTGGCTTATCATGAATACCAATAACTAACTCCTGAAAAACCTTGGAGGCTCGTTTGGCAATGTCGAGATGCCCTTCCGTGACTGGATCAAAGGTCCCTGGATAAACTGCAATGGTCATAACTTAAGCCTCCTTTTGATAAATGGTAATATAACTGTCACCATAGCGACGCTGTTTGACCAGCTTTAAACCTGTATAGTCCAATTTCAATGGAAATCGATTTCCATGACTGACCACCACCGTGGACAACTCCATCAATACTTTCGTGTTAGATAAAGTTAATAACAAATCATCAGTAGATGAATATGAATATGGAGGATCCAGGAAGACAACATCATAATTGTTATCAAGAAATATCATAGCCTGACTCACACTGCAACAATAGACATGTGCCTGATCTTGTAACCCGATCTTTTTCAAGTTGTACGCGATAGCATTGCAGCTTTTCTTATTCTGGTCTACAAAATCAACCCAATCTGCCCCACGGCTTAAGGCCTCTATGCCAAGAGCTCCACTACCAGCATACAAATCAAGAACACGAATCCCACTATCATTGAAGCTTCCCAGCATGGCAAAGATCGCCTCTCTTACCCGATCAGTAGTAGGTCGAACAAACCGACCTATAGGAACTTTTAACTGAATGCCCCTGAACTCACCACCTGTAATTCTCATCTAGCATCTCAATACTAAGTATACCATACGATGCATTTTGGAATAGCTAAAGGCAATCTACGTTTGTTGACTACAAACTAGGTATAATCTATAATTACGTTTGGTTGAGGATAGAAAAAGGGTATTTGATTAGGAGATAAAAAATGGCCACTGGCTTTGAAAGGTTTTCCGAGGGAGCTCGTAAGGTTCTAGCGCGCGCGCAAATAGAGGCGCAGCGATTGGGACATAATTTTATTGACACCGAACATATATTGCTCGGTATTGTTGCAGAAGAAACAGGTGTGGCAGCCAAAGTCCTCATCAACCTAGGCATCCCTCTTAAGAAAGTACAAGCAGCGGTGGAATTTGTAGTAGGAAAAGGAGACAGACAAACCACTGGTGATATTAGTCTTGCCCCTCGAGCAAAGAAGGTCATTGAGCTGGCAGTTGATGAGGCGCGCCACTTCAATTCTAATTACATCGGTACTGAACATCTGTTACTCGGCCTGCTACGGGGAAAAGATGGGGTAGCCAGCAATGTGATGGATAGCCTTGGTATTACAATGGAAAAAACTCGTGAGGAAGTTACCAAAACTATGCGGCAACAGGCGACCAGGGCTCGCACTACTCGCAGTACTTCGCGTACCCCTACCCTGGATCAAGTTGGAACCGATTTAACCGCCCTGGCCAGTGCCGGTAAACTCGATCCTATTGTTGGACGAAGCAAGGAAATTGAAAGAGTAATTCAAATTTTAAGCCGCCGCACAAAAAATAATCCTGCTCTCATCGGTGAGCCTGGCGTTGGCAAAACAGCCGTCGTCGAAGGGCTAGCCGCGCAAATAGTTGCAGGAAAAGTCCCTGAGCCATTAATAAACAAGAGAATCATTGTTCTGGATATAGGATCCCTTGTGGCAGGTACAAAGTATCGTGGTGAATTTGAAGAGAGATTAAAGAAAGTTATTGAGGAAGATAAAGCTGCTGGAAATTGCATTTTATTCATTGATGAAATGCAAACGATTGTAGGTGCCGGTGCCGCTGAAGGTGCCGTTGATGCTGCCAATATTCTGAAACCCCCCCTATCACGAGGTGAGTTACAGTGTATCGGTGCTACCACATTTGATGACTATCGTAAATATATTGAGAAAGACCCTGCCCTGGAAAGACGTTTTCAGAGTGTTCTGGTCGCTGAGCCGAGTGCTGAAGAAACCCTGGCTATCCTTCGAGGCATAAGCTCCCGCTATGAGGAATTTCACCATTTGACCATAAGTGATGAAGCTTTACAGTCAGCAACATCCCTGGCTGCCAGATACATACCAGATCGACGCCTTCCTGATAAAGCCATTGATTTAATAGATGAGGCAAGCTCTCGGGTACGTATCAAGCGAGGCAGCGCTCCCATGGGACTGACTGAATCAAGGCATGCTCTGGAGAATATGCGAAAGGAAAAGGAAGCTGCCATTGCTGCTCAGCAATATGAGTATTCAGCAGAACTACGTGAGCGCGAAGTTCAGCTAATCGAAAAACTCAACATGATGGAGAAAGAGTGGCAAATCAAACAGGAGGAAGGTAAACCTACCGTTACAGCAGATGACATCGCGGAAGTTTGTAACATGTGGACGGGAATTCCAATAATACAATTAACTAGTGCTGAGACTGCACGTCTACTCCAGATGGAAGAAACGTTACACAAACGAATAATCGGTCAAGATGAAGCCATAACCGCTATAGCTAAAGCAGTCAGGAGAGCACGAGCAGGATTGAAAGAGGTGCGGCGTCCAATTGGGGCCTTTATATTCTTAGGGCCAACAGGTGTCGGTAAAACTGAGTTAGTCAGGGCTTTGTCCGAATTCATGTTCGGTAGCGAAGACACCTTGGTTCGGATAGACATGTCAGAGTTTATGGAACGTCACTCTGTAGCTCGTCTTGTTGGAGCGCCACCAGGTTACATCGGCTACGAAGAGGGTGGTCAATTAACCGAGGCCGTCAGACGTAAATCCTACTGCTGCATCCTTCTGGATGAGATTGAGAAGGCACACGATGATGTATTCAATATACTACTGCAGATTTTTGATGACGGGCACTTAACAGACGCGAAAGGTCGCCGGGTTGATTTCCGAAATAGCATTATCATTATGACCAGTAACATAGGTGCCGAACTTATTAAGCGAGAAATGAACATCGGCTTCATTACCCACGTTGAAAACAAGGAAAACCAGCAGGCGGAATATCAAAAAATGAAAGAGAAAGTCCTTGGAGAGATGAAGAAAAGGTTCCGCCCTGAATTCCTTAATCGCCTTGATGCCATGGTAGTATTCCACTCTCTAACCAGAGAGCATATTCGTAAGATTGTTGATTTAATGTTATCTCAGGTTACAGAATCCCTTAAGGAGAAGGATATCTCTTTGGAAATCACCGACTCTGCAAAAGATCTTCTGGGTAAAGAAGGATTCGATCCCGTTTTTGGCGCACGTCCTCTACGTCGTACAATCCAAAATTTGGTTGAAGATCCTCTCGCTGATTCATTGTTACAAGGTGAATTCTACCCTGGAGACAGTGTAATGATAGACACTGATAATGAAAAGATAGTAATCAGACCACTGGTTAAGGAAGCTTTACCTACATAGCCAAAGGGAAACAATAAAATAGCACTGATTAGTAAAACAAAGGCATTAATCACCACCAGGAGTGCAGTTAAAAGTATCGGATAACCGATTTGAAATCCAACGGCGGCAATAAAGCAAAGCTAAAGCAAGTCTTTCTTTGCCAGCAATGTGGCAAAGAAAGTACCAAGTGGCTTGGGCGGTGCCCAAATTGTGACGCATGGAACACATTTGTAGAAACTACTGTCAGCCGTTCCTTACCTTCATCCAACCATCCGAAATCCACTACAAGCGAACTAATGGAGCTTTCTCAAGTTAGGACTTCCACGCATCTTCGATTGCCCATAGGTTTATCCGAAATGAATCGTGTTCTAGGAGGTGGCTTAGTTCCTGGCTCATTAATACTTATTGGAGGAGAGCCGGGAATAGGTAAATCTACGCTACTGATACAATTAGCGGCAATATTCGCTGAGACTAACAAGCCTGTAGCTTACATTTCTGGAGAAGAGTCTGTAAACCAGATTAAACTTAGAACGGAACGCTTAAACATAAATGATCAAGGGTTGTTCGTTCTTCCTGAAACCAATTTACTCGCAATACTGGAGCATTTAGAGAAACTGTCTCCCCAACTTATAGTAATAGACTCAATCCAAACCATGTATTCGGAAGATATCGCCGGAGTACCCGGTAGTATCAGTCAAATACGCGAGTGCACGTTGCAATTAATGCATTGGGTCAAACAGAAGAATATTCCAGCATTTATAACCGGACATGTAACCAAGGATGGTTCCATTGCCGGACCTGGAACATTGGAGCATATTGTCGATGTAGTGCTCTATCTTGAGGGGGAAGCCTTCAGTAACTATCGAATATTGAGAAGTGTAAAAAATCGCTTTGGTTCTACCAATGAGGTAGGTATATTCGAGATGTGTCATGATGGAATGAAAGAAGTGAATAATCCTTCCGAGGTATTTTTATCCAAATACAATGACTCCTCCGTTGGTTCAGTCGTCGTCCCGCCACTTGAGGGAAGCCGTCCACTGCTCGTAGAAATCCAGGCTCTAACTACACCTACAACCTTCAGTTCTCCCAGGCGCGTTGCCAATGGCATTGATTTTAATCGGCTTCTACTCATCAGTGCCGTGCTCAGCAAGCGTGCAGGACTGCGCCTTTACAGCCAAGATATCATAGTTAACGTGACTGGTGGATTAAAAATAAGCGAGCCAGCAGTAGACTTGGGGGTCGCCTTGGCCATAGCATCCAGTTTTTATGACAGGAAACTTCTCCCAAACTTAGTTGTCCTGGGAGAAATAGGGCTAAGTGGAGAATTAAGGACTGTCCCCCAGATTGAGAGGAGAATCACAGAGATAGCTCGATTGGGCTTTAAGTCGTGCCTGCTTCCCAAACTTGTGTCAAGCCCCTCAGTTATGGCTAATGCTCCCAAGCTCCTCGAAGCAAGGACTCTGGTTGAAGCTCTGCATCTGGGTATAGAGAAAAAGAAGGAGAAAGTCGTTAGTGGATAATAGGCCCCGATTAGGAGCTATCATTGTCGCCGCTGGCAAGAGTGAACGTATGGGTGGAGTAGATAAAATATTCACACCCCTAGCAGGTAAAACCTTGTTGGAATGGTCAGTGGATACCTGCCAAAAATGTCAGCTTATCCAACAAATAGTTATTGTGCTGGACAATGACAAATTAAAGACGGGACAGGAATTAGCAAAAAGAAAAAACTGGTCCAAGGTTACAGCAATATGTGCCGGGGGGCATCGACGACAAGATTCAGTGAAAGAAGGCCTGTGTAGACTGAGTAGCTGCAACTGGGTCATGGTTCATGACGGAGCTCGTCCCTTTCTCACTATAGACTTAATCCAGAGAGGCATCGAAACAGCTACTGAAAACAAGGGTGCTGCTATAGCTGCGATACCAGTTAAAGATACAATAAAACTCGCAAACGATCTCAGGGTAATTGTGGAAACTTTACCGCGTAGTCTATTATGGGCGGCACAAACACCACAGATATTCAGCTCCGAGCTAATAACCAGGGCATATGAAACACTTACTTGCGAGGTTACCGACGATGCCTCCGCCATAGAGCAACTGGGACATAGTGTGAAGATTTACTTTGGCTCTTATAGTAATATAAAAATAAATACACCCGAGGATTTACTGACAGCAGAGGTCCTTTCTCTAACGATGGACTAACAAACATCACGCTTAGCCGCTATGGTGAATTGCATATGGAAAAACCTAATTTAAGAGTCGGCATTGGCTACGATAGCCACCCCTTTGTTCCAGGGCGTAAGCTCATATTGGGGGGTGTTAGTATTTCACATGATAAAGGACTCTCCGGGTGGAGCGATGCTGATGTAGTTATCCATGCCATTATTGATGCCCTATGCGGGGCTGCAGACCTCGGCGATAAAGGCATTCTTTTTCCTCCGGGAGATGCAGAATTTGAAGGTATCTCCAGCCTTATTCTCCTTGGTAAAACACATGAATTACTTAAAATAAAAGGCTTCGGGCTAATTAATATTGACAGCACTATTATCGCTGAACAGCCACGTCTTTCTCCATACATCCCTGAAATGCGTACCACCATCAGCCAGGTTCTAAATATCGATTCAACCCTGATAACTATCAAGGCAAGTAGCTCTAATAGCTTGGGCTTTACGGGCAGAGGAGAAGGTATAGCTTCTCACTCCATAGCTCTAATCTGGAAATCTCCCTAACTTTAACCGTCCCCCATACTTCAAACAAGCATTGTTTTATTCCTCTGAACATAATTTAACGTGCGCTTGACAAAAAGTCATCTTGTTAATAGAATAGTTATTGACATATGTTCATAACGATGCAAGTTAAGGAGGTTTGTCAATGTCAAGGCCGGTAAAGCTGCGTTGTATAGCGCAAATGCCGCAATTCAGTTACTTCAAACCGTTAGGTGTACCGGCTCGCATCCTAAGTAAAGTGAGTCTTTCAGTCGAGGAAATAGAGGCTATTCGGCTTAAAGATATGGAAGGATTAGAGCAGGAGACCAGTGCTAAAATGATGTGTGTCTCCAGGCCAACCTTCCATCGCATACTGCAATCGGCGCGTAATAAAATTGCCGAAGCACTGGTAACTGGTAAAGCGATTCAAATTGATGGTGGGAACTATGGTTTTCCGCAAAGTCGTTTTACCTGTAATGAAGACGGACACAAGTGGAATGTGCCATTTGATGTCCTGGCAAGCGAAGAACCCATATCCTGCCCTAATTGTTTCAGCGCCAATATTAAACCTGATTATCCTATCCCTCCTTTTAATTGTGGCAGAAAGGGAAAGGGAGGGTTTCGCAGAGGAAGAAAGTGCTAGAAGTCGGTGACAAGAGAGGGAAAAGATTATTGGGACAGTAGATACCTGATATTTCTTTAATAGGAGAGCTATTAGAAGCAAATAAGGATAATTCTAACGCATAAGTTAATAATAGGAGGGAAATCATGCCAGGATTTGATGGAACAAGCCCCAGAGGAATGGGAGCAATGACAGACGACTCAAGAAAAAGAGATTGACGTGCTAAGAGAACAGTCTCGGGTCATACGAGACCAGCTATCTCGGATTGAAGCTCGAATAAAAATACTTGAGCCTACAGGCATTTAACACCTGTCACTCCATGTTTAAACAACTACAAATTCAAACATTCAGGAATTCGTACTTTAGTTTGTATCAATAAATGTGCTATAAATTAGAGTGTCCTATATCAGACTGGGTTTTCCAGCGAATGCGAAAGTATTAGTGCAACTGTAAAGCTGCGTCTCAATAAGATAGATATCAGATTCATGATGTATGAGAGAAGGCCCT
>SDBU01003331.1_pt1 | contig 20519 bp, 17 predicted proteins | sample 2277071 | NCBI WGS metagenome assembly SDBU01 (sample SAMN10397929, study PRJNA504765) | marine sediment metagenome | isolation source: marine sediment core GS08_GC12, 126 cmbsf | place: Arctic Ocean: Gakkel Ridge, Loki's castle | collected 2008
GCCTGGAGCATGTCCAGAGCCTCGGGGCCGCGGCACTCGCCGATGATCAGCCGGTCCGGGCGCATGCGGAGGGCGTTGCGGACGAGGTCGCGAATCGTGTACGCCCCGCGCCCCTCGATGTTGGGCGGGCGGGTCTCCAGTCGCACCAGGTGCTCCTGGGGCAGTTGCAGCTCGGCCGAGTCCTCGATGGTGATGATTCGCTCATCGTGGCTCACGAACGCCCCCAGCACGTTCAGCGTGGTGGTCTTGCCGCTGCCGGTGCCGCCGCTGATGAGAATGTTCTTCCGGGCCTGCACGCAGCCTTTCAGGAACGCGGCCGTGTTGGGCGTGAGGGTGCGGCGCTCGATGAGGTCGTCGATGGTGAACGGGATGCGGGCGAACTTGCGAATCGTCAGGATCGGCCCGCACAGGCTGAGCGGGTTGATCACCGCGTTCACTCGCGACCCGTCGGGCAGCCGCGCGTCCACCAGCGGGCTGCTGCGGTCGATCCGCCGGCCGATCGGGGTGATGATCCGCTCGATGATGTTGTGCACGACCTCGTCGCTGAAGAAGCTCCGCCCGGAGTCCTGCATGACGCCGTCTTTCTCGAGGTAGATATGGTCCTTCCCGACGACCATGATTTCGTTGACGTTGGGCATCTCCAGCAGATCCTGGAGCGGCCCGTAGCCCAGCACGACGTCCTCGACCTCCTTGTGCAGCATTCGCCGGACCATGTACAGGCCGTTGTCCCGCGTGATCCGCCGGCCCATCCGCCGGATCTGGGCGGGGAAGTCGGCCTCGACGGTGGCCACGTCTTTCTTCACCGTCTCGGGGCGAAGCACCAGCGAGAAGTCCGAGATGATATCGCTGACCAGCCGCCCGACGTCGTCCTCCAGCTTGGCGTCCAGCACGTCGGTGTCCTCGAAGCCGTAGCTGTAGACCATCTTGCCGGTGCAGCGCTGGGTGATTTCGGTGAGGGTCTGCCGCCAGAGGAACTCCCGGACCAGATGGTTGGCCATCTCCTTGTCCACCTCGCCCAGGTGGTCGGTGATGATCTCATCGAGGTGCGTCTTGATCAGGTGGACGTAGTCGGCGTCGTCCCGGCTGGCGCTCCCGCCGGCGGCGCGCAGGTTCAGTCGCTCGAGCAATTCGGCGTGGAGCTTTTGCTCCAGCGTGATCACGCGTTTGCGGGGGGTGACCGTCCGCCCGTGCTGCCGCCCGACGCGCCCCTCGCCTTCCATCATGTAGACGCTGAACTCGCCGATGCGGATTTCGTCCCCGTACTCGATGCGGGCCTTCTCGTGCGTCGGCACGTCCTTGTTGCGAACCACCACGCCGTTGAGGCCCAGGCTCTCGATGAAGAAGTGCCCTTCCTGCTTGAACAGGTGGGCGTGCCGCCGGCTGACGAACGGGCTGTGCAGGCAGACGGTGTTGCCCTCTTCCCGCCCGATCGTGATATCCTCGCCGGTGACCTGCAGGATTTCACGCTTGTCGGTGTACTGGTTGTAGACCCAAATCTCCACGCTCGTCCGCCTCTCCCCCCGCCGCCTCACCCTCTCGTTTCTCCTGCTCTCCTGCTCTCCTGCTGTAAGCTGCGTGCAATCTTTCTTGCACGCAGCTTAGTGCTCGAGCCACTCCCGTACCGGCTTGGCGATTCTGCTGACCGTAATGAGGACGCCGCCGGGGGTGCGAAGCCTCTTGTGCAGGGCGGGGTGCTCGTTCTCTTTGGCGATGCTGTCGTCGTCCGCCGACCGCGCGACCACGGTGAACTTCTTCACGGCGGCCTCGACGTTCTTGATCGGGTCCACCAGGTCCGGCGGCACGTGAATCGTCATTTTGCTGAAGCTGCCGCCCCTGCCCGAACTGACGCTCTCCTTGCCGTCGACCTTGAGCACCTTGACGTATTCGAGGATCAACTGTGATCGCGGCCGCGAGTCCGAGGCCGTCTGGAGCACCCCGTGCAGGTCCACCCGGCTGCCGCGCTTGATGTGGGCACCGGGCGCGCCTTTGGGGTCGACCACCACGTCGAAGGTGCGCCACCCCTTGATCAGCCCCTCGTTCCGTTCCGCCTCCGTCCCGGACATTTCGCCGGTATCGGCCAGCCGCAGCAGGCTGTTGGCCTTGATGGCATGGGAAACGGTGGTCTGGCCCAGGTTGATGTCACGGTACCGCCTCAGCCCCACCAGTCTGTCGGCGATCTCCCCGGGGAACCTGACCTCCGCGACGTTCTCCTCGGTCAGCCGCTGGCCGGCTTTGAGGCTCGTCTTGATCAGCGCGAAGCTCACCTGGTTGGCTTCTCGCCGGCGCTGATCGTTCCATCGCTGGTAGTTGAACAGGATCACGAACAGCACCCCCAGCACCACAGCCACCAGCAGCAGCTTGCCGTTCTCGAAGGCCTTCGGGGAATTTTCAGGCATCGCTTTCTCCTCACCGCCCGCCCGGGCCGGAGCCGGGGGCGGGGGACGTCGGTATCCTCAGGGCCCGGTCGGGTCTATACGCGTAATCACTGCCACTATACTCACCCAATCGCCTTCGGCCTGCAAGTGAAGGCTCAGCACGTCGCTAGCTTTGCGGAACACGGTCGCCTGGCCACCATCGCCCGGTGCCGGCAGCGGCGTGGGGCGCCACCCCGCCGCCGCCAGTGGTTTGGCCATCAATTCGGCGACGGCCTCGACGGTGCCGGCGGCGAGGTACTCCGCCTTGATCAGCCGCTGCCCCAGCGGCCGGTACGCCACCAGCGAGCGCCGCCGCGAGCCGGCCGGCATGGGCAGGTCCTCCGGCAACTCAGCGATCGACACGGGGACGGTCACGCCGCCAGGGTCCCCCGCGGCCGGGCTCGCCGCCAACATGGCGGGCGCCGTCGACGGCCGGGCGCCGCGGTAGCGCCCGTCGGACGGCAGTCGCACCAGCCCGGGGTCGGCCGGCCGCGTCGCCGACCACCGCCTCGCATGCAGCAGCAGCCCTCCCGCGGCGGCGACCACGGCCAGAAACAGCACCGCCACGATCCACCGCTCGGCGCGGGCTCGCCGCCGGGGGGTATCGGGCCTTGTTGTCAACTCGTCGGTGCTCATGGGGTCAGCGCCGCCCGTGAAGGCCGGCCGGGGGAGCGGCAAGCGGCTACCAGTTGGCGTCGTACAGCGAGATCATCCGCTGGGCCAACGGCTCACCGGCCCCGTTGATGTTGCCCAACTGCTCGTGAAGAATCGGATAATACCGCTCGCGGAGCACCTCCCACTCGTTGGCCCGGCGGCGGACCCATTCCTCACCTTCCCGCCCGAAGGCGTAGCTGAGCGTGCTGTCGATGCTTCGGGCCACCGGCAGCGGCGGGGAGTACCTCGCCGTCAGGTCCATCGTCTTGCCTTTGGGCCATGCGGTGAAGAACTCCTCCGCCATCAGGGCCGCCTCGGCGTCGATATCGTCCGTCGCTTCCAACCACCGGTCCCGGGCGTCTTCGGGTCCCTGAGTCTGCGGCCGGTCGACGCTCGGGTTCTCCAGCAGGTTGCTGTTGGCCGCGTGCGGGGCTCGCGTGCCCCCCTCCAGCGACCGCCACACCATGTACCGGTTGGCCACCACCACGTGCTGCTTGCGCATGTGGGACCAGCCCATAAACAGCATCAGCCCCAGCACCACCATCAGCAGCGGCAGCGTCAGCAGGAACTCGGTCATCGCCGTGCCCCGGCGACGTCGCCACGACCTGTCGTTTCCGGTTCGTATCGTCACGCCAATTCCATTCAATGCCGAAGCGCCTGGTTGGACAGCGATTCGTCGAATAGCTCCAGGTACTCGAGAATCTCGATGAGTTTCTCGGTCACCACGATGTCGGCCACCGCGCCGGCCTCGGTGCCGCCGCCTTCGACCGGCGTCTCGAGCGCCGCGGCCATGCGGCCGGCCCACTCGGGCAGTTGGGTCACCGGCACCAGTTGCGCCCGCCAGTCCTGGGTCCACAGATCCCAACTGGTGGGGTTGTACAGTTCCGCCTGGGCGACGGCCACCATGCGGCCGGAGGGGTTGCCGCTGCCGAACCGCTGCGGCCATGCCGAGGGCCAACTGCTCCGCCGGGCGACGCCCAGGTAGGTGAAGTGCTTCCGCCGGAGCGGATCGGTATCGTGGTGCGGCGTCCTGACGTTGTACACGCCGTCGCGGGTGTCCATGAGGAACGGCATCGGCAGAGTATCCATCTCGTCGGCGTCGAAGTTCGCCGGGTTGTGAATCGGCTCCTCGGTGCCGAAGTCCGCCCCGCCGAAGATGTCCCGCATGATCGCCCACGGCGGATCGCTGGTCATGCTGTAGTCGTACGTCGCCGGGCGACGGGGGTATTCCTCGGGGGGGTACTTCTCCTCGAGGGCCGGGAACCTGCTCCGGATGATCTGCCAGATGCGCCCGTCTTTCATGCTCTGAAGCTTCTCGCGGAACTCCGTCGGCGAGAAGTCGACGTGCCAGATGTAATCCGCGATTCGCGGCCCCCACGGCTTCGACAGGGCCACCTGGACGTGGATGTCGAATTCCCGCGGCACGCCCTGAATGCGGGAGCTGGGCTTGATGCGGACCTTTAGCGTGACCCCGGTGCGGGCGGTCTCGGTCTCGCGGTTGTGCCAGCCGGACTCGATCACCTGCCGCGGGTCGTGCACGTTGCTGGCCTGCGGGTCGTTGGCGGTCTGCTGGACCCGGCTGTCGGTGGGCCCGTAAGGCCCGATGATCGCCAGGCGGAAGTGGACCGTCAGCTCGGCTCCCTCTTCGTCGTCCTCGGCCCTCGTGCGAGCGGCCGCCCAGTTGATCTCCCAGTCCGGGTCGTGGCGCATCTCCAGCTTCGCCTGCCCGCTCCCGACGAACTGCGGCTCGAACATGTACCGCAGCTTGGTGTTCATCAGGTCGTGGAAGATGCGGTCCAGCCGCCGGCCGCCGCGGCTGTAGTGCGGCACGGAGTACTTCAGGTCGTCACGCCAGTAATCGTCGATACGCCGCTGCATCCACCCGACCGGCCCGTAGCCGATATAGCCCATCAGGTCCCCCCGGGTCACGGTGCCCTGGCGTTCCCGCGGCCAGGAGCCGCCACCGCCGGGGCCGGAGGCGTACTCCTCATCCGGCATGCTCGTCCACTCCCAGTAGTGATCGCGGAACTTGTACAGCCGGGCGAACGGCCCGCTATGCCGCAGCAGCGCCTCGATCTGCTCTTCGGTGTAGGGCTCCGGGTCGCTCCAGCGCCCCCGGCGCCTCGGGCCGAACCCCAGATCGGGGATCCATCCGTGCACCAGCAGCGTGTCGCGCGTGCCGGGGCTGCGGTACCAGTCGCGCCACTCCCCCTGCACCGCCGGCAGCTTGGGCAGCACCGGCACGACGAACCCCTCCTCGGCCAGGCTCGCCCGCGCGTAGGCGGCCGCGTTGGCCTGGGCGCAGACGCCGGCGGTCTCCACCGTGGCCTGGTTGAACTGATTCACGTGCCGGGCGGCCACCCAGAACGCCCCGTGCGGGGAGGGCCCGGCGCCCCCTTCCAGCCAGTACGTCGTCGACTCGGTCACGTCGATCCCGCCTTGGTTGAACAGGTCGTCGGCGGGGATGAGGATCTCCCGCTCGGTGATCAGCTCGTTGCGGATATTGGTCTCGGCGTCCAACGTCGGCTGGTGCATCGGCCCGCCGGGGCCGGCGTCGGGCAGTTGGTCCTCCATCCGCTCCAGCAGCGCCTCGGCCTGGCGGAGCGAGAGTTCCACGTTGGCCGGTTGGGAATCGTACACCAGCACCAGCGCCAGCATCCGGCTCATGGCGATGTTGTTCATCGCCACCGTGTTCATGCACCGGGCCATCTGAATGGCCCCGCTCATGCTGGCCGAGTCGGCCGCGTCCTGCACGGACGCCCGCCGGCTGGCGTGATCGCCGATGTTCATCACCAGGAATAGCAGACCCATCAGCACCAGGATCGCCAGCAGCGCGATGATCATCACCTGCCCCCCGCGCCCTCGCCGGAACCTGATCTGTCGGTTCGCCGCCATCGGTTCGGCCCTCTCTGTTGCTAACGTTCAAGAAGTCGAATCTGTTTCGCACTTTCGTGCGTCTGTTGCTGGTACTTCTTTCCTTGTCTTTCTCTTTGTGCTCTGTGCCCTCTGTGGTGCTTTCGCTGTTGACGCCAACGCGGAGCAAGCTCCGCCGCTAAACATTGATGTCGATCTTTTTGTTTTTGCGTAGCCTCATCTGCGTTTATCTGCGTTCATCTGTGGCTCATTCGGTTTGGGGGAGCCTACTATGGCGACCAGTCCTTCAACGCCTGCTCCACATCGGCGATCAACACGGCCACCTCGGGCGTCTGAATGTGACGCTGCGCCCGCAGGAAGTGCGCCCGCGCGTCTTCCAGGTGGTTGCTCGCCAGGGCCTCGTGACCGTCGGCCAGGGCCCACTCGTACCGCCCTTGCGTCTTCAGCCGGGTCGCCTCGGCCTTCGGCGCCTCCAGCAGGCCCTGGGCCACCGTCTCGGCCTTGGCCAGCGTCTCCACCGCCTGCTTGTACTGCTTGGCCTCCAGCAGATCCCGGCCCTTGGCCAGCAGCGTGTAGAACTCCCGCTCCTGGTACAGCGCCGCGGTACGCCGCTCGACCTCCATGATGACGGTGGCATCGCCGGGCTTGGCCAGGCGGGCCTTCTCGTACTCCATCAGGGCGTCGTCCCAGCGTTTGTCTTTCCGGGCGGCGTCGCCGGCGGCCAGGTGCAGGTTAACCTTGGCATCGGCGAGCATGCCGGTCAGTTCCGCGTCCTGTGCCGTGATGGGGGAAGCTTCCAGCAGCGCCACCAGTTCGGCATACTTGCCGGCGACGTTCAGCCTGTTGGCCTCGGCCAGCAGCGTTCCGCGATTCGCCGACGCCTGCATCGTCGCCAGCGCCGCGACCACCTTCGGCAGCTTCTTGTAGGTCAGCGACTCCTCGAAGGCCTGCTTCCGCTCGGCGCCCGAGAGGGTCATGCCGCGCTCGTAGGCCTCCTCGGCCCGCAGCCCCTTGAGCATGTCCACGAACGGGCCGTAGGAGGTCGGCCCGCCAATGGCCATCCCCGAGGCGATCAGCGTCCGCAGCCGGTCCTCGATAACCACCACGTTGGCGATCTGCACCTGACGCTTCTTCAGCGGCGCCAGGTTCGCGTCGCTCGTCGCCCGCCCGTACTCGATAAGAGCCGCGATGTACCCTTCGGCCGCCTTCAGCCGCCCCAGCCGATCCCTGACCGCGTCGGGAAGGCCGACGGCTTTGTATTTCTCCCGGGCGTCCTTGATGTCGTCACGGGCTTTGGCCAATTCGGCGGCGTTCAGGCTCGATTCCAGACTCGACAGCGCCGCGTCACCCCGGAGAAGCCGCCTCTGGAAGTCATTGAGGTTCCGGGTCAGGTTCGCGACCGCCTCATCGCCCTCGTCGATCAGCTGCCGGGTCCGGGAATCGGTCTCCGCGGCCAGCAGCGAGTCGCCCGCCGCCACGCGACGCCCGTTCCGCAGATCCACCGGCGGCGCCTCCAGGCTGTCGAACTGCGCCAACTGCTCCCGCGCCGTGTCGTATTGCCCGCCTTTGATCGCATTCTCGGCGGCGGTCAGGTACGCCGATGCTTTTTTGCGGACGGTCTTCTCTTTCAGGAAAGCTTTCGTCTCGCCCAGATCGAGCACCTTGAGCTTCTTCGCCTCTTCGCAGGCCGTGTCGGCGGCCGTCCATGCTCCCGACAACATGGCCAACTGCCCCTGGCACATGAACGCCCTGGCCTTGGCCTTGGGCAACCCCTTCTCCACGTCGTCGAATTCCGAGACGAACTGCTGGTACTTGCCGAGGGCTTCCTGGTAACCCGCCCTGGCGGCGTCCACGTCGCCGTTGAAGTACGCCTTGCCCGCCTCCTGGTAAACGCTCGTCGCCGCTTGGTACAGGGCGGCGGCCTGGCTCTCACGTGCGGCGCCCCGGCCGCGCAAAACCACCGCCACCACGATGCCGGCGGTAATGGCGAGCACGCCGGCCGAGATGGCCAGAATCAGCTTCGTGCGGGGGCTCATCGGCACCTTGGGGATCGCCGCGGTTCGCTCCTCGCCGGACGGCTCGGCGCCCTCGGTCGGCAGGGCCAGCGCCTCGGCCGGCCGACCGTCCGCCGAGATCTCCACCGGAACGCGGGCCGTCTCCGTCGCCGCCTCGCCGTCGCGGCCGGCCCGAGCGGCGGCGCCCGCCCGGCCCCCTTTGCGCCTCTGGACGCCGAACGCCTTTCGCAGATCCTTCATCGCCTGCTCGATGGACTCATAGCGCTGGGAGACGTCCTTGTGCATCATCCTGGCCACGATCTCCGCCAGCGCCGCGGGCACCTTCCCGTTGACCTCCGAGAGCTTCGGAACGGTCGATTCGGTGTCCGCGTGCCACTTCATCCACCGGAGGCTCTCGCTGTGCGGGTCGCGGACCACGTCGTGGAAGAGGTTGCGGAAGAAGCTCCGCCCGGTGAGCATCTCGTAGGCGATGAACCCGAGGCTGTATATGTCCGACCGCGCATCCACCTGCCCGCCGGTGAACAGCTCCGGCGCCATGTACTTGGTCGTGCCCAGGGCCATCGACTCTTCCCCGCCCTGCTGGGCCGCCACGCCGAAGTCGGTGATGGTGGCGTTGTGGTCGCGCGTGACGATGATGTTGGACGGCTTGATGTCGCGGTGCACGATCCCCTGGGCGTGGGCCGCCTTCAGCCCGCTGCCGATGTGCCAGATGATCTCCAGCGCCGCCTGCACCGGCACGGCGTGCTCCTGGTGATCCAGCACCGCCCGCAGCGTGTGCCCGCTGACGTACTCCATCACCATGAACAGCCCGGTCTCGTCTTCCACCAGCTCGTGCACGGCCACGATGTTCGGATGCGACCCCCCCAGCCGCGCCAGGATCTGCGCCTCGCGGCGGAAGCGCTCGAGGAACTGCGGGTCCCCCGCCAGGTGCGTAGAGATCTGCTTGATCGCCACCTGCCTGTCCAGCAGCGCGTCGTAGCCCTTGTAAACGATCGCCTGGCCGCCGACCCCCACGCGGCCGGTGATCACGTACTTGCCCACTTGGGCGCCTTCGGGCAGCCCGACTTGCGGGGTCGTGTCTTTGTCGGTGTCCTGTGCCTCTGCCATGGTTCCTCAGGTGTCGCCCGGCGGTCAACGCGGAAGCAGCGTCTCCCCGGGCACCTCCACCGGCCCGCCACTGGGCGGGTCGTATTCCTCGGACGAGTTGTTCCTCACCCACTCGATCCTGACGTTGTCCGGCCGACCCTGGTTGACCAGCACGTAGCTGGCCGTCACTTCGGTGTAGTAGTGCCCGCCCGAGTCGAGTTCCCCGTCGGCGAAGATTCGGCAGGCATACGGCACGGGCAGGTACAGCCGGTGGGTCACGATGACGCGAATGTCCTCGCGCGGCCCGTAGTTCCCGTCGTGATCTTCGGGGAAGGCCGGCGGCTCCAGCTCGATCCTCGTGTTGCGGTCGTCATCGGCGTAAGCGTACTTGCGCGCGAGCTTCTCGCCCACCCAGCCGGGCACCGGTTCGTCGTAGGCCGCGCTGATGGTCGCCATCGCCGCGCCCAGCTTGTCGCTCTCGCTGCTGGCCGGGTTGGACCGCCCCGGCGACCCCGCCGCCGGCAGCAGCGCCAGCACGGCCGCCCGGCGAATCCGCAGGCGTTTGTCCGAGGCGCCGTCGGGGCCCAGCTCGTTGCGAATCTCCTGCCACGTGTGGGTGGGTATCTCCACCACCGCGCTGCGAGCGGCGCTGTAGGCGGCGTAGTGCACCAGAAGGTTGCCCACCATCACCAGGGCCGTCTGCACCATCACCAGCACAATGCCCATGGCGATGGGAAATACCAGCGTGAACTCCACCACCGCCACGCCGCGCTCGTCGGAGACCGAGAACCGCCGCCCGCGCCGGCCCAGGCGAACCATGGCGGTCAGCACCAGTTGCAGCGCCACCGCGCAGCCCATCAGCAGGACACCGCAGCGGATGAATAGCTCCGATCGCAGGGCCTGGGCCCACCACGCCGTCCCCCGGGCCGCCCACACCCACATCCCCGTCAATATCAGCAGGCATACCGGCAGGGCCAGGGCCGCCACGCAGGGCCGCCACGACCGCCGTTCCGGTTGGCCGGTATCCGCCATAAGGGCCTCTAAGTCATTGTACGCCGCTCGGCGGCCGTCCGGACCGCCTGTTCCGTGCCCCGCGGGGCCGGCATTCCGTCTTACCACCCTATCAGCCGCATCGTGAACGGCCCGTCGAGCAACCAGTCGACCATCGCCCCGGCCGCCCCCACGCACAGGGCCACGCCGAAGGGGATCTTCAGGCTCTCCGGCCCCTCCTGCCACCGGGCCTTGATCCCCGGGGTCAGCGCCAACCCCAGCGTCAAGCCGATCCGCTTGAGTGTCTGGCCCACCACCCGCCGCCGGATCATCACCGCCGCGGCCATCGCCGCCGCGACCGCGAAGCCGAGCATCATCGCCGCGATGACGAACTGCCAACCGGTCAACGCCCCGATGGCCCCCATCAGCTTCGCGTCGCCGCCGCCGATGCCCCCGATCAGCCAGCACACCAGCATCGGGGTGAAGCCGGCGGCGAAGCCGGCCGCCGCCGCCAGGGCCCCGTCGATGCCGTACAGCCACGACTGGGCGGCGAAACCGACCACGATGGCCGGGTACGTCACCACGTTGAGTATCTTCCCGCGCCACACGTCCGTCACGGCCGCGGCCGTCACCGTGACGCCCAGCACGACAATCGCCCATATCTCCGGCGGGCCGTTCATGCCGTCAACACACCCGCCTCACTAGTCGTACTCGTAATCATCAGCCTTCGCCCTCTGACGGTCCCACGTCCCTGTGACCCACTGGGTGATCTCATCCTTGAAGTACAGCAGCAGCCCCAGCAGCGGCAGGACGATCGCCGCGATGATGAGCAGCTTCTCGAGGCCCTCGGCCCCACGCTCATCGCGGTGCAGCCGGCCGGCCGCCGCGCCGATTCGTTTCAGTGCATTTCTCATAAGCTCACTTCCTATCTTCCCTCATGCCAAGCCGTTACAAGCCGTCACCGCACGGATGTCGCTACGGGAACGGCATCGAATTCATAAACGTCATCATCCGGTACTGGGCCACCACGATCTTCAGGCACAGCGTGAAGACGTACAGCAACGGCAGCGCTATCGCCGCCAGCACCAGGGCCCATTCCAGCGTCACCTGGCCCGCCTGGTCTCCATGCAGCGGCCCGCCAAGCCGCCGGAGGGCCCGCCGGATCGCCCGCCGGACTGCCCGCCGAATCGTCATGGTTACTCCAGGCCACACTCTAAATACCGAAAATCTCGCCCACCGTACCCATGTTTTCACGCTGGGCACGCAATTTCGGCTCGTCGCGGCACACGCTCACCGCCCCCGTCCACACCAGGTCACCCGCACCCAGGCGGCCCTTGCCGCTCTCGTCGAGGGCATAGGCGAACATATCCTGCAGGCGGTACTGCCCCGCCTCGCCCAGCGGCATCACCTCGGACACCTGCGTCAGCCCGCGCCGCCCGTCGTTGAAACGCGTCACCTGCACGATCACGTCGATCGCGCTGGCCACCTGGGCCCGCAGGGCGTGCAGCGGCAGCTCCACCTGACCCATCATCGCCAGGGTCTCCAGGCGGCTCAGGGCGTCCATGGTGGTATTGGCGTGCAGCGTGGACATGCTGCCCGCGTGCCCGGAGGTCATCGCCTGGATCATGTCCAGGGCCTCCCCGCCGCGTACCTCGCCAATGATAATTCGGTCCGGCCGCAGGCGAAGGCTCGACCGGAACAGCTCCCGAATGCCGATTTGCCCCCGCCCGTAGCGGTCGGGGCCGCGGCTTTCCATCGAGATCACGTGGTCCTGCTGCAGGTCCAACTCGCTGGAGTCCTCGATGGTGACGATCCGCTGATGGGCCGGAATGAAGGAGCTGAGCACGTTCAGCAGGCTCGTCTTGCCGCTGGAGGTGCCCCCGGCGACCAGGATGTTCTTCTCGGCCAGCACGCAGACCGACAGGTACTGCCGCACCTGGTCGGTCCAACTGCCCAGCCGGGTCAATTCGTCGGCGTTGAACAGCCGCTTGGAGAACTTGCGGATGTTCATGCACGTGCCCTTGCGGCTGAGCGGCGCCAGCACCACGTGCACGCGGGAGCCGTCGGGAAGGCGGCAGTCGATCAGGGGTTGTTCGGGGGTCAGCCGTTTGCCGGTGTACTGGAGGATGTTGTTGACCGCCGCCATGAAGGCGTCGTTGTCCTCGAACCGCGCCTCGGTGTGAACCAACTGACCCGACCGCTCGACGTAGATCTCGTCGAACTTGTTGATCATGATCTCCGAGACGGCCTCATCGTTCAGGAAGGGCAGAACGGGCGCCAGGAAGTGCTCCACCGTGTGTGCGAATATATCCGTTCGGCCCATGGCGCGGCCTCCGGTACGGCGGGGCTCCTCCTTCCCCGCGGCCTGATTGCTTCTGCCCCCCGCAACAACAGTTAAAATCGGCTAATCGCCACTTCCTCAACAGTTTAAACCCTCCACCCGCCGCACACAAGAGGAATCGCACCGCCGGGGAACCGAAGATGAGGACCCGCAGGCCGGACGCGTAAGTGCCTTCATTGCAATCTCTTGCATCCGGTCCACCCGCGGGTGGCGCCTGGGAGGCCCAGCCGGCTGCCGCGGCGCCGTCGCATGCCCGGAAGCCCCGGCCAGTTCTCCTAACCGTGCTAACATCCAGCCGCAGCGAATCTTGCTTGCCTGCCGCCGCCGGGGGCCATAGAATCACTCGCCGTTGCCCCCTGCACAGGTGCCCGAGTGGCCCCTATGGGAAATGTCGGCTACAAGGTCAACGGCCACGGGTCCGTGGAAGGCGGCGCGGACATCTTTGTCGGCCAGGGCCCGCCAACGTCCTTGGCCAGTTTCGCAACGACACCAACGTGCATGTCGGAGTAGGCGAGAGTTTCTGACGTGGCCAGGGCAGGCGTATTGAACATGGAAGAGAAGATATACCTCGACTACAACGCCAGCACGCCCATCGCCCCGGAGGTGGCCGAGGCGATGGAACCGTTCCTGCGAAAGCACTTCGGCAATCCCTCCAGCGGTCACTGGGCGGGCGAGCCGGCGAAGGCGGCCGTGGAGGGTGCCCGCACGCAGGTGGCGGGGCTGCTGGGCTGCTCTGCCGATGAGATCGTCCTCACCAGCGGGGGCAGCGAGGCCAATAACCACGCCATCAAAGGCGCCTTCTTCTCGCGGCGCGGGCGTGGCAACCACATCATCACCACCGCCGTGGAGCACCCCGCCACGCACCAGCCCTGCCGGTTCCTGGAGAGCTTCGGGGCCCGGGTCACCCGCGTGGGGGTCGATGGGTCGGGCATGGTGGACCCGGAAGACATCCGCAAGGCCATCACCGACGAGACGATCCTCATCACGGTGATGCACGCCAACAACGAGGTGGGCACCATCGAGCCCATCGAGGAGATTGCCCGCATCGCCCGGGCCCATGGAGTGCTCTTCCACACCGACGCCGCCCAGTCGGTGGGCAAGATACCTGCCGATGTGAAGGCGCTGGGCGTGGACCTGTTGTCGCTGGCCGGACACAAGCTGTATGCACCCAAGGGCATCGGGGCGCTGGTTATCCGCGACGGCGTGGAGATCGAGCCGCTCGTTCATGGCGCCGGACACGAGCGCGGCCGGCGAGCCGGTACCGAAAATGTCCTGCTGGCCGTGGGGCTCGGGGCGGCGTGCGAGCTGGCCGGGAAACACGTCGGAATGCCGGAGGTCCAGCGGCTGCGGGATCATTTCTGGGAGCTGCTCCAGCAGAGCTTCGGCGACCGCGTGGTCCTCAACGGCCACCCGAGCCGACGACTGCCGAACACGCTGAATGTCTCCTTTGTGGCCCTTTCCGGCGCGGAGATACTTTCCCGACTGAAGGGAGTGGCCGCCTCCACGGGCTCCGCTTGCCATGCAGGAGCATTGACGCTCTCCCCGGTGCTGGAGGCGATGGGTGTCTCCCCTGAAGTTGGCGCCGGAGCGATCCGCTTCAGCCTCGGCCGAGCCACCAGCCTGAAGGAGGTTTCGGATGTCGCCGCCCGGCTGGGGTGCATTGTCCCCAAAATGAACCGGCAGGGCTGATGCGTTGGAGTCCTCTGCGGAGCAAGGCAGTGACCGTAAAACACATTCCCGTGCGAGTGGATGAGCCAAGCCCCCCGCGGGACGGCCGCCCCGACAGAGAGAAAGTCCCGTTGCTGGCTCACCCCCTCGAGGCGGAGAGCGTCTTCACGCCGGAGGGCCTGGTGGAGGCGGTCCGCGATATTGACGGGATGTCGCGTCAACAGGTTCCCCCGATCTGCCTGCTGGAGTTCGACGGCGACCTGACCGACAAGCTGATCGCGCGGGGGGAGGTCCGGCGGTGCGAGCATTGGCCGTGCTTCCACACCGACATGTGGCTCTGGCCGAGGGACGCACCGTGTTGCGGCATCGTCGCCCGGACCATCGGCGGGCCGTATGCCGTTCTGGTGGCCGAGCAGATGGCGGTGTGCGGGGCCAAGGCGGTCGTCGGCCTCGCCTCGGCGGGACGTATCGGCACCGAGTTGCCGCTGCCGGGGATCGTGGTGGCCGATGAGGCGATCCGCGACGAGGGCACCTCGCTGCACTACCTCCCGCCGGAGCTGACGGCCATCGCCCATGGGCCGTTGGCGGACGCCTTGGAACGGGCCCTCCCAGAGGTGGGCCTGCCCGTGCGGCGGGGCCTGGTGTGGACCACCGACGCGCCGTATCGTGAGACTCGCTCCCAACTCGAGCATTGGGCCTCGCAGGGCGCGCTGGCGGTGGAGATGCAGGCGGCCTCGCTGTTCGCCTTCGGCCAGCGCCGCCACTTCCCGGTCGGCCTCGTCGCCCACGTCACCAACGCCGTCGACCACGGCGGCGAACAGTTCCACAAGGGCCCCGAAGATGTGGACGTCCTGCTGTTGAAGGCCATCTGCGACGCGGTGAAAGGCTTCCTGGCGACAGCGTGAACGTGGCCGTGCGGACGTGGCCAATGCCTGCCAGGCCGTGCTAACGCCCCGCCGCGGCGAATCTTGCTTGCCTGCCGCCCCCGAGGCCCATAGAATCGCTCGCCGTTGCCCCCTGGAGAGGTGCCCGAGTGGCCGAAGGGGCGGCATTGGAAGTGCCGTGTGCGGTTTACCGTACCGTGGGTTCGAATCCCACCCTCTCCGTTGCCCCGCAGAGGGCGTCCACAAGATCCTGTAACTCAAGGGCTTATGGCGTTTCTCGATTGTTGATTGCCCCGTTGCCCTCAAATTGCCCTCAGACAGTTCTCCGCCGCCGTCCTGATCGATGCCTTCATCGGCGAGGGCCTGCATTGCCTGCAAACTGTCTTCGTCGTGCAGGTGGTAGTAGAGAACCGTGCCCCAGCCACGCCAGGGCCTTCCGGTGGGCTACGCGGTTGTTCGCGCAGAGACTGGCGACGTGATGACGGAATGAAGGAAGTTTGTACTGCTGGGGATTCTCGAACTCGCACCGCTTGCACAGGGCCTTCAGCCGCTTGAGAAGTGTGCGTTGAGTGATCTCGCAGTAGATGGGGCCTCGGTCGCTTCGGGGCGAGCCGAACTGCTCGGCCACCTTCGGATGAATCGGAACAAAACGTTCGTCCTTGTCCTTTGTCGAGCCGTTTGACCCACCACGCCGAATGTGCAGCATCGTGGGATTGCCGTCGCGGGCCTGGATGTCCTGCCACTGGAGCTGCTCGACCTCGCCGATACGAAGACCCGCGTAACCCATCAAGGCAAACGCCGCTTTCTCTTCCCCGGCCGCGGCCTTGATTAACTGGTCAACCTGTTTGGACGTGAAGCACGGCTGGGGCCTGGCCTTGGCTTTTTGGAAAGTGGCCGCCGCGAGCCGGTAGTCCCGAAGCGTGCCCTGCCGCCAGGCCCACTTGAACAACTGCTTGGCCAGCACAAGGGCTCCCTGAACCGTCTTGTCGGCATACTGGCGGCCGACGAGCCACTCGCGATAGCGATACAGGTCCGTCTCGGAGAAGCGCCGGGCAAGACACAGCTTCGCCTCGCGGCAGAACCGCAGCGGTTTGCCCCGCTTGACGGCCCCGCCGTACTTGCCTTCCGATACGTAGCGGTATACGGTTGAAACTTTCAGGCGAAGCAAGTCTGCTGCTTCCTCGGCGGTCAGAATCGGCGGCATTTCTCCCAGTGCTGTCGTCAACTCGCCTTGCGTAAGCTTCCGGTTCATGATGGTAGCGCCATCCTTCCCCTCGCGCAAGTCTTTTTTTCACCTTCTAACGGGGCTCCAAGTGGCTTTGGTCCACTCGATTCTCGATTTCGTAGCCATTGTTCTCTCCTTTCGATCCGGGCCCGGACTATCCGGAGGCCCAGAGTACGCGTCGGACGGCCCGCTGGAGGCGGATAGCGCCTCTTCATGCCCTTGTGTTCCTTCTTGATCAACGTCGCCATCGATCACTGTCTTTTTCTCGAGCCTTCTCTTTGTCGGCGCCGCCAGGAACATGACCCCTTTGGCCTTTGACGTACTTGCCTATGCGTAGGAGAAGCAGTATCAGGAGAATCGCTATTGCCAGGGCGACGTAGGGCAGCAAGACCACTTCCATCGCACCTGCCAGACAGCGGCGCATCCCGATCACCGACAGCAGGGAGACACACACGGCCAGAACGAAGGAACCCGCCTTGCCGTAGTCCAGGGCCGACCGTATGCCGTTGTACGTTACCACCGCAAGCACGAAGGAGATCGGCGTCAGGATCATCAGTTCGGGCATATTCGCCATAGTCCGTCCTTCCGAGGCCTCGGTCCCGGCCTTTGTCGCCATCAGAAGATCCGGGTGAGTAGGCCTGGGCGCCTGGCTGGTATCGGGCCCTCTCATTGTTGCTGGTTTGCTTAACAGCCCATCGTCTCGGGCCGGCTTCGCCTGTCTCTCGCTTTCCGCTCATGGTATCGGAACGATAATCATGGCCTGCAAATACCGAAGGGCTACGACCGCAGTGATCACGAGCAGCCATGGCAGCCACGAAGGGGCCTCGCGGTCCGCTCGCGATCGCAGCCAATGTCGGATAGCTTCGGCGGGCGGGTCCGTAACCTGCCGTAACCAGGAACAGGCCGCGAGAAGCCTGCGATACCTGCAATCCCTCCTCCATGCCGCAGCGCCATAGCTCAAGACACTGGGCATTCGCATCCACGTTGGATTAAGCTTGCCGCAGGTCCGACCTCAACAGTGACGATCGCTCGACACGAGCGGATGCGAGTCAACAACGTACTTGCACTGAAAGGAGAGCTCTGATGCGAAAACAGCCCCTATTCGTCATTGCGATTCTGGGCGCGGCGATCGCGTTGGCGGCGGCGCCGCACGCGGCTCACGCCAAGAATGAAGACAGGGTCATTGCACGCGGCAATATCCAATTACCGATTGGGCCCATCGGTATCCGCAGCATCATGACCTCGGTGACGACCGCCAAGGTTTCAACGATTGAAAAGGGCTCTCCCGCGGACGGCAAGCTGCAGCTCGACGACGTGATTGTCGGCGCGAATGGGAAGAAGTTCGCGAGTCAAATCTGGCGCGAGATGGGCCAGGCGGTGGAAGCCAGTCAGGGCGATCCCAAGCGAAAGGGCGTATTCACGTTGGAGATCGTCCGCAAGGAACGCGCCCTGTCGATCGCCATGAAGATCGAACCGCTGGGTCGTTTCGGCCCCACCTATCCATTCGACTGCACCAAGAGCGATCGCATCTACGCGATGGCTTGCGACTACTTGGCCCGACTTCAGAAAGCCGATGGCAGTTGGCCACACCTGACCACGGGGACCGCAGGAAGGGTCTACGCGGCGGCGATCACCGGCATGGCATTGCTCGGCTCGGGCGACCCCAAGTACAACGATCACATTCGCAAGGTCGCGGCCTTCCTGCTGAAGCAGGACATCGAACGCCGCGGCGCGAGCATGTGACATCTGACGTACGCCGGCATGTTCCTCAGCGAATACTACCTGGCGATCGGCGGCGACCCGCTCATCCAGCGGCACTTGCGGAAGCTCTACGCTGCGATCCGATATTCTCAGATGGGCTACGGCGGGCGCGTCGGCGGCTCGCTCGATGACCCCTACGGAGGCCCCTACTATTGGAACCACGCCGGGCTGCAGGCAGAGAAGTTCGGGGCCTATCCGCACATGGGCGTGATGAACGCCAACGCGATCCTCACGTTCGCCCTCATGCAACGCTGCGGCATCGCCATCGATCCGGTCAACCTGAATCGAACCCAAGGCCTCATCGAGTCCAGCAGCATCGACGGGGGAATGTGCTACGGCTTTCGCGTGAGCGCGGGCGACGGCTTCGGACGAACGGGTACGGCCGCAGTCGCGTACCACATGCTGAACAATCGGCCCGATGGCCTCGCGGCGATGGGCGGGTGGCTGGGGGAGAGCAGTGTGAATGAAAATATCTACTTCCGCTCTCACTACACGCCGATGATCGGCCAAACCTGGGGCTTGCTGGGGACGTACCTGACCAATCCCAAGGCATTTCGCAAGTCGATGCAGTACTTCAAATGGAGCTTCATTCTCAACCATCACTATAACGGCGGCTTCGTGCGCTGCACGAATCTGTATGCTTATATGTACTACCACCCCAGCAAGAGCATCGACGCCCGCAGCGCCTGGATCGGCGGCTCGGAATTCCAAGCGCTCTTTTATGCCCTCGCGAAGCAGAACCTCGCCGTCACCGGCGGCAAATTGCACGTGATGGGCGTCGATCGCCACAACCTGCCGCCGGAACTGGCGAAGGCGTTCGGCCTGATGGAGCAGCAGCAATTCCAGGACGCGTATCAAGCCATCAAGCGTTCCCGCGTTGACAGAAAAGCAAAGCCCACGGCGGATGCCATGCTCGCCTTCATCGTGAAGCGGGCGAACATGAGCATTCACGACATCAAGAGGCTCAAGAACCGCGCCGACCTATACCGGGTAGCCGCACAGCTCGAAGCACACAAGCGACGTTTTGCCGACATTGGCGGCCATGCGGGCGCCGTCGCCACCCTGGCTCGGGAACTCACCGCGCGGGGCAAGGCAAAGGAAATCGCCATCGGTCGCAAGTTGTACGGCATTCTCGAACGGCCGCCGAGCGCCAGCCAGAGCAAGGCGATCGCCGAACTGACCGCATTCGTCGATCAATACCCGCAGTCGCCCTACGTTGACATGGCCCTAGTGTCCATCAACCGCAAACAGGTTTCCGAGTCCATCCCCGAAGACATCCTGGCGCAGATGGAGCGAATGAGGAACCGAGGCGATCTCTACGAGCTATCTCGGAGAATGCCGGTCTACCGGTATATATTCAAAGACAACCCCGACTACCGGCAACGGTTCGAAGAGCATTGGCGACTCGTGTCGAACAACGACGCCGAGGTCAAGATCGGCCGGGAATGGTTCCAGTTGCTACACCGCCTCCGATACGACAAGGCGCGGAAGACCGATAAGTACGTGGAGTTCCGTGAGAAGGAACTCACCACATTCGCGGCCAAGTACAAGAAGTCGCCCTACGCCAAGCTGGCGATGGCGGAACTCAAGACCACTACCCTGAATTGGTATCGCACCAGAGGAAGCACGAACGATGACGCCATGATCGGCTTGCAGAGAATGACGCACCTGACCGGATTGGATCTGGCCACCACCTCGATCACCAATGAGGGCGTCAAACGCCTGGCGCCGCTGACGGCCCTGACGCATCTTGACGTGTCGGACTCCGGCGTCCGGCCGGGCGTAATCGAGAACCTTCGGCCCTTCACCCGGCTCACACACTTGAGCCTCTCGCACATGGTTGCCTCCGACATGGCAGCCCTGGACAAGCTGAAGCTGAAGCTTCTGGACCTGTCCCTGGATCGATGCTGGCACCTCAAGGACGAGGGCATGAAGTACGTCGGCAAGTGGACGACGCTGGAGAGTTTGAACCTGCGCGGGACGGGCGTCGGAGACCGGGGACTGGGCTACCTCAAATCGCTACGGCTCAAGAAGCTCGTCCTCATCTATCTCAAGGGGGGATTCACGGACCAGGGGCTGGCGCAACTTCGCGGCATGACCTCGCTCGAACACCTGGACCTGTCCTTCAATTCGATCACCGACGAAGGCCTGAAGCACTTGACCCAACTGAAGCATCTCAAGCATCTCGACCTTACCGGGACGAACGTCACCTGGGCAGCCGTGCGAGAGCTTCGTGAAGCCCTCGGAAGCGACACGACGCTGTTCGTGAAGAAAATATGATGACCATTCGCCGCCTGTATCTGTTGACTGGTCGGCGGCGCAGATGACCCCAACTCAGTTGGCGGCCCGGCATGCTTCTCCGGCTGTCGCTACGCTCCGGCCCCGAAGCATGCCGGAGCCCCATAGCCCGGAGCACTGGGAATTCGCGCCCAATTGGGATCAAGGTTGGGGACAGACCCAGTCCATTGTCCTGAGTGCTCTACCTCACCACGCTTTCGGAAGGAGAGCCTAAGGCACTCTAACAAAACTGTGCTGGCTTCGGCCGGCGGCAACACCGACCTGCTGCGTCAGGCTGCATCGGGAACCTGCCCAGGTTGCCTGCTTCGC
>SDBU01003332.1_pt1 | contig 20518 bp, 24 predicted proteins | sample 2277071 | NCBI WGS metagenome assembly SDBU01 (sample SAMN10397929, study PRJNA504765) | marine sediment metagenome | isolation source: marine sediment core GS08_GC12, 126 cmbsf | place: Arctic Ocean: Gakkel Ridge, Loki's castle | collected 2008
ACTCTTTGTGTCCAAAAGTAATATTGCTACTGGGACGGCCAGCCCCTAGACTTAGACTTGGGTTAAAGTCATTAATATTAGCGAAAGGAACCAGGGATTGGCTATTCCGTCAAAGTCAGGGAAGGCTCTTCGCCAGGTACTGATTGAATCCGGGCTGGTCCTGGTTCCATTGCTTGCCTGGGATTCTGAAAGCTGTTTTACCTGGGGGGAAATCCAGCCATAGTGGAGAGCTAACACTACCGCCTGAGTGCGGTCATTGGCATCCAGTTTGCGCAGGATGGAGGTCATGTGGTTCTTAATTGTCTGCTCACTAACACCAAGCTGATAGGCAATTTGCTTATTCATGTATCCGCGAGCCGCGTAGCCGAGTACCTCTAGCTCCCGGGGGGTCAGCGGGGTAGCCAAGGTCTCCATGGCACCACCCATCACGGCAAAGTCCTGGAACTGCTTCAGTACTTTCTCCGCTACCTTGGGGCGTGTTAATACCAGCTCGTTAATAATGTACTCCCCCTGGTGAATTCTCCTTATCGCTGAGGTTATCTCGGCAGCAGAAACATCCATGGTGAGATAACCGGCGGCTCCTGATTTTATTGCTTGAAAGAGCTGTGCATCGTCTACGTCGTAGGGAGCAAGGATGATTACGGAAATCGCCGGTGAGCGCTGGGTTATCTGTCGTCCCAGGTTCAAACCGGTGAGCAGGGGCAAGCCGATGTCCAGCAGTACCACTTCGGGGGAGAAGCTAAGAACTACTTCAACCGCCTCTTCACTGATATCAGACTCGCTGATTACTTCAACGTCTTCACTCTCGCTGATAGCCTGGCGAAGACCCTGGCGGAACAGGATGTTATTACTAACTAAGAAAACTCGGATTTTTTCCATAGTCCTCTAAGTGCAAGATTACTCAGAAACTACTTTTTGCTTTTTATTGTACTTACTCACTTGGCACTGGGTATCATACGCACCAAATAATAATTAGACAACCACTCTGCATATTAGAGGGATAGTATAATCCAAAACAGCACAGGTTGTCCATAGTACCTTAGTCTACCTGTTGCAAACGTGGCTGAAGTGAGCCAATCTGCCTAATCAAGCGGTGCATCCAGCCCAGTTTTATGCAACAGCAGTTTATAGTACTCGGCTATTTCCTCGTCGTAAATTGTCTTAACTACTTCTTGATGAGGACGCATGAGAGCTTCACGATAGATTTTTTCGATGTCGGGTAAAAGTTCTACGAGGCTAAAATTGTCGCTAACGTTGTCTGTCTGAGCTCGTATTGGAAGCGTATATACTGGCAGCAATACAACTAACCCAGCAAACAGGGCAGAGGCTAGTATTATCCTCTTCATCTCAGCGCCACCGTGCCACAGGTTTAATAGAGTCCAGCACTACTGAGGGAAAACCGGACTGTTTTCCCATTTCTCCTCCTATCACACCCTTTGCAGTTAGTGTACTAGCTAATCATAAAGGTAAGGATAAAGAGTATAAATATTCCGTAAATTTTTTATTAAGGTTTCATAAAGAATCGACCTGATAACGGGCAAATTCCGCAATCTCCATCTCTGGCGACCGAAGTATCGTGAACAACCCCCCCTCTCGTAATCTCAGGGCAACATTTCTTGCTACGAGTAGTCAATGGTCAAGATGGTCAGGGAGGGAGAAGAACCCGGAAAGGGTAGGGAAGGGATTGTCACCCTAGCAACACTTGACATAATAATACCAGGAGTTGAAGTGTACCACGGCGTCTATCTGAAATAACTTCCGGAACTGAACCTCAGAGCCCCTTTAGCACCGGCCACTGGCTCAACCTCTATCAACGTAATGTTTACAGAATACTTACACGTTCCCCGCAGTTTTTTATGCGTTGTTTATCACCTTAGTGGCATTATTGAAGCTAAGAAAGGGCTAGGAAAATGGGCACCAGGCGGGAAAGCATACTTCTTATCGGCGATTCAGCAGCAGTCAGCTACCCTCTTTATCAGAATCGGGCAAGGGCAGACTACCAACGTGATATCGCCAGCCGTACCGAGCCAGCGATAGATGAACGGGGAAATAGCCTGACTGAACTGCTAACACGGGACGTGATTAGCCCGAATGTGGCCCGGCATAAGGTACAAACAGGAATTGGGGCTAGCTACTTCTATGTACCCGTTCCCCGAGAAAGGGAGTTTGAGGCCAGCGATTACCCACAACATCTGGAGTGGATTAAGGCGCAAATGGCTAAGCTCCGCAAGTCCGTTCTCGGGTTCATCGCCTCACTGACCACGGCGGTCGAAGCCGTAGACGAATGTACTGCCAGACATTCCCAGAGGGTAACCAAAGTGGCTCTGACTATAGGCCGTGAGCTGGGTCTATACACAGATGAACTGGAATACCTGCGATGGGGGAGCTTACTCCACGATATCGGCAAGATTGCCGTTGACCCGTGCGTTAAAAATAAACCCGGGAAACTGAACCCCAAAGAGTATCAGCACATTAAGCTTCACGCCCATGTAGGAGCCAGTATTGTCCGGCCAATAGTTAACGAAATAATAGCGGAAATGATTGAGCACCACCATGACCATTATGATGGCAACGGACATCACCAAACTACCATCGGCGCAGACATACCTCTGGGGGCCAGAATCATAACGGTGGCTGATGCTTTCGATGCCATGGTCTCTGACCGTCCCTATCGCGGCGCCGTGACCAAGAATGAGGCGCTGGCAGAGATAGTGCGATGTACTGACACCCAGTTTGACCCCAAAGTGGTTACTGTCTTCCAAAACATTATGGAGAAACCCTCGCCACTACCAGAAAAAGTGTCTTAACTTCTGAAGAGCTACCTGCTTTCTCAGATTAAGGGGAGGTTGTAGATGGAGAGCAATCAATACCAACAAGTAACCGGAGAGAAGAAGTCGGGGAGGTTAACCATCTTTATCGTTGATAACCAGTCCCTATATCGCCAGGCTATCCGTCAGGCACTCCCGGAGAACCTCGAGGTAGTCGGGGAGTCGGCGCTAACCGCCAATGCCTGGAGCACCATTGAGAGTCATTCGCCGGATATAGCCCTGGTGGATGTTGGTCTGCCTTCGCTAAGCGGGTTTGACGTAGCCCGTCAGATCGCTACTCGCTGCCCCGGGGTAGCCGTGGTGATGCTTACTCCCAGTCCTGATGACGAGCAGCTTTTCCAGGCCATCAAATCAGGCGCGGTTGCCTTTCTAGGTAAAGATATTAGCCCCGATAAACTGGTTAGCCTGCTTAATAGGGTAGGGCAGGGAGAGTACCCCATCAATGAGTCCCTGTTGAGCCAACCGCATGCCGCCAAAAAGGTACTGCAGCTATTCCATGACCTTGCTCTGATGGGTAAGGACATGGAGGCTCTACTGACACCGCTGAGCCGCCGGGAGACGGAAATATTAAGGTATATCGCTGAGGGGAATTCGAACAAGCGCATTGCTTACGCCCTCGGCATCGGTGAGCAGACCATCAAGAACCACATTACCTCTATTATGCGCAAGCTGAATGCCAATGACCGCACTCATGCCGTGGTACTGGCAATACGCAGGGGTTGGCTTAAGGTAGAAGACCTCTTAGACGTGTCAGAAGAGGATGAGCTGGCGGTACGATTCTGAAAGGCTTAGCCAAATCGCTGGCTTGATGGGAAAACAGGTAGTGCCTTCTTCTCCAGGAAAAAGTGCCTGGTCGGGGTGAGAGGACTTGAACCTCCGACCTCAGCGTCCCAAACGCTGCGCGCTAACCAACTGCGCTACACCCCGCCCCAAGAAGCTTGATTACCGGCCTACTGCTTATCTCTAACCCGCCCGTGCCTTCTCCCTGAGCCGGGCGTATTCCGCGTCCACCCCCTGCTGAATATAGTTTACCATGTCCTCAGAGAGATGTCTGAACCTGCCCTGTAGCTTTAGATATTCGCTTACCGGCTTAAGTTGGGATAGCTCCATGTTTAACCTGTATTTACCATTCTCTATCTCATATAGCGGGAACATCCCGGTTTCAACTGCCAGGCGGCCTATGCTGACCGAGATATTGGTCGGGCAGCGCCAACCAGTGGGGCAGACCGACAGAATATGCAGGTAAGAGGGACCCTTGACCGCCACTGCCTTTTCCACCTTGGCTATCAGGTCCTTATAATAGCTGGGGCAGGCGGTAGCGATGTAGGGTATATCATGAGCCGCCACAATGGCTGGCATATTCTTCTTCCAGGTATACTGCCCGGTGCTTACCTTGCCGACGGGAGTGGTGGTAGTAGCTGCACCATAGGGAGTAGAAGATGAACGCTGGATTCCGGTATTCATATAGGCTTCGTTGTCAAAGCAAACGTAGAGGAAGTCATGACCTCTCTCTAGCGCTCCCGATAGCGCCTGAAGCCCAATATCACTGGTGCCACCATCACCAGCTATCGCTACCACCTTAACATCCGGCAGCCGCCGTGTTCCTTTCCGGTTCATCACCTTTAGACCAGCTTCTATGCCTGAAGCCACCGCGGCCGTATTCTCAAACAGGGTATGAATCCAGGGAACACCCCAGGAAGTATAGGGTATCTGCGAAGAAACGATTTCCATACAGCCGGTAGCATTAGCGATAATCACATTATCCCCCAGTGCTTTACAGACCAGCCTTACCGCGAGCGCTTCACCACAACCGATACAAGCCCGGTGCCCCGGGAGAAAGCCCTCCTTCTTTTCTAACAATTCGGACACATATTGGGGCATATAACCAGTTTGCTTTATCATTATTCTCTTACTCCAAATATTTCAAACTCTCGAGGGCTTCCCTTCTGCGAAATCTCCACCCCCCGGCTGGCTATTTCCTTGAATCCGGCTACCGTAATATCTCTACCACCCAGCCCGCCAACAAAGCTGACTACCTTCGGTCTTTTCTCCTGGTGATACAGGGCTGACTTAATCTCAGAGCAAACCGGGCCGCCCGGTCCACCAAAGGAGAGAGCCCTATCCAGCACAATAAGAGTGTCAACCCCCTGGACCGCCTGACGAAGCTCATCAAACGGGAAGGGACGCCACAGGCGAAGCCTCAATAATCCCACGTCTTTACCTTCGCCTCTCATCTCATCAACAGCCGTCATTGCTGTCTCGCTGAAGCTTCCCATGGTTAATAGCAGCACGCTAGCTCCATCACAGCGGTAACATTCAACAGGGGAGTAGAAACGACCAAACCTTTCGCCAAATTCCTTCCAGCACTGGAGAACCACTTCTTTAGCTGCTCTCAAATTCACCTCTTGCGCCCATTTTACCTCGGAATAGATAATTGGTGGGCCGAAATCCCCCATCGTCAATGGATTAGTAGGGTCTAGCGGCAATGGGTAAGCATTGGGTGGGAGAAACTGGTCAACCTCACTCTGCTCCGGGAAAAGCATGGCTTCAATCATGTGCGAAAGGTGAAATCCGTCCAGGTGAACCATAACCGGCAGCAAAACCCTTGGGTCCTCGGCAATGCGGAAAGCGCAGAGGATATTATCAACCACCTCCTGACCGTTCTCGGTAAATATCTGAATCCACCCCGTATCGCGAACCGCCATAGCATCAGAATGGTCACCCCAAACGCTGAGCGGTGCTGATAGCGCACGGTTAGCCACGGCCATAACTATTGGTAGACGCATAGAGGAAGCGACGTAGAGCACCTCATGCATCAGCTCCATGCCCTGACCGGCAGTAGCGGTAAAGGTTCTTGCACCCACCGCTGCCGACCCAAGGCAAGCACTCATTGCTGAATGTTCAGACTCAACTGGAATAAACTCGGCATCCAGCTCACCGTCAGCAACTATCTGAGCCAGGTGCTCGACGATGTGAGTTTGCGGCGTAATCGGATAGGCAGCAATAACGTCGGTATCGGCTAGCTTGACCACTTCGCCAATGGCTATTGATACCTCTATTCCCCTCTTCTGTGCCATTACTTTTCTTCCTCCTCGACCATGGTGATAACATTTGTCGGACACTCCTCCGCACAAACCCCGCACCCCTTGCAATAATACAGGTCAGCCTCTAAATATCCCGCCTCATTCGGGCCGATGCATCCCTCAGGACAATAAATGTAGCAATTACCGCACTTGATACATTTGTCAAAATCATAGGTTGTTCTTTGTGACCGCCAGAACCCTGTCTGGTACTGCCGGGCACTCCCTGGCTCGGTGGCTATGGCGCCAATTTCCAGGTCTTTCCAGGTTAGTTCACTTTCTGACTTCGCCAATTACCTCGCTCCTTTGCTTACTAAAATTTCGTCATAGGCCCGCTTCATTGCCTGAAAATTCCTTTCCGCCAGACGACCGAACCGGTGCTGCAAGGGCTCCTCCAGGGAGTCCAGTTTAACCACCTCGGTAATCTTTACCAGCGCCCCGACCATAGTAGTATTGGTAATCGGAACCCCCAAGGTCTCCCGGGCAATCTTGGTAGCGTTTACCGTAGCCACGGAGCAATCAAGGCCGAACTCCTCTCTAATCTGCTCCGCCTGTTTTTGAGTATTAATCACCACTAGCCCATCGGCTTTAAGCCCCGAGGTTACATTGGCAATGGCCAGCAGATTAGGGTCAAGCACCACTACTACGTCAGGCTCGGTAATCTCCGCTCTTATCCTTATCGGTTGCGTACCGATTCTGGTAAAGGACAGGACCGGGGCGCCTCTCCTCTCCGGACCAAAGCTGGGGAAGGCATGCGCATACTGGCCCTCGCTTATGGCCGCCTGAGCCAACAGTTCGGCGGAGGTAACTGCTCCCTGGCCGCCTCGACCATGCCACCTGATTTCAACAATCTCGTTTTTTTCTCTCAACTTAGACTCCTACTCATAATAAGCACCCCTGGAGCGACTCGAACGCTCGCACCCAGCTCCGGAGGCTGGCGCTCTATCCACCTGAGCTACAGGGGCCTGAACCTATTTTATTTCATTGACTTCAATTTGGCAACTCTTGGCCGCTGAGACCTGTAGCGTCATGGCCGCATTCTGAATTCAGCGGTAAGTGGGGAGCCAGACTAAGCCCAGAGAAATTAGCCGGTCAAAAGGAACCAGAGAAAAAGGGGGCTAAAGACCCATCTGCTGCGCTACTATCTCTTGATGGAAAGCAGCGTCACCAAAGGTGAGTTCAGCCGCTTTAATCCGGCGCAGGTAAAGCTGGGTGTCATGGTCTTGAGTATAACCCATAGCACCGTGTAGATGACATGCCTGGAAAGCGGTCCGACTGCAGGCTTGACCGACCCATGCCTTGGCCGCGGATACCTCCATCGCGCAGGGAAGACCCTGGCTCAGTTCCCACGCGGCCTGATAGGTAAGATGTCTTGCCCCCTCGACATCAATCGCCATGTCAGCGCACTGGTGCTGAACCGCCTGGAAGCTGCCAAGAGGTCTGCCGTACTGCACCCTTTCCTTGACGTAATCAATGGTCATCTCGCAGAGTCGCCGGGCACTGCCAATCATCAGAGCACACTCTGCTACCGCTGCTTGCCTCAGGGTCTGCTCCAATATGCCCCAGCCGTCATCAAGCTTGCCTAAAACGTTCTCCTGCGGAACTCTTACCTTATCAAAAACAACCTCGCATTGCCGGTCTGAAGCAATGGTCTGAAGTGGCGTATAGCTTAATCCCGGGCTGCTGGCATCGGCCAGCAGGAAGGTAATGCCCTTTCCGGTCCTGACCGCAGTTAGCAGATACTGGGCAACATGAGCGAAGGGAACCAGCAGCTTGGTACCACTGATGACATAATCACCGTTACCAGGCAACGCCTCAACCTCAATGCTGGCAGTATTGCCATCGGTGCCAGGCTCACTCAAGGCCAGAGTGAGTATCGTCTCACCGCCGACTATCCTGGGCAGGAAATAATGTTTTTGCTCTTCCGTCCCCGCGGCCAGAATTGGTAGCCCGCAGAGAACCACGGTAGCCAGGAAAGGACTCGGCACCAGAGCTCGCCCCATCTCCTCAAGTAGAACTGTCAGGTCCAAAAAGCTCCCGTCGCTGCCGCCGTACTCCTCCGGGAAGGGTAGCCCCAACCACCCCAGTTCCGCCATTTTTTGCCACAACTCCGGGAGGTAGCCCTTCTCGTCCTCCTCCATCTCCCGCACCAGACTCACCGGACATTCCCTCTCCAAAAAGTCGCGAGCCATAGTTTTTAGCATTTCCTGCTCTTCACTGAGACCAAAATCCATGCCCGTCCATCCTTTCCAAATCCCGTCTTTACCGTGGTAAACCTAACCCCATAGTAGCAATGACATTCCTCTGAACCTCGGTGGCACCGCCCGCTATTTCCCACGGAGCGTAGCCCAGAAATTCCTCCACCACAGACCCACCCAGAGGTGCCCACCTTGAACCCTTGGCCAATTGACCATAAGTACTCAGAATCTGGAGGCTGGCCTTAGCAACACGCACACTCAACTCAGCGGTATACACCTTGGCCATGCTTGCCTCATGAATGGGAGTTGCGCCCTGCTCCCGTAGCCACTCCACGTGGTAACATAACAGCCGGGCAACCTCAACATCAGTACGTAAACTGGCTAGCTTCTGTCGAATTATCGGGTTCTTAGCGAGAGACTCCCTTTCTTTGACATAGCCTACCATGCGGTCCAAGCCACGCCGGGTAGCGGCTAACCATTCCATGCCAGACCTTTCTCTATTCAGGGTATCCATCGCGATCTGCCAGCCCTGATTCTTCTTACCGACTATATTTTCCCGGGGTATTCGCACCTCATCGAGAAAGGTCTCCGTCCAGACCACCCGACCGAGCAAATTCCGCACCGGATTTTTGGTGATTCCCGGGGTATTCATGTCCACTAGGAACATCGAGATTCCCCGGTGTTTGGGTGCATCAGGGTCAGTACGACACAGGAAGATACCCCAGTCGGCGACGTGCCCCAGAGTAGTCCACGCCTTCTGCCCATCAAGAACGAAGTAGTCCCCGTGGTCGACGGCGCGGGTACTAAGCGCCGCCAGGTCTGAGCCAGCGTTAGGTTCACTAAAGCCTTCGCACCAGATTGCCTCTCCTCTGGCCATTGGCGGCAGGTGCTTTCTTTTCTGCTCCTCGTTGCAATGGTATATCAGGGTAGGGCTTACTATACCGTAGGTAAGGGAAGCATCCAGCCCCGGTGCTCCGTAGTAATTAATCTCCTCCTCAAAGATAGCAAACTTCATTCTAGAGTCCTGACCGCCGTATTCCCTTGGCCAGGAAAGGGTTAGCCAGCCTTTCTCCGCCAGCTTGCGTTTAAACGAGCGGTAAAAAGCCCAGTCTTCCTCGGTCTCAAGCGCCTCTTCGGGGAAAAAGTCCCCCATTATCCAGTCCGGGGGAAGCTCCCGCTCGCAGAACTCCCTTACCTCCTGCCGGAATTCTTCCAGCTCTTCGGAAAACCGGAAATCCATATCTGCACTCCTTACTAGCGCTTCTTGAATATACCAATGGGCAATATTTGAGGCATGATTACAGCTAATTATATCTAATCGGGGAGAGAACCGTCAATTTTGCGTTCAGCATGTCTACGCCAAAACCTTATTGCGTTATCCCGCATTGGGGAACAGCCAGCTTAGTGTCTTGACAAGCCAAACTTGATTAATATATATTCACTCTATCTGCAGTGCAGACAGACCATATCTAAGGAAGGATACCATGAGGTTAATTATTGGTATTAGCGGAGCTTCAGGGGCCATCTACGGCATCAGGCTTTTGCAAGTGCTATCCATCCAAGGGATTGAAACCCACCTGGTAATTTCTGGGGCTGGTGAGAAGAATATTAAACATGAGACCAGATGGAAACTGGAAGAGGTCAAGGCACTAGCCAATTTCAACTATGATATTAATGATATTGGTGCCGGCATTGCCAGCGGCTCCTTCAAGAGAGACGGCATGGTGGTCATGCCTTGCTCCATAAAGACTCTATCCGGTTTGTGTTATTCTTATGCCAGCAACCTGCTGCTGCGGGCTGGTGATGTTACCCTTAAGGAGAGAAAGTTGCTAATAGTGGGAGTGCGGGAAACCCCGCTCCACAAGGGACACCTGGCTGCTATGCTGCAGTTGACCGAGATGGGAGCGATAATCATGCCTCCCATCCCGAGTTTTTACCACAAGCCCCAGACAATTGATGATATTATCGACCACACGGTGGGCCGGGTGTTAGACCTGCTCAATGTGGAACACAATATCGCCCCGAGATGGTCTGGGCTCCACGACTAGCCGGTCTATTGAAAATAGAGCTATGACAAAGTACCAAGCCAGCGGAGGCCGAGGACGTACCAGGGTCAGTCTCTCTGCCCACTATCTGGGGAGTAGCCTGGTCGTCTGTATCTATAATGAGAATGCCCACCTGGGCGCGGTAGCGGTAGCCGAATACGACCACGAAGAAAAACGAGCCTCTTCATCGGTGATAACTCTTTGCGGGCATCGGGATGATGAGATAGCCAAGAAGCAGGCTCACATAATCGCCAGGCATACCAAGCAACCGGTGTGTGTCATCGCTGGTGTCCATATAGATGACATAACAAAAGCCGAGATAGCTAAAATTCTGGATGAAGTGGACAAGCTGGTGCTGGGACTCATCGATGAGATTTCCACCGCCGGACAAAACAGTTGACCCTGAGGCCTAGAGTTATTATACTTTTTAGATAGGGCAGCAGTAGTCAATTAGCAACCAGCCGCAACACCTACAGCTTTTTACCGCTACGCATGGGCTCGTAGCTCAGCGGCAGAGCGGTCGGCTCATAACCGATTGGTCGCAGGTTCGAATCCTGCCGAGCCCACCAGAGTTTTTGTTTGACCAAGGCAGTAAAGAGATTTTCACAGCAGGGCAGGAGGTGATACCCATGAAGTGCAGCCGATGCAGTAAAGAAATCCCGGCCGACGAAATCCATTCCCACCAGGGCCAGACGTTATGTGAGGACTGCTACATTGAGGCCATATCGCCCGAAAAGCACTGTGACCCCTGGGCAACCTATTTGTCCAGCCGCGAGCGAGGGGCCAGCGGGGTAGCGGTCCTCAGTGATATGCAGAAGGCAATCCACGAGTTCATCAGGAGTCAGAGTAAGGCCACCCGGGAAGAGGTAATGGCCAAGTTCCGCCTCTCGGCAGATGACCTGGACCCGCACCTCAGGGTACTGATGCATTCTGAGATGGTCAAAGAGCACAGCGAAGGCGATACCATGTACCTGATTCCCATCCCAGTCAGCCGATAAACTGGATTATACCGACACCCCTTTCTCACTTCTTATGGCAGGGTAGCGTAAAGTTGACATAATATTCTGCCCCTTTGATGGTGTGAATCACGCTCTACCTCCCTTAAAAGGTTTCTTTCTTTGTCGTCCGTAACATTGTTGCACCCGTAAAAAAATGCGGCTTCCATTGTAACAATTTCTTTGGAAAATCGTTGTAATATATAGAACGTCGAGAGTTATAAGGAGGACATCCAAAATGTTTTTTGCATCGATAGCTTTAGCAAACATACTTCTTGCTTTCATTGCCGTGCTCAGTACGGCAATGTGCATAGCGCTTTGGAGAATTCTATACAAACAGTAATTTCTCAAAAGTTGTTCCTTGTTGTGGCCATTATTTGAGTGTGAAGGCCAGGCGTGAAAATTAGAACACATTTTTTACCATGATATAATGGATGCACTTTAATCGGGGGGTTTGAAACTATGTCTTTTAATGTTGGAGACAGGGTCAGGATTAGTGAAAGGCGGCAGGAATTTACAGGAAGGACAGGACCAATACTTAGACAAGTTCCGAGGAAGTGGTCAGAAGGCCCATTAGCCAAATCGCGCCAGCGTGAACCTCGCCCTATTTGGGTAGTATCAATTGACGATACTAACGAAGAAGTTGAAATTCCCGAGCTATATCTTGAGCCGATTGGGGAAACTACAGAATAAGCCTCCATCCTTACTTCTTGCTACAACTATGCTTTCGTGATTTCGTGCTACTAGACATATGCCTTCCCTCTCCTGCTTTGTGTTTTATCCCGGCTGCCCTGGGGCCTCCCCAGGCGCTTACCCTTGTTCATAGCCCAGAGCAAGCCGGCTTTAGTGCATTCACTCCGGCGCTGGCTTTCCATTCGGGTCATTCATAAATAAGCAAATCATATTATGGAAGGGCATAAAGAAAAAAGTATTTAAGCATGGAGAGTAATGCAGAGTAAACGGTAAAGTCGTTATGTTGAGAGATAGTGCAACATTATGTCGGGTGGTCAGACTTAAGTCGTGGTAGTACCTGACATAACATATATAGTGCGCCCCATGTTCTCCCAACTAGGCATTTAACATAACAAATGGCCCTGTAGCAAAGCAGAGGTTGGTACCCTGGCCCAATGACAGACAGAAGAAGAAAACGGACAGAACAAATCAACTATTCTTCGCACCCTTTACCCGGTGCTGAACATCTCGTAGCTCTGCCCTCATCTCTTCAACCTTTTTCAGTATGTCTAGAAAAACACATTGATACTCTTCCGATAATTGGGCGCAGGTGGCGCAGTTACCCTGAAACTTTTTTTGGGACAGCGGACAACCTTTCATATCGACCTCCCATGATGATTTGTGAGTATCTATTATACACCACTAAACGGCAAACCGAAAATCATTAACAGTTGCCAATTAACCTATCTTAACCTCTCCCAAGTACTAAGCCATGCAAAAGAGTTTTTAGGGGCCTAGATTTTGATCTCAGAGCGTCATTTCCACGGGGGTGCTATAATCAGACCGGCTGAGCGGATTTAGTCAGCACGCGGCCGATAAGCGCTAATAGTTCAGTCAGCCCCCAACCCCTGGCAGCGGAAACGACTACCGTATCCTCATTTACCGGAGGACACCGTTCAGGAAGGTACTGCATCACCGTTCTTTCATCCCAGCTATTATCACCGGGCAGCAAGAGGTCAATTTTATTAAGCACGGTAATGCGCGGCTTACCAGTCAGGTTGAGGTCGCCCAGAATATCCTCTACCGTCTGGCACTGCTCGGCAGCATCATGACGGCTCAGGTCAACAACATGAAGCAGCAGACTCGCTTCCTCCAATTCCTCGAGGGTAGCTCTGAATGAGGTTACCAAAATCAGCGGCAGCTTCCGGATAAAGCCGACGGTATCAGTGATTAAGACAGTACTCTTATCCGGCAGGGTTATTCGCCGGGTAATCGGGTCCAGGGTAGCAAATAGCTTGTCTTCGACAAACACGTCAGCATGACTCAGCATATTGAACAGGGTGCTCTTACCGGCGTTGGTATAGCCGACCACGGCTGCTACCGGGATACCACTTTTCCTACGCTGTTCGCGATACAGTCGACGGTGCTTCCTTACCTGCTCAATCTGTTCCTTCAAGCGATGTATCTTCCGACTAATAAGGCGCCGGTCAGTCTCCAGCTGCAATTCACCGGGGCCTCTGGTACCAATACCGGCCCCCAGCCGCTCCAGATGACTCCACTGTCCAGCCAGACGCGGAAAAAGGTACTCATGCTGGGCCAGTTCCACCTGCAACCGACCCTCATGGGTGCGGGCACGCCGGGCAAAGATATCCAAAATGAGAGCGACACGGTCAATCACCTTTACCTGAAGAGCGTTCTCCAGGTTTCGCTGTTGGAGCGGCGTAAGCTCGCCGTCGAAGATTACCACATTATAGTCGGTACTATCCTTTAGCGATACCAGTTCCTCCAGTTTGCCTTTACCCAGGTAATGCGTTTTTGAGGGCACTGGCAAATGCTGGATTAGCCTGTCGACCACCTCAGCCCCAGCCGTCCCGGCTAGCTGGGCCAGCTCCTCCATCGAGTCCTCCGCCGAATACGCACCAGCATTTCTCTTAACTGCTACGGATACCAGGAAGGCTCGCTCCGCAGATTCCACGGTAACGACCGCTTTCTTCATAATGATAACCTCCGCGGCGTTATGTCAAGTTATTTCCCGGTTCTGGGTTGCCTTTTGGTGGCGTGCCACTCAGCCAGGCGTGACAAGCCTTTAACCACCCCGGCATCTGGGATAGTCATTGACAGTCGCACATAGCCCTCGCCATGCTGACCATAGCCTATCCCCGGGGTAACCACCACCCCGACCTTCTCCAGCAACTCGTTAGCAAACTCCATAGAGGAGTAGCCCTTAGGAACCCTGACCCAGATGTATAGGCCAGCCTTTGGTGGCCTGGCTTCAAGTCCGATGCTATTTAGCATCTCAATTACCAGGTCACGGCGCTTCTGGTAAACGGCATTGTGCTCCTGGATACAATCCTGTGAGCTGGTCAAAGCTTCGATAGCGGCATATTGAATAGCCTGGGGAATGCCTGAATCCAGGTTTGACTTGACCCTCTTCAAGGCATCTATCATCTCCGCATTACCCACCGCCATGCCTATCCGCCACCCGGTCATATTATAGCTCTTTGACAGAGAGTGAAACTCCACGCCTACGTCCTTGGCTCCCTCAGCCTGCATAAAGCTAACTGGCTGGTACCCGTCAAAGGCAACTTCGGTGTACGGCCCGTCATGGCAAACCGCCAGGTCGTGCTGTCGAGCAAATTCAACTACCTGGTTGAAAAAACCGAGGTCAGCCACGGCACCCGTCGGGTTATTCGGGTAGTTTATCCACAAAAGTTTAGCCCTCTTTAACACGTCAGCCGGCACACTATTCAAATCAGGCAAAAAGTTGTTCTCCTCAGTAAGTGGCAGATAATAAGGCTCGCCACCAGCCAGCATGGTGCCCACGGAGTAAACCGGATATCCCGGGTCAGGAACCAGGGCGATATCTCCGGGGTCGATAAAACATATGGCAATATGAGCAACGCCCTCTTTGGCACCAATCAGCGGCAACACCTCTTTTTCCGGGTCAAGAGAGACACCAAACCTTCTCTGATACCAGCTAGCTATCGCCTGGCGCAATTCGGGCAGACCCTCCGTCTCAGGGTAGCGATGATTAGCCGGGTCTTGTGCTGCCCGGCACAGCCGGTCAATGATATGCGGTGGCGTAGGAATGTCAGGGTCGCCGATGCCAAAGCTAATGACATCCTCACCTTTGGCCTTCTTCTCCGCAATCTTCCGGCTAATCTCGACAAAAAGATAAGATGGTAAGTTTTCAACCCGCTTGGACATTCTCATTTTGGCTACACCTCACTTGACCATTCTCCGGTGAATACTACCTCGGCCGGGCCGCTGAGGAATACCTCTCCTACCCCGTCCCACTCAACGCCAAGTGTACCACCAGGAATATTTATGTCTACTACATTACCAATATACCCGTGCCGTCGAGCGGCAACGGCGATAGCACAGACCCCGGTACCACAGGCCAGTGTCTCCCCTACTCCCCGCTCCCAGACCCTGGCTTCTATTTGCTTCCGGCTTATCACCCTGGCCACCTCGAAATTGGCCCGATTGGGAAACATCTCATGGTTCTCTACCTTGGGACCCAGGCGGGACAGCGGGAAATCGGCTACCGGCTGTTGCCAGAAATAAACCGCGTGAGGATTTCCCATAGAGACAAAGCTCAGGGAGAGTTCCTCGCCATTCACGGTAACGGGATAGTCTAATATTATGTCAAGTGACACTGCCTTGCCCGACCCCACCAATACTGGAATGTCCGCAGCGCCAAATTGTGGCCTACCCATGCCGACCTGAATTTCGGTTAATCTGTTTCCTGTCCGGTGAAGCCTGGCACTACGGACACCGGCCAGCGTCTCCACCGCAATTTCTCGTGCTCCCCTATCGGCCAGGCCATTATCAACCACATATTTGACCAAACAACGCAGCCCGTTGCCGCAGGCCTCAGCCTCTGAGCCGTCGGCGTTGAAGAGCCGCATCCGGAAATCAGCGATATCTGAGGGCATCACCAGCAGCAAGCCGTCACCGCCGATACCAAAGTGGCGGTCACACATGGCCGTAGCCAGCCGTGACCAATCTCGCTCTGTGCCACTGGCCTCGACCAGAATGAAATCATTCCCCGCACCTTGCATCTTGGTGAAGTTTATGGTGACCTCACCCCCTTTATCCTCCTCTCCCTTTGCCCAGACCTTACGAACTCCGCTATCAAGGCGGCTATCTCGGAATCCTGCTGATGCCCAATATCAAACCACTTTATCCGGCTATCCGTCAACTTGAACCAGGCATACTGATGCCGGACCAGCCGGTGCGTTTCAAACTTGATTTGCTGTATGGCCGAAGGCAAAGTTACCTCGCCTTTAAGGAACAGGCCGATTTGCCGGTAGCCTATCCCGGACATCGCTGGCAGTTCAAAGCCGTAGCCCATATTTGCCAGCCTCTTCACTTCCTCCACCAGGCCCCTCTCTATCATCTGGTCAATCCTCTGGTCAACTCTATGATATAGCTCATTCCTCTCTGCAGTCAGCCCGAGGACCAGAGTGTCAAAAGGTGGTACCTTTCTATCCGGTAACTGAGAAAAAGGGCTATCCGTGCTTCGGTGCACCTCAAGAGCCCTGATTACCCGGCGGATATTACGTCGGTCAATCCTTCGCCCTGCCACCGGGTCGACCATGAGCAGGTCTCGATATAGCTCATCCCCACCTCCCCTGGCTGCCTTCTCTTCAAGACGGCGCCTGAACTCAGGGTCAGGGGCAACCTGTGGAATGCTCCACCCTTCCAATACTGACCAGAGATACAGACCACTACCGCCCACTAAAAGCGGCAATCTGCTGTGCTGTTGAATGTCGTCAATGGCCTGGTCAGCTAACTCCTGATACTGAGCCAAGCTAAAATCCTCATCAGGATTCACGATATTTATCAGGTGGTGAGGCACCAGAGATAGCTCTTCCGGACCGGGTTTAGCGGTGCCAATATCCATATGCCGGTACACCTGACGGCTATCCGCACTCACTATCTCGCCGTTAAAAAGCTGCGCCAGGCGAAGAGCCAGCTGGCTCTTGCCGACCGCAGTAGGACCAACGATAGCTACCAGACAGTTCATTTCCTAGCTTCAGCAGTCTGCTTCACAATACTGACAAACTGGTCCGCCTTGAGACTTGCTCCACCGACCAGAGCACCGTCTATCTCCGTTTGACGCATAATATCGGCCGTATTCTCAGCAGTTACACTGCCACCGTAGAGAATACGTACATCCTGCGCAATAATTTCGCTATACTGCCGGGAAATGTAGTTGCGAATAAGGCCAATCGTCTCATTTGCCTGCTCCCCGGTAGCGGCCCGGCCCGTGCCAATCGCCCAAACCGGCTCATAGGCAATAATCAGGTTGCCAAGGTCTCCTACCTCGGTTAAAGCGGACCTTAGCTGCTCGGTTACTACGGCTTCGGTTCTGCTGGCCTCATTTTCCTCTAATTTCTCTCCGATACACAAGATTGGCTTCAGGCCAGCTTTGAGCGCCGCCAGAATTTTCTTGTTGACTATCTCTCCCGCCTCCCCGAAGTATTGCCTGCGCTCCGAGTGTCCGATGATAACATACTGGCACAACTCAGCAAGCATCAGCGGAGAAATCTCACCGGTATAGGCACCCTTCTCCGCAAAGTACATATTCTGTGCCCCCAGTTTTAGCAGGCTTCCTTTAAGCAGTTCTCCCACCGCCGCCAGCGAGACAAAAGGCGGACAGATTACCCGCTCAACATTGTTTAGCGGCTCAAGCTCTGGGAGCATCTCCCTGACCAGTTTTACCGCTTCACCTACCGTGGTATTCATCTTCCAGTTGCCCGCAATCATCGGCACGCGCATTTTTGTCTCCCAAGAAGGGTGTCCATTACCTATAGGTTCCCCGTGCAGGCTTATAAGGCGAAGGGGATACCAAGGCGACTACGCCCTCTCCAAACATTCGTTTCTCTTTAACTTTCTTAGGCGCCAAATTTGCTCAACTTAAGGGCGTTGGCCATAGCCAGAGGCAGAATCTGCGTGGCTGGAAAGCGCCCCAGGCCCCCAGCAAGGCAGTCTGATTCGCCGAAGCTCCTCACCAAATCAGGACGGCACCACTTGGAATACAGCAGAACCGGCACCGGATGCCAGCTATGCCCCCGGAGCAAGGCCGGCGTGGAATGGTCGCCAGTAACCACAATGACATCAGGCTCAAGACCAACCAGCTCAGAGATAGCCCGGTCAGCCTGCTCAATAACCCTGACCTTGCGGTCGAAGTCACCATCCTCGCCAGCAGCATCAGGCGGTTTTACGTGCAAAAAGAAAAAATCGTAGCCGGAGTAGTTCTCTTTCAGCACGGCTATCTCATCTTCAACACTTGCCCCAGTATCCAGAAGGTCCATGCCCACCAGCTTAGCCAGCCCACGGTACATGGGATACCCAGCAATTGCCGCTGGTTTCAACCGGTAAATCTCGCTCATAGTTGGCCAGTGGGGTCGCTGGGCAAAGCCACGCAGAAGCAGCATGTTGGCCGGATGATGCCCCGCCAGCACCTCCCTGGCTTGCTCGACAAACTGCCGCGTGATACCGGCCAGGCGCTCTGCTTCTGAGTTCAGGGCAACGACCAGCTTGGGAGCTACCCCTTCCTGCTGGGGGTCAGTGTCGCCAATATCAGGAGCCAGACCATCGCCGCGAAATACCACCACGAAGCGGTGCTCCTTCACCGGAGAGACAAAGAGCTTAATCCCATCTATCACCTGCCCGTCAAGTAGCTGGCACAGTTCGGTGCACTTTTCGGTAGGGATACGACCGGCCCGGCGGTCGGTAATCAGCCCCATTTCATCCACAGTGCAGAAGTTACCCCGGGCAGCAACGTCTCCCCGTTCCAGCTCGAAACCGATGCCAATGGCCTCCAACGCTCCCCGACCAATGGTAAAGTGCAACGGGTCGTAGCCAAATAGCGCCAGGTGACCCGGGGCACTACCCGGTGTTATTCCCGAACCCACCGGGTCAATAAGACCACATATTCCGTTAGCCGCCAAGCGGTCGAGGTTGGGCGTTCTGGCCGTTTCTAACTCGGTCTTTCCTGTCTCCGGATTGGGCAGTCCCCCCAGGCCATCAAGAACCAGCAATACGATCTTGGCCGGTGATGGGTGAGCAATCGACTGAATAACTTCCAAGCTTATCATCTCAGCTAGCGCCGGCCTCCTTATTCAGCAATACTTCTATCCCCGGCAGCGGCCTGCCGCCCAAAAACTTAAGTGAAGCACCACCGCCAGTTGAGACGAAGGACATTTTGTCCGCCAGACCCATCTCAATTACCACCTCGGCGGTGGAACCGCCGCCAATAATGGTAGTCGCCTCAAGGCCGGCCAACAGCCCAGCCATACTCTTTGTGCCCTGAGCAAATTGAGGCACCTCGTAGATGCCCATCGGCCCGTTCCAGAAGACGGTACGGCTCTTTCTCAATTCCTTCTGAAAGTTCTCAAAGGTTTGAGGGCCAATGTCCACAATCTTCAAATAGGATGGCACCTTTTCTACCGGTACCGTCTCCACTTCTTTAGCTTCAGCGCCAGTTTCATCCGCCACCACCACATCAACCGGCAACAACAGGCGTACGCCACTCGCCTCGGCTTTTTCCATTAAGTCAAAGGCAGTAGCCAGGCTGCCGGCCTCAACCAGCGACTGACCCGTCTCATAGGACTTAGCCTTGAGAAATATGGCAGCCATACCCCCGCCAATCAGAACACAGTCCATCTTATCCATAATGTTTTCCAACATGCCAACCTTATCACTTACCTTGGCGCCGCCAAGAAGAGCAACGAACGGATGAGCGGGATTTTCCAGAATACCACCCAAGTTAGTAATTTCCTTCTCCAGTAACCGGCCAGCTACCGCCGGAAGATACCGGGTAACGCCGATTATTGAAGCATGGCTGCGATGAGCCGCGGCAAACGCATCATTAACGTATACTTCAGCTAACCGGGCTAAGGCTTGGGCAAAGGTGGCATCGTTCGTCTCCTCCTCGGGGTGAAACCGAAGGTTTTCCAGAAGCAAGACATCACCGCCACACAATTTCTCCACCGTCTGCTCCACCTCAGGACCGATAGATTCCCGGGCAACCTGAACACTCTTCCCCAGAAGCCGCGATAAACGCTCGCCGACGACTCCCATTCGCAGTTTCTCAACTACTTTTCCGCCTGGCCGTCCCAGGTGGGAGCATAGAATCACCTTTGCCTTCTGGTCAATAAGGTACTCAATAGTTGGCAGTGCCGCCTGGATACGACTATCATCAGTAATCGCTCCTGTTTGGTCTAAAGGGACGTTAAAGTCAACCCTCACCAGGACTTTTTTGCCCTTGACCGCTACGTCACTGACGGTCAACTTATTCATTTGTCTCTCCTAAATACCGTCCCGAATGCAAATAACTTAAAGAATAATCAGGCAGTGGCTCAGGGGCTTGATATCTTACCTCAACTTCCGTCCCATATATATTTAGGCCAAGCCCAATTGCCAAGGAACAAGATTACTTCATCAATTCCTTGAAGCCGCCCAGGCGCGAAGAACTGGAGTCAGAGTCAGGGAACAAGTCCATCACCTGTTGCCTTATCCCCTGGGCATCAAGCCCATATTCACGACGAAGAACAGCCTGGGAACCCTGTTCCACAAACTCATCAGGGATACCAATACTCTTTACCTGAACGTCACATATCCCCGATTGCTGAAGAAGGCCGGTCACACTACTGCCAAAGCCACCCGTGAGAGCATTCTCTTCAACGG
>SDBU01003333.1_pt1 | contig 20517 bp, 22 predicted proteins | sample 2277071 | NCBI WGS metagenome assembly SDBU01 (sample SAMN10397929, study PRJNA504765) | marine sediment metagenome | isolation source: marine sediment core GS08_GC12, 126 cmbsf | place: Arctic Ocean: Gakkel Ridge, Loki's castle | collected 2008
GTGTTAATATTATGTTATCTGATCTTCATTATTTAATCACTTTTGTTACTACTCCAGCTCCAACTGTTCTACCTCCTTCTCTGATAGCAAATCTCTGCTTTTCTTCCATAGCGATCGGAACTATTAATTTAACAGTTAAATTAATAGTATCACCAGGCATAACCATTTCTGTGCCTTCAGGTAAAGTTACATCACCAGTTACATCAGTAGTTCTAAAGAAAAACTGAGGCTTATAGCCAGCAAAGAATGGCGAATGTCTTCCGCCTTCTTCTTTGGTTAAAATATAAATCTCGCCTTCAAATTCGGTGTGAGGAGTAATAGATCCAGGTTTGGCTATAACTTGTCCTCTAATTACATCTTCTTTCTTTAAACCACGAACCAAAAGACCTATATTATCACCAGCCATTCCTTCATCTAGAGTTTTCTTAAACATCTCAACACTAACAGCAACTGTTTTCTGGGTTGGTTTTATACCTACTATTTCTACATCATCATTAGAATGAACCATTCCTCTTTCAATTCTTCCAGTAGGAACAGTCCCTCTACCTTCAATTGAAAAAACATCTTCAACAGCCATTAAGAATGGCTTATCAACATCTCTTACTGGATCTGGAATATAGTTATCTACAGCTTCCATAAGCTCTAAGATTGGCTTAGCTGCTTCATCGTCAGCTGAGGTTGCTTCTAATGCTTTAATGGCTGAACCGCGAATAATAGGTATTTCATCTCCTGGAAATTCGTATTTCTTTAAAAGTTCGCGTATTTCTGATTCTACTAAATCAATAATCTCTGGATCATCCACTGCATCACATTTATTAAGAAATACTACTAAAGATGGTAGTCCTACCTGTCTAGCTAATAGAATATGTTCTCTGGTTTGAGGCATAGCGCCATCAGGGGCAGAAACTACTAAAATTCCACCATCCATCTGAGCAGCGCCAGTAATCATATTTTTGATATAGTCAGCATGGCCAGGACAATCAATGTGGGCGTAATGTCTTTTTTCGGTCTCATATTCTAAGTGAGAAACATTAATTGTTAATCCACGAGCCCTTTCCTCTGGCGCAGAGTCAATCTGATCAACAGATTTTTCTGTATTTGTTAATCCTTTTAATTTAAGAATATGTAAAATAGCCGCGGTAAGTGTAGTCTTTCCGTGGTCTACGTGGCCAATAGTGCCGATATTAACATGGGTCTTACCCCTTTCAAATTTTTCTTTTTCTGCCATGAAAATTCATGAAATATGAAAATTAAGATGTGAAATATTAATAATTTCAAATTTCAAATCACAGATTTCAATATTTTTATTATATTATAATGATATTAATTATTCTATATAAAATAAAAAGAAAAGTCAACCTTCTTTAAGAAATTATATAATTTTCTTCCTTACCTTAAGTTTACTGAAAATTCTTTGGAGGTCAAGGAATTTACACTGGTAAATCCTCTATTTTTATGGGTCTGTCTTTTGAAGCCTGTTCTTCATTATCTACATTAGCTTCTTCTGGGGAAAATGAATCGGACTCTGCTACTACGCCCGGATTTACCGGGGCAAAATCAAACTGAGTAGCAATTTTCTTGTTTTTCTCAACAAGTCTTTTATAGTCCTCAAACCCCATAACTGTCAGTACTGGCTTTCCATCCTCCACAATGATAAACTTACCTCCATCACTCATTATTAAATTTTTGATTTCATTGAAATCCATATCTTTTTTAATATAGTAAATTTATTTAAATAAATCAAGACCTTTATTGCAATATTTATTTTCTCTTGCCCTCAATTACTTCTTGGGCGATATTTGCTGAAACTTCCTCATATGCATCAAATTCCATTGTGAATGTTCCTCTGCCTTCAGTAAGAGAACGTAAAGCAGTAGCATATCCAAACATCTCTGATAAAGGAACCTTAGCATTAATAACTTTTAAACTCAAGCGATCAGATGTTTCTTCAATTTTTCCTCTTCGAGAAGACAGATCCCCAATAGTGTCTCCAAAAAATTCTTCTGGAACAATAACCTCTAATTTCATAATCGGCTCTAAAAGGATAGGGTTAGATTTTCTAACCGCGGATTGTAAAGCCATAGATCCAGCAATTTTAAAAGCAATTTCCGAAGAATCAACTTCGTGAAAAGAACCATCATGAAGAGTACAGGAAAAATCTATTAAAGGATAACCAGCTATGACTCCTTTTGACATTGCTTCTTTAATCCCCTTTTCTACTGCAGGAATATATTCTTTTGGAATAGACCCTCCTTTAATTTTATCAATAAATTCAAAACCTTCTCCTCTTTCCTTAGGATCTATTTTAATTAAAACATGCCCGTACTGGCCTCGGCCTCCAGATTGTTTAATATATTTTCCTTCTCCTTCCGCGCCTGATTTAATTGTTTCCTTATAGGCCACCTGCGGTCTACCTACATTTGCTTCTACTTTAAATTCCCGTTTCATTCTATCTACAAGAACATCTAAGTGCAATTCCCCCATTCCAGAAATAACTGTTTCTCCTGTCTCTATATCACCTTTGATTTTAAAAGTAGGATCTTCTTCTGCTAATTTCCTTAAAGCCAAACCCATCTTTTCTTGGTCTGCTTTTGTTTTAGGTTCTATTCTAATAGAAATAACTGGTTCTGGGAAAGTAATTTTTTCTAATACAATAGGATTATTTGGGTCGCATAAACTATGCCCAGTGCTGGTATTTTTAAGACCTACTGTAGCTGCAATATCTCCCGTATAAAGCTCTTCCACTTCCTCTCGCTGGTCAGCATGCATCCTTAAAATTCTTCCTATCCGCTCTTTTTCGCCTGTGGTAGTGTTTAATACATAAGAACCTTTTGTTAAAATCCCTGAATAAACCCTAAAATAAGTTAAAGTACCCACAAAAGGATCTGTAGCCACCTTAAAAGCTAAAGCGCAAAAGGGCTCTTTATCATCAGCTATTTTCTCTACTTCTTGGCCGGTTTTAGCATTAATTCCTTTAATAGCAGGAAGATCAATTGGAGAAGGCAAATATTGAATAACTGCATCTAAAACTGGCTGGACTCCTTTATTTTTTAAAGCAGAACCGCAAAACACTGGAATCAATTTATAATTTATACAAGATTCTCTTAATACTTTTTTTAATTCCTCTACTGAAATCTCCTCACCTCCCAAAAATTTCTCTAAAAGTTTTTCATCTTCAGCAGCAATCTTTTCAATCATTTTTCCTCGCCACTCTTTGGCTTGGTCTAATAAATCTGCTGGAATTTCCTCTTCAACCACTTTCTCACCTAAATCACCTTCAAACTTCAAGGCCTTCATAGTAAGTAGATCAATCACTCCTTTGAAATCCTGTTCAATTCCAATAGGAATCTGCATAGCCACGGCATTAGGGGAAAGTTTTTGTCCAATAGAATCAAAACTTTTTTCAAAAGAAGCGCCCATGCGATCTAATTTATTAATAAAACAAACACGAGGAACATTAAACTTATCTGCCTGACGCCAAACAGTTTCTGACTGGGGTTCAACCCCGGCCACTCCGTCAAAAACAACTACTGCTCCATCTAATACTCTTAGAGATCTTTGGACCTCTACTGTAAAGTCAATATGGCCTGGAGTATCAATAATATTTATTCTATATTTATTATCGCTTCCACCACCTATACTCCAAAAACAAGTGGTAGCAGCTGAAGTAATAGTAATCCCCCGTTCTCTTTCCTGAGCCATCCAATCCATAATTGCCTCGCCTTCATGAACTTCGGAAATCTTGTGAGAAATGCCAGTATAAAAAAGAACCCGCTCTGTCACGGTTGTTTTGCCAGCATCAATATGGGCAATAATACCGATATTTCTATATTTTTCTATTGGATATTCTCGCATATATTTTAAAAATTTGAGATATTACTTAAGATATGAAGGATTTCACGCCTCGGCGCAAAAGCGCCGAGCTTCAATCCTACATTTGTTCGTCCCGCCTTGTTGTCGAGGCAGGTTGCTTGGAAATACAAATAGCTTCGCTTATTTGTATTCCGCTCGCTTCACTCACAAATAAATTTATAACTTTATTGAATAGTTGTCAATGATTTGACAAAATTATGACAACTCATTATAATCAACCCTAGCAAATCAAAACTTTATAGGAGGCAATAAGAATGATTGTAAAATGGACAAAGGTTAGTACAGAAGTTTTATTTAAGAAATTCGGCAAAGAATTTATAAAAGCCATCTTTCTTAACCCAGTAACAAATAAAAAAGAAGAATTTTACTTCATAAAACAGAAAAACTGGAGCAGTATATTCGCGACAACAGAAAACGGAGAAGTGGTTGTCACAAGACAATACAAGCAAGGTTGCAACGAAATCGTTTGGGAACTACCAGCTGGAACACCTGATTTCAAGGGAGAAAATCCTTCAGAAGTTATTCAAAGAGAATTTTTGCAGGAAACTGGGATGATCGCTAAAATAACCCAACTAGGCTCCTGGGCCTGGATGGCATCCCGAAATTCAGACACTCAGATCTTTATGTTCCGTGGTGAAAACGCTAAAAAAATCCAAGAACCAAAATCTGATCCTAGTGAAGAGATTGAAACCCATCTCATCCCGCTGCCCAAATGGCTTAAAATGATCGCGTCAGGGAAAGTTAGAGACCCTTCATCAATCTCAGCCACTTTCTTGGCTTTATTGTCAGATCCAAATCTCTGGCCGTACTAAAAAGATCTAAAATTTCATAGGGATTACCAAATAAAGGTAACCCTTATTTTTTTTCCAATAAAAAAACAATCCTTTATAAGGTAGCTTTATAGGCTAACAGCGAAAAATATTAAGGATAAACCGACAAAAATACTAAAAATAAAATCTATTGCTCTTATCATAATTAAGCGAAGTGAGCAAAAGCCCTATTGGCCTCTGCCATTCGATGAATATCATTTTTCTTTTTTACTGCTGCTCCTTCATTATTTGCAGCAGCAATTAATTCTTCGGCTAATTTTTCTTTCATTGCTTTTCCTTTCTTAGATTTGGCCACAGAAACTAACCAACGAATAGCTAAACTTATTTTCCTATCTCCTTTTACTTCTCTAGGAACTTGATAAACAGCGCCTCCAATCCTCTTCGACTTTACTTCTAATAAAGGAGAACTATTTTTAACTGCTAATTCAAAAACCTCCAAAGGATCTTTCTTAGTTTTTTCTTTAACTATATCAAGCGCCTGATACATAATTTTTCTAGCAACACTCTTTTTCCCTTGCCGCATAATACCATTAATGAATTTAGATATTAATATGCTTTCATAAACTGCGTCAGGCTGGATATTTCTTTTTACTATATTTTTTTTACCCATAAGATTAATTATTGAGCTTTCTCTTTTTTAGTTCCATACTTACTCCTTTCTTGCTTTCTTCCTTCTACACCAGCTGTGTCTAATACTCCCCTCACAACATGGTACCTTACACCTGGCAGATCTTTAACCCTGCCCCCTCTTATTACAACAACCGAGTGTTCTTGTAGATTATGTCCAATACCAGGGATATAGGCAGTCACTTCCATGCCATTACTTAAACGAACCCTGGCTACTTTTCTCATTGCTGAATTCGGCTTCTTAGGAGTAGTGGTAAATACTTTAAGACACACTCCCCTTTTAAAAGGAGAAGGATATCTCTTAGGCCTATTTTTTAAAACATTAAAACTAAAACTCAAAGCCGGCCTCTTAGTAGGCTTTTTAGTAGTTTTTCTTTTCTTTTTAATTAATTGATGTATTGTTGGCATAATTAAAAACAATTAAGCACTGTGTGCTTTCTTAATATATCAAATATAAAAATGAAAGTCAACATTTTTATTAATTAATAAAAATAAAGGATACAACAAAGCACCCTTTTTATTTTTCTTTATTTACTCGCTCTGCTTCATTCATCCCTTTTATTAAATCTAAGTTATTTCCACCTTTCTCTAGAATGTCAAAACATTCATCGAAATTTCCTTGACCAACTATCTCTTCTGTCTCTAAATTTATTACAATTACTGGAGGAATGCGGCCAAACTTATCATATAGCTCTTCTTCTGTCTTTCTGTTAAAAGGACTAGGTAGTATTGCTAATTCCATTTTTATCACCTCCTATATTTTTTAAAAAGAACTTAAATTTTTAATTGAAAATGTTCCTTTAGTAAATTTTCTGCGCTCGCTCACAAATACAAATAGCTTCGCTCATTTGTATTTCTCTCGCTTCACTTGAAAATGTTCCTCTTAGTAAATTTTCTACGTTTGCTCTGAAATACAAATAGCTTCGCTTATTTGTATTTCTCTCGCTTCACTTGAAAATAATCAAATTAAAATGTTGTTCCAGTGATTAGATAAAATAAAAAATTAATAAATACAATTATAAAAGGAAATAAAAAGAATATAACAAATAATAAAATAAATAAGCTGTACTGATTTAAAATCATCTTTGTTTTCTCGCTTATTGCTGGTAAAAAAGTAAAAAGTATATGCGAACCATCAAGCGGCGGAATTGGTAAAAGATTAAATACTGCTAAAAGTAAATTTATAAAAACAATAAAGGCAAAAACTGGTTCTAAGCCCATAAAAAATTGAGTAGACTCAAAAGGAAAAAATCTTAATAATAAACCAAAAAATATTGCTAAAAAAATATTGGCTAAAGGACCAGCTAATCCAACTTTTGCTGAACCATATTTTTGATCACGGAAATTATATGGATTTACAGGTACTGGTTTTGCCCAACCTATAATAAAACCTGCTCCTGTTATAATTAAAAGTGCTGGGAGAAGGATAGAGCCAATAGGGTCTAAATGGTTTATAGGGTTAAGAGTAAGCCGTCCCGCATATTTTGCAGTCGGATCTCCTAAATAGTTTGCCATTTCTCCATGAGCAACCTCGTGAATAATTACAGAAAAAAGCAATATAATAATTAAAACTAAAATTTCTAACATATTTTATTAACATAACAAAAAAAATAAATTTTGGCAAATTAAAATCATTAAACTCTTGCCTTTTTCTAAATTTTCTGTATGATAAAAACATCATGAAACAATGTGCTATTTGCGAAAAAAAATCAATGATGGTCGGAAAGTTGAACAAACTTCGAGGAAAGTATAATCCTACTCCTAAAACAAGAAAATATCCCAATCTCCAATGGGTGAGAGTTCCTGTTGATATAGAAAAAAAATCATATAAACAATTTGCAGGCAAAAGAATAAAAGTTTGCACTAAATGCCTCAAAGCTATATTTAAAACTAAATGAAAAATAAATTGCTTAGCCTATCTAAGCAATTTATTTTTAGAATGTAGTATAATAATAGTATATACGCATGGGGTGCCTGCTGACCAGAGTTTAATTCTCAACAACTGCGACCATGCGAAACTTAACTGATTTTGCAATGGTTTATTTGTTCGCTCGGAAATACAAATGAGATTACTCACTTGTATTCTCGCTTGCTTCGCTCACAAATAAAAAAATTGCGAAAGGCCTTGAGGTTGGTTTGGATGAATTAACTGGTTATTAATTATAGGGTAAACAAATCTCCAACCAATCAAGGAATTAAAATTATGATTACAGTTAAAAACGAAGGAATAATTTTAGAAAAAACAAATATAGAATTCGAGAATAAAAGTGTTTTAAACCCTGCCTGTATCCAAATAAATGACATTACCCATATGTTTTATCGGGCAACTAATCGCAATAATGTTTCTTCTATAGGTTATTGCCAACTGAAAAATAATAAGGTTATAAAAAGACTTAAAAAGCCGATTCTCTTCCCTGAATATGATTACGAAAAAAAAGGCGTAGAAGATCCCAGAATTACTCTTTTAGAGGGAATATACTATCTTTTCTACACTGCTTATGACGGTAAAAATGCTCTCGTTGCCTATGCTACAAGCAAAGATCTTGTCCACTTCTCCAAACAAGGTCTTGTTTCGCCGAAAATCTCTTATGATAAAGCAGAAGATATTTTTCGTGAGTCAAAAGTCAGAGAAAGATATACTATGTTTGAAATACTTTATAAGGAGAAAGGCGGGAAAGACATTTTGTTATTTGAAAAAGATGCTTTGCTCTTTCCCCAAAAAATCAATAATAAATTTGCTCTACTCCACCGTATTTTACCAGGAATCCAAATTATTTACTTTAACAATTTTTCTGAACTTACTAAAAATCACTGGCGCGATTATTTCAAAAATTTAGGCGATTTTATTGTGCTTGATCCCCTCTTCTGGTTTGAAAATCGTAACATCGGCGGTGGTTGTCCCCCTATTAAAACAAAAGATGGCTGGCTTATTATCTATCATGCGGTGGAGGATACTTCTTCTGGAAAAATTTATCATGCTTCCGCTGCCCTGCTTGACCTGAAAAATCCTTTAAAAATTTTAGGACGATTAAAAGAACCCCTATTTTCCCCAAAGGATTCCTGGGAAAAAAGCGGTATTACAAATAATGTTGTCTTCCCTACTGGAGCCGTAATAAAAAATAAAAGACTTTATATTTATTATGGAGCTGCTGATAAATTAATCGCCGCGAAATCTGTTAACCTCGCAGAACTTTTGACTGAACTTAAAAAAAGCCCTCTTAAAAAATGAAGCCCAGACCTTTGGGTGGGGTATCAAACCCCTTCCAAAGGATTAGTATTTTCCTCCACCGCAAGCCGTCGGGGTATTAAAAAGTAAGTCTGGACTACATTTTCTACGTTAGCTCGTAAGTACAAACGAGCAAGCTCGTTTATGCTTCCCTCGCTTTACTTAAAAATAATCCTAGATAAAAATTTCAGCCGGCCTTATTAGATATTAATTAATTGTTTAACAGGGTTTATGACACGGTAGTAGAAAACGTTCTAAAAACATTATGAATCAACAAATAAAGTCAAAAGCGGATAAATCAATTTCTGACGAGGTGAGCGCTAATCAACAAAACAAATCTTGGATTGTTTGTATATCCACTTTCCCACCACGACAGTGCGGCATAGCTACCTTTACCGCTGACCTTACCAATGCTATTGATCAAATGTTTAGACCATTGGTCAAGTCAAAGATTGTCGTGATGAATCTTAATGAAGTAAGTCACTTCCGCTATTCTGACAAAGTAATTTTCAAAATAAGCCAACCTCGCGAAGAGGATTATGTTAATGCCGCTGATAAGCTTAACCAGCTCAAAGAGGTAAAGCTTGTTAATGTTCAACATGAATTCGGTATCTTCGGAGGGGAATATGGCTCCCATCTACTTCTCTTTCTGGAAAAACTTCAGAAACCGATCGTTACTACCTTACACACTGTTCTTCCTGCTCCAGATAAAAAAATGCGCAGTATTGTAGAGGCAATAATGAAATATTCAAAAGGAATAATCGTTATGACCCAATTCTCAAAAGATATTCTTGAAAAAGATTATGGGTTGGATCCCAAACGAATTCAAATTATTCCTCATGGAATCCATCATGCTCCCTATAGAACTAATAAGCGAGCTAAGTCTGCCCTTGGCTTTTCTGACAAACTAATCCTCTCAACCTTTGGATTTCTTAATCCTAGTAAAGGGATTGAGTATGTGATAGAGGCCTTGCCAAAGGTAGTAGAAAAATTTCCTAATGTTAAATTTATTGTTGCTGGTGTCACCCATCCTGCTGTTCTGAAACAGGAAGGAGAAACCTACCGTAATTTTCTCACTAAAAAAGTAGATCAACTTAATTTAAATAATTATGTTTCCTTTTATAACACCTATCTTAGCCTAAATGACCTCCTTAAATTCTTAGAAGCTACTGATATTTATCTTTCCACCTCCTTAAGCCTAAATCAGGCTGTCTCCGGTACTTTATCTTATGCCCTTGGAAGTGGTCGCCCGGTCATATCAACATCCTTTACCCAAGCTAAACAAGATATTACAAATGAGGTCGGCATATTAATTGACTTTAAAAACCCGCTGGCTTTTAGCGATGCTATTATTAAATTAATAAGTAATAATGAATTATGTTTACAGATGGGTAAAAACGCTTATTTCCGTACTAGACATATAACCTGGGAAAATGTTGCCTATTCCTATATAAAATATTTCTCACAATTTGTGCCAGAACTAATTATGGGGCAAAGGAAACTTCCACCTATAAAACTTGCGCATTTGGCTAAATTAACTGATGATTTCGGAATAATCCAGTTTGCTAAATTGACTGAACCAGATCTTTCTTCTGGATATACTTTAGACGATAATGCTCGAGCTTTAATTGTAGCTATCCTTTATTATAAAAAATTCAAAATTCCCTATTCATTAAAACTATCCTCTATCTACCTGAACTTTCTTCATCAGGTTGCCAAGCCAAATGGCCTTTTTGATAACTATGTTAATCAAAATCGGATCATTGATGAACAAAGAAATCTTCAAGAATATTCAGAAGATTCTAGCGCCCGCTGTTTCTACGCGCTCGCCATAGTTTCAACTACTAAACAAGTCCCTAAACACTTTAGAGAACAAGCCCATTCTCTTTTTGAACAAAGTTTCCAGAAAAACATTGTTTTTTCCTCGCCTCGCGCTATCGCTTTTTACATTAAGGCTCTCAATTGCTTGCTTTCAAAATGGAAAAAACCTGAGACTCTCTCTGTATTAAGACACTACTGCGAACAACTAATGGTTTTGTATGAAAAAAATCACTCGCCGGACTGGGAGTGGTTTGAACATTATTTAACATATTCAAATGCCATCCTGCCAGAAGCGCTTCTTCTTGGATACAAAATAACTGGAGATAAAAGATATCTCGAAGTGTCTGAAAAAACCCTCGCCTTTTTAATTAAACATACATTTAAAGACAATATTTATATCCCTATTGGCCAAAGCGGTTGGTTTCTCAAAGGAGGGAGAAGACAGCATTTTGACCAACAGCCCGAAGATGTTGCTGCCACCGTAGAAGTTCTTAATACGATGTTTCAAATAACAAACAAGGAGTATTACAAAAAATTAGCGAACATCGCATTTAATTGGTTTTTAGGAGATAATGTTCTCGGACAAGTTGTATATGATCGAACCACTGGAGGATGCCATGATGGGATTGGAAAAAAATTTATCAATCTCAACCAAGGCGCTGAATCTACTATTTCTTATCTTTCTTCCCGCTTTTCTTTTGAGAACTAAATCCAATACTTCTTGATATTACAAAGTTGTAAATGTTATGATATACAAAAGATAAAAAATTTTAAAAAACTTTGGAGCAAGTAAAAATTTTAATTAAAAAATAATTACAAATATGGAAAATAAAAACAAAACAATTTTAAAACCTTGGGGCAAATATATTATTCTAGAAAAAAAACAAGGATACTGGATCAAAAAATTATTTGTGCGCAAGGGAGCTAGTATAAGCCTTCAAAGCCATAATGACCGATATGAGATTTGGACAGTGCTTTCTGGAAGAATTGAGGTTATTAAAGGAAGTTCGCGTCTTGAACTTAAGGAGGGAGAATTTTTAAAAATAGACAAAAAGGAGAAACATAGAATAACCGGGCTCGAAGAATCATGTATTCTTGAAGTGGCCTTTGGCAATGTGCGAGAAAATGATATCATCCGCTTTAAAGATGATTATGGACGAATTAAATGAACCATACAGGATAAAAGTTTAAATATTCAAAGCGTAGCACAATGGTAGTATCTGCGCATGTGTGCCTATTAACCCGAGTTCAATTCTCAACAACTGCTACAAAAAAACATCTGATTAAATCAGATGTTTTTTTGATTGGATATTATTATTTTTAAAAAATTTAGAGTTACCCTTTATATCCTTTCATTGAAAGAGAATTTAAAACCACGCTTACTGAAGAAAAAGCCATGGCCGCGGCTGCCATTGTTGGACTAAGAAGTAGCCCAATAGGATAAAGAATTCCAGCTGCCACGGGGATGCCTACGCTATTATAAAAAAATGCCCAAAAAAGATTCTGTTTTATTTTCTTTAAAGTATAACTACTTAATCGCATAGCCTTAATCACATCCCGCAAATCATCTTTAATTAAAATTATTTCTCCGGCTTCTATTGCAATGTCAGTACCAGAACCCAAGGCAATCCCCAAATCAGCTTGGGCTAAGGCAGGGGCATCATTTATCCCATCGCCAACCATTGCTACCACATTCCCCTCTTCTTGTAATCTTTTTATCTCTGCTGATTTTTCTTGAGGTAGAACCTCTGCCAATGCCCTATCAATTCCGACTTGTTTGGCTATTGCTTCAGCCACCCTTTTGTTGTCACCAGTAATAATAGCCACTTGCTTTCCCATTTTATGAAGTATATCAACAGCTTCTTTAGAACTATCTTTCAAAGTGTCTGATATGGCAATAATACCAACAATACTATTATTTTGAGCTACTAAGATAGCTGTTTTGCCTTGATTTTCCAATTCAGTTAATTGTTTTTCTATAATATTTATTTCAACCTTATTTTCCTCCATTAATTTCCTGGTTCCAATTAAAATATTATCATCATTTAAAACAGCTCTTACTCCTTTACCCGGCTTATTCTCAAAACTCCTTACTTGACCTAAAGATAGGTTTTCTTTTTTAGCTTTATCAACTATGGCCTGAGCTAAAGGATGTTCAGAATTTTTTTCGATTGAGGCAGCGACTTGTAAAATATTAATATTTAAATTCTCTACTGAAAAAACATCTGTGACAATTGGCTCTCCCTTTGTTAAGGTGCCGGTCTTATCAAAAACAACCATATTGATTCTCTGAACTTTTTCTAGGGCGTCACTGGTTTTGATTAATATTCCATTCTTAGCAGCTAGGCCTGTACCCATCATCACTGCTGTTGGTGTTGCTAAACCTAAGGCGCAGGGACAAGCAACAATAAGCACTGCCACAAAAATTGTAAAAGCAAAGACAAAAGACTCTCCTAAAAACAGCCAAGTAATAAAAGCAAAAAGGGCTATTCCTATCACAATCGGAACAAAATAAAAAGAAATCTTGTCTGCCAAAATCTGGATTGGGGCTTTAGAGCCCATTGCTTCTTCAACTATCTGAATAATCTGAGCCAACATAGTGTCTTGACCAACTTTTTTTGCTTCAAACTTTAAAACCCCGGTTTTGTTAATTGTTGCCCCAATAACCTCATCTCCTTTAATTTTTTCAACTGGAATACTCTCTCCAGTAATTGCCTTCTCATCAACCCCTGAATATCCATCAATTACAATTCCATCAACTGGAATTTTTTCACCAGGTTTTACTAAAACAAGATCACCAACTTTTACATCAGCAATAGGAATCTCTATCTCCTTTCCATTTTTGATAATAATAGCGGTTTTAGGCTGTAGTCCCATTAATTTCTTAATTGCTGCGCCAGTTTTTCCTTTGGTAACCGCTTCTAAATATCTACCCAGAAGAATAAAAATAAGGATAAATATAGCGCTTTCGTAATATAAATTAGCAGCTAATAAATCAATATCTAATAAAAGAAAAAGGGAAACAATAATGCTGTAGAAATAAGCTGCTGCGGTGCCGACAAAAATCAAAGAATCCATATCAGGCTTTAGTTTAATTAAATTCTTAAAACCCATCTTCCAAATACTATTAAAAGCTACGGCAATAACAATAGTGGCTAAAATAAATTGGAGCGGAAGATTATATCTAACCAAAATCTCAGGCATTGGCAAACCTATTAGTTCTCCCATAACCATATAAATGAGAGGAAAACCAAAAATAAAGGCAATAAGAAATCGTTTTTTTGTTTTTTCTATTTCTCCGACTTTCATTTTATGATGATTATGGCCAGCCATAGCCATTTCCATATCTTTCTCTTGAGCTTCATAACCCAATCCTTTGATTACTTCCTTAATGCGATCAAGACTAATCTCTGCTGGATTGTATTCTATATTAGCTTTTTCTGAAGCAAAATTAACCGCTACCTTAAAAATTCCCTTTTCTTTTTTAAGGGAATTTTCAATCTTAACAACACAAGAAGCACAATGCATTCCTTGAATTTTTAAAATTACTTTTGCCATACCTTTAACTCTTCATAACACTACATCTACTATTAATTTTACCACAACTTCTTTATTTTGAGGATCATTAGTAGAAAGATAAACCGCCCTTGTTGCCAAACCCACGCCTTCAGGACCATGGAAAGCCGGATCAAAAACAACCTCTAAATAACCTGTTTCTCCAGGAGATATTTTTTGAGACCAAAAAGTGGTACTGCTATGCATACCGAATTCTCCGCTTTCCTTATCTCCTACTTTTAAGCGAGCTGTAGTGCACATACAAGAAGTCCAAATATTATTAATCTTTAAATCGCCTTCTCCATTATTTTTAACCTCATAAGTGTGACTAACTAACCCGTCGTTCATAGAAACCGTGCCGGCGTCATATTCTAAAGGGGCTACTTCTACTTGAGGTAAGCCCTGATTTCCTTGTTCAGGAGAATAATTTGTAATGCCGAAAACAATAATACTACCCACAAATATTAGGCCTAAGGCAATCAAGACTATCTTTTTAGTCTTTTGACGCTTAAGTGAATGACCCCTATCTTCCTCTTTTGTCTGTTTTTTAAGAAGATATTTCTCCTTTTTGGTTAGTTCAGATTTATGCTTACTCTTTAATCTCTCCATTGTTTCTGGAGAAATTTCGCAGAGCGGACAATCTTCTTTTTTGTTTTGATTATCTTCTAACATAATTAAATGAAAAATATTAAAATTCCAGCTCCTAGGGCCACCATCATAATTCCCATAACTAATTTTTCTGTTTTCTCATGTCTTTTTCTCCAATCAGCTATTTTGGCTAAGGTAATAGGATTAACGGAAAATAAGAGTAGAATAATTAGAGGCAGGACAAACATAAAATTATAGAGAATGAGATATAAAAAGCCCGTGGTAAAAGTAGTTTTTGAAGCTAAAAGGGCAGTAATAGCAGCATAAATTCCTCCCGAACAAGGAATGGAACAGAGCCCGACTAAAAAAGCTGCTACTATAATCCCGGGCAAGGTTGCTTTTTCCAGTCTTGATTTAATTCTTTCACTGGAAAATTTCGGCATCCGGAAATTAAAAGGCAACTGAGGGAAAAAATAACCTTTAAGATGAATTAAACCCATAAAAATCAATAACCAAGAACCGAGTTTAGCAAAAAAATGATGCTCTCCAAAAAGCATTATCCCAGAAAAAAGGCCTACTCCAACAGTTAAATAAGTTAAAAAAATAACAAAAATATAGACCAATCCCAAAAAGAGAATATTTTTAAAAGTTTTATGAAGCGCTAATAGAAAAGCGATAAAGAAAATTAGAATCGCAATAGCGCAGGGATGGATCCCATCTAAGAAACCGGTAGTTGCTACTAATGGAATCATAACTGAAGGGTCAGAAAAATTAATATTAGCTAAAATTTCATTTAACATCAGCGTAAATCATGGCCTCAACTTGGGGATGAAGAGGATCATTGTTTTTAATATAAATAATTCTCTCTTGTTGACCTTTGGCGCGCTCACCGCTCATAGCTCCAGTGTTATAGGTCACTAAAAGTTCCGTCTCCTCGCCAGGAGCCAATCTCTCTTTATCGATTTCAGCGCTGGTACAGGCGCAAGAAGTAGAAACTCTTTTAATCTCTAAAACTTCATTGCCATTGTTTTTAATTATAAAAGTATGGCTAACAATATCGTTGTAAATTATTTCCCCAAAATCAAAATCTGTGGGGCTAATCTCAATTTCTGGATAGTTCTCTAATAGATCATCAATGCCTGGGGTGGCATTAAAATAACCAAAAACAGCTAGTCCAATAACAACTAAAACTAAAAAAATTGAAAAATAAATCTTGGAACTCATAATTTAAATTAAATCTTTTTTCTTTGTTTCAAATTCCTGTTTACTAATTTCACCTTTAGCATAACGCTCTTTTAAAATATCCAAAGCTGAATTATTTTTCTCTTTGTTTTTACCTTGATCAAAAACCCACTTAACAAAAAGGATAATGGCTATGAAAATAAAAAGCCAAAACAAAATCATAAAAATCCAGCCAAACCCTAGCCATCCCATAGGATTAATCTCTAATCCACCCATCATATTACTCATAGCACCTCCCATCAAATAGCTCTCTTGTTGGAAACAATGGGCACCTTCTGCCCCAGAACCAGTATCAGCTAAAATAAATAGGGGTAAGATTAAAATAAAACTTATTAATATTGTTAAAAAAATATTCTTTTTCATATTAATAATATTTAACAAATGCTTAATCGACCTTTAATCAACTTGATTCAGCTCTATTGTAACTTTTTTTTCAAAATCTATTGGATCATTAGAGAAAATATAAATTTCTCTTGTGGCAGAACCCCGAAAATCTTCATGAACATCAGGATCATAATAAACTTTAAGTTCTGCTTTTTCTCCTGGATTAATGCTCACCTGCCAATCCTTAATATCTTCATTAATGCCATGGCCAGGCATACTAAACTTTGGGCTTTCTTCGTTTTGATAAACAATTGACGCTGAAGTGCAACCGCAAGATGTTTCTAATTTATTAATTATTAAATTTTCTCTGCCATTGTTTTTAAGCTCAAAAACAGTTGTTGCTAAGCGCTTTTTTTGACTAATATCGCCAAAATCATATACATCAGGCTGGATAATAATAATCGGCCGATCAGCTGGCGCTTCCTTGACTAACTTTTCACGGAACTCTTCTTCTCTTTCTTGATCAATAAAGGAATCAAGACCATATTTTTTGACATAAATGGCAATAGCTTTTTCTTCTGAAAGTTCAGCGCTTGTTAAGCCATCAATATAAGCCATTCTTTCAGCAGCCATAGGACAAGTACATTCAGTTATTGCCTTGCCACAACAAGGGCATTGAAAAATAGGATAAATTTCTTTAGCAGAAACTGTTTCAATAATCGGCTTAATAATCTCTGGAGCGTTAAAATTAATATCAGATTCTTTTTGAGAATTGCTTACCCCTTTCCTAAATAAATCAATATTAAACATTAAGCTGAAAAGTAGGAGCACTAATAATAAAGGAATTATATTTTTTTCATTCATAACTTAAAAACAAATTACTTATTTAACAATTTAGTAACTTCTAAAATCTCTTTTATCATTTCTTGTTTTCTTTTCTCGTTATTAGTTTCCATAGCGGTTTTAAAACAGCTATTTAAATGGCGCCCCATCAACATTTGATGGGCTGACTTAAGCAGGCCAATAACCGCCAAATCTTGCTGCATTATATTAATACAGTATTCATCTTTTTCAGTCATATCAATAATTTTCGCAATAGAACTCTGGGCCTTTTTGAGGTTAATAAGAATTTTTTCTTTTTGATTAGTCATATTTTTAATGATTGTATTTTTTTAACATCCTCCGACCATCTGAGGTAAAAAGTCAGGGAATTCATCTAAGATTTCTTTTATCCCTGGTTCTCCGGCTTTCTCCATTTCAGAAAGCTTTTCAGAAAAAGTTTGTTTAGGGAAATAAGTAGCTTTCCAAGCATTGAGCTCATTAAGTATCTGCTCATCAGAAAACTCGGAATGGTTTTGGATTAAGTAAGCTGTTAACCCTCTCATCATTATTGAATGGGCACATCCGCAAGCTGCTGTTCCATCTTCTCTAACTAATGTCTTAACTGAACAGCAATATTCACAAGCAATTTTAGAACCAATACTAATATATCTTTCCAAATCAGCATCTGTTAAAACAATTTTCTTTCCTTCTTCGCCATAAGTAGGGCCAAACACTCTAACTTTATTAATAGCATCTTGTACCTTATCAAAAGAAATATCTAATTCTTGGCCATAAACCATTGGCACGCCAGTAGGAACAAAAGAACTTCTAATCTCTTTGAATTTTAGATAAGCTAAAACTTCTTTTTGTTTTTCTTGGTCTAAATCTCTTATAAACTCTGACTGGGAAAAATCCTGGCCAGATCCAAGATTAGAATAATTAGAAATGGAACAACTATCTTGAGTTGTATCCTGGACAATTTTTTTAGATAAATCAGATTCAGTTAGGAATGATGCGATAGGAGTTATTAAAACAGCTCCTAATGCCAGACCTAAAATAAAAATTAGAAAAGAGAAACTAATTTTCTTTTTAGGAGAAGGAATATTTGAAGATTCGTCGAGTGAATTAACCATATATTTTTAAATAATTTATAATACCCTGACCATAGGTATAGGTATATATATAATAATCTTTCTAAAAAACAGTGTCAAGTGTGAAAAATGAAGAGTTTTAACCCTTCATTTAATAATACTAAATTTCTTTTTTAGTTCGTAAATTCTATCTGAAGATTCAATAATGCGCTCAACTGGTATGGCCCCATTTTTAACAGCTTGGAAAATCGCTTCTTGGGCCTGATAAGGCGCTGATTCATCATAAATTTTAAAGTTATTAGAGATAATAATCATATCAGAACCAGCATTAATAGAGCGGATAAGCGCCTCATTAAAACCATAATTTTCCGCGATAGCGCCCATCTGAATATCATCAGACAATACTACTCCTTGAAATTTTAATTGATTTCTTAAAATATTTTTTATAAATAAAGATGATAGGCTGGCTGGATTTTCTGAATCAATATTCTTATTAATAATATGGCCTACCATCACTGTATCTACCACTCCGTACTGGATAAGTTTTTTGAAAGGAATAAGTTCTTCTTCTGAATAACTATTAGTTACATCAACTATGCCTTTGTGGCTGTCTTTGGCAGAGCTGCCATGACCAGGAAAATGCTTCAAACTGGTAATGATATTATTTTTTTGATGGCCTTCAATAAAAGCTAAGGCGTAATCAACTACCTCGTCAGGATCATTGGAAAAGGAACGGCCTAAACTGCCAATAATAGGATTATTAGGATTGATATTAAGATCAACTACCGGAGCTAAATTCATATTAATATTTAAGTCAGCTAATTGTTGGCTAAGATGCTGGGCTATAACCTCAACGCTTTTAGAATCGCCCTGCTTTTTTAATTCCTGATGGCTGGGGATATAAATAAAGCCGTATTTCTCTTTTAAACGATTAACTGAACCGCCTTCAGCATCCACAGCTATAATTAGAGGCAAAGCAGAAAACTTTTGCAGGTCTGTAGTAAGTTTTTTAACTTGGGAAGGATTAATAATATTCCGGGGAAAACTTTTAGAAGGTACATCATAATCAAATAATATCACTCCCCCTATATTTAAATCTTGTATTGTTTTAGTAATATCTGAATCATCTGAAATTTCTGTTCCTCGAAAACCAATAATTAACATCTGGCCAATCCGTTCTTTTATTTCTTGATCAGTTAATTCTTGACTTACAATCCCCTGTTCTTCTGCGTCTTTGTTTTGATTAAAAAAATTCGCGAATAAAAAAATAATTAATATTGCTAAAAATAATAAGATAATGATTTTAATCAATTTCATAGACATTAATATATTATAATATTTTAAAAAATGAAGCCCAGACCTTTGGGCCGGGTATCAAACCCCACCCAAAGGATTAGTGTTTTCCGCCTTCGCTTAATGGTCGGGGTATTAAAAAGTAAGTCTGGGCTACATTTTCTGCGTCCCGCCTGGCGCAGCCAGGCCTCGCTTTACTTGAAAATGTTTCTTTAGTAAATTTTTTACGCTCGCTCACAAATACAAATAGCTTCGCTTATTTGTATTTCCCTCGCTCACTTAAAAATAAAAGGAAAAAAAATTAGGAAGATTAAACTTCCTAAATATCAGAAAACGCTGAGAGTTTTCGTTGACGGCCACAACTTCGCTTAAGAAGCTCCTGTTCTACTAATTCTGCTTCCTGAATTAATTCTTTTAAAGTATTCTGGCTTTTAATACCGCAACACTTTTCTAACATAGCTTCAAGCGAATCTTGGTCTACCGTAATATTCATCTTATAACCGTTGTTAGTTACTTCTAATTTATAACTAATCCTTGCTTTACTTAGCTGTAAAGATAAACTCTCTTTAGTTTTAGAAGCTGCCTCCCCGAAAACACTTATTGAATTTTTTCTGTTTTCTGTAATAGAGCCTTTCTTTCTTTTTCTCAAATTGAAATACCAAAGAGCTTTCTTTCCAAAAATTCCCCAAGTTAAAACCTCTATTACCTCAGATAACAAGCAAGAACAATGATTCTTCATCTTCTTTTGAATAATAGAAGCTAAAATCTCTTCTCTTTCTTCCTTTACTAAATCACCCTTCTCTTGAGTCCACTTTATAATAGAAGGAACTACAAAAAAATTATTTGCCTTATTTTTTCTTTTTGTTATAATCTCACCTCCTTAAGCTTCGTTTTTTTGAAAGGAAACTATTTCTTAGTATAATTATTTTAATAAATTTAGCAATACCTTTTATAAACCTCAGACTTTTGGCGGGGTATCAAACCCTACATAAAGATTTGTATATTTACCCCTTCGCTTAATGGTCGGGGTATTAAAAAGTAAGTCTGGGGTACATTTTCTGCGTCCCGCCTTGCCCTGCCTCGACGGCAAGGCGGGCGTCGAGGCAGGTCGCTCACAAATACAAATAGCTTCGCTTATTTGTATTTCCCTCGCTCACTTGAAAATGTTTCTTTAGTAAATTTTCTACGCTCGCTCACAAATACAAAAAGCTTCGCTTATTTGTAT
>SDBU01003334.1_pt1 | contig 20510 bp, 18 predicted proteins | sample 2277071 | NCBI WGS metagenome assembly SDBU01 (sample SAMN10397929, study PRJNA504765) | marine sediment metagenome | isolation source: marine sediment core GS08_GC12, 126 cmbsf | place: Arctic Ocean: Gakkel Ridge, Loki's castle | collected 2008
GAAAAAAATTTAACAAATACTATTTTTTCAGAAGGAATTAGAGAAGAAATTATATAAACACCTTAATTTAGCTTTTACTGGTATTTGGATAACGACTCAAATGATAAATCAGGAGCGGATTCAGCCTTTTTCAAGATACATATCAAATGGCCGTAATTGAACAGTGGGGTGGAAAAGGAACATCTGAAGAACCCTTTATAATCGAATCTGATCACTCGCTTCCGCTTCGATCAATTATTAAAGATTCTTCTTTTTTCATTGTAGTGAGAAATTCTACATTTATATCACTTACCTTAAATAAATGTAAAAATATAAGATTTGAAAGATGTATTTTTGAGGTTCTACAGCTAATAAACTGCTCTGATATTATAATCAACCAGTGATCATTCAAATTGAGGTTGGATCTTATCAGAAGTCATAATTCATGCATTCAAAATTCGTTTATACCATTTCTGAGTTTTGCTATGAGTTATGAAAATCGTTTTAAAACATGCAGGATTACTCAAATCTTTAATAATTTTAGCAGGGCAAATATTTTTGAAAATATTGATACGCATCTGCAAGATTTTAATAATATTATGGGTATTAGTCCAAAAAAATATTATATGCGGTTAATGGGGTTTATTGGAGTGGGGTTCATTTCTTTAATCTCAGCTATTACTTTGTTTGTTAACAAATATTCCGATTTAATCAACTGGTCATTAATAGGGGGGTTATTTGTAATGACTTTAATTACCTTTACTATCACCATTAGTCTTTTTTCCAATTATAGAAAAATGCGACATTATCCAGATAATCAAATTATTAAAAATTCTGATGAGCGAATAATGCACAAATAACTAGATCTCAACGGTCTATTGATTTAAATAGGAACAATACTAAGTATTTCATATATGAAAGGCAATAGTTATAAAGAGTTTGTAGTTTACAAAGGGGAAAAAATTGAAGTAAATAACGGAGAATTACACCTCCCATTCCATCTTGAGAGATTTGATGAGATTGAAGGGCTTAATCAGCTTACCAATTTGAAGAAATTGCATCATGAAGGATTTAAATTAAGAAAAATAGAAAATCTTGAAAATCTGAAAAATTTGGAATCTTTAACACTTTTATCTAGTCATCACCTAACCAAGATTGAAAATCTTGACAGCCTAACGAATCTAAGGGTTTTAGATTTTACTGATAGTAATATCGCTGAAATTGGAAATTTACATAATCTTAGAAATTTAGAAATTTTACGACTGGGAAAACCTTATGAAATGGGCGAAAATTACATTACAGTAATCAAAGGACTTGAAAATCTTAGCAATTTAAAAGAATTACACCTTGGACATAATCAAATCAAGGTAATTAAAGGGCTTGATGCGTTAACGAATCTTAAAATTCTGAGTCTCTCCTATAATCAAATCAAAGAAGTTGAAGGGCTCCATAATTTAATTAATCTTGAGGAATTGTATCTGGTGTATAATAATATTAATGAAATTAATGGGCTTGATAACTTAACCAAGTTAGAGTCTTTATGGCTAGGGAATAATAAGGTAACAGAAATTAAGGGTCTAGAGAATTTAAGTAATTTAAAGGAACTGCAAATTACCGATAATGGACCTTTTGATTCTAAATCAATTGGAATCCTTGAAAAAATGAGAGAAAACGGCATAAAAGTCTATTTTTAAATTTTCTCCTTGAAACTAAATTTCATCTAACTCCTTACCAAATTCGTTATCGATGATTTAAACCATTATTATCGTTTTCCATCACAAGTTTTTGTTATTTTTTCGAAAAGATAATTTTTAACCTCAAACTTTTTCATTATCAGAAATAGATATTCTTTACAGTTGTGATAATCAATGATCGTTCTACCAATACGAATGATCGAAAAATGTTTTCATTTTTATATAATCGTTCATATTAGTAACGTAGAGTAAAAATAAAAATTGAGGGAATAAGATGGGTCAACAACAAATTAGGGAGAAAAAATTGGATGGTGTGATAGGGAATTATAAAGCCATTCGAGAATGTTTAACGGGTTTGACTGATATTCTTAACTTTAGTTTTAACGAAAAGGATGCTTTTCGTCAAGCAGGCATCGATAATTTGAAAATACTACACATTAATATTTTGGCAGTGTTAAGAAAGTCATATACTCCTCGTGAAGTGCGGATTCGAATGCGAGAAATCGAGTTTGATGAGAAAGAAGCGGAAATAGTTTTCCCATTCTAACTTTTATTTTTTATATTTATGGTTTATGGTTTATGCTTTATGCTACATTTTAATAATTTTAATAGTTTTATTCAATCATAATTCATTAAATTCAAATATAGAAATATAGATGAATCAATTTGTCATAAAATTATAAAATTATCATAAAAATATCATAAAATCATCATAAAATCGTCAAAAAATTTTAAAAAATTAAAATTATCAAAAACTAATTCACTTTAACGATAAAAATGACTATAATAACAACAAAAAAGCCTTTTGAGGAAGTGTTAGGCGCGTTAAAGAATGTGAACAAAATAGGGCTTGTTTCTTGCGGCAGTTGTGCGGCCATGTGTCAAACTGGTGGTACCGAAGGAGCAAAAGAGATGGTTGAAAAATTAGAGCAGGATGGGTTTGAAGTCGTAGTGACAATGGTTCCCGAGGAAGTGTGCGATAATCGGGTGATGATGAAAGATTTTCGAAAAATAGAGGAAGATTTACAAGATATTGATGCAATCTTAACATTAAGTTGCGGTTTAGGGGTTGCGAGTATTTCTCAAGTCCTTTCCAGAAAGCATCCCGATATTCCCGTTTTTATTGCAACAAACACAGAATTTATGGGGGTGACTGAAAGAATCGGCAGATTCTACATGCGCTGTCGAGGATGTGGATCATGTTTATTAAATGAAACTGGTGGAATCTGTCCGATTACTACTTGTGCTAAATCACTAATGAATGGCCCCTGTGGTGGGATGGTACGTGGTAAATGCGAAGTTGGTAATTACGAAAAAGATTGCGGATGGGTACTCATATTCAATCGTTTGAAAGACTTAGGAAGATTAGATTTATTTACTAAACTAAGGGACCCTGTGGATTGGAGTGAATCAGGTCATCAACGAGAAGTAGTTTGGAGGTAGATGGCTATGACCGAGAATAAAGTCTATTCTAAACTAGGAGAATTGATTGCTAAAGGAGAATTTGTATTAACGGGAGAACTTGAACCTGAAAAAACATGCGATCTTACACATACTATTCAAGAAGCAAAAGAGATGGCACCTTATGTTGTTGCTGCAAACGTTACTGATAGCCCTTTAGCGATTGTCACGATTAATTCAATGGCCGCTGCTCATATTATTCAAAGAGAAACAGGATTAGAGTGTGTATGGCAATTAACAGTGAGAGATTGCAATAAAATTGGCATCGCGGGGCAGATAATGGGTGCTCAAGCATTAGGATTACATAATGTTCTCTCTCTTACTGGTGATCATACTGCATTAGGTGATTGCCCAGAATCGAAACCCGTCTTCGATTTAGACTCCGCAACATTAATAAAACTTGTAAGGGAAATGGTCGATACAGGCTCAATAAATGGTCATGAAATCGAGTATCCACCAAAGATTCATGTAGGAGGTGCGGCAAATCCTAATTCAGATCCCACGGAAGCTGAGATCTTAAAAATTGGTAGGAAAGCAGAAGCAGGTGTGGAATTTATACAGACTCAAGTGGTATACGATATAGATATGACAGCTGATTTTTTAAGAGAAATTAGAAAATATAATGTGCCGGTATTTTTAGGAATATTCCCAATGAAGTCGTACGGAATCGCTAAGGGATTCGATATGTTTGTTCCTGGCGTAGATGTACCCAAAGACATTTTGACGCGATGGAAACGGGTTAAAACCGACGTTTCTGATAAAAAAGAACAAAAGGAAACCTATGATCAATTGAATTATGAATTTTTCAAACCCTTTATCTCGGAATTAAAATCAAAAGGCTTATTAGCGGGAGTTCATTGTATGGCAGTTCACTATACTCGCATTTTCCCTAAATTGATTGATGTAATCAAAGGCTAAAAAAATAAAGCAATTTTTTTCTAATGTTAATCAATCTACTTGTACACGATGAATTTTACCATCTTTAATTAAATATTTGTCTTTTATCAAGTATGGATTCTCATTTATAGTTTTATTAACAAGATCGTTTAGCTTTTCAGAAATTTCAATAGTGCGATGTGGTGGTTTTTCACCGATCGCAATTTGAGCTAATTCTAATAGGTGATAAGTCTCGATATTCTTATTCCTAGATGGTTTTGCCAACGCTAAACATCCAGTGCAGCTAACAGCAATTAATTCTGCTTCAACTTCTTCCGCTTCTGAAATTCTCATTTCCGAGACTTCCTTAAAACGTTCATGTTTAGAGTACATGCAAGATGATCCACAACAAAGAGTTTTTTTACGTTTGTGCTTCATTTCTACTAATTCAACCCCTAAGATTTCAAGTAGTTCTCTTGGAGCATCAAAAACTTCGGAATCTAAACTTCTCCAGGCACAAGGATCATGAAAAGTAATTCTTTTTCTTATTTTGTTCGTAAAGGTTAACTCATCATTATGGTATTTTTCAATGAGATACTGACTAAAAGTTTTAACTTTAATTTTCTCCTGAAATTCAGGAATTAAGTTCGAATATACATCTTTCATCATTCTCGTGCATCCAGGGCAAATTATTATGAATTCTGAAACTCCAAACAACTCGAATTCTTCTAAAAGTGCCTTACCTTTTAATATAACCTCTTCTGTGCCAAAATTCTTCACATATCCACCGCAACAGTATTTTAATCCACCGATCTTTGGAAATTCATCTAAAATTTTTGATTTTACCAAGTCAGTATGCCTGTAAGAAAGACTACAACCAAGAAAAAACATTTTTTCACTTTTAGGTGGATGCAGATAATCTTTAAGATTTTTCTGTTTTGTCTCCGACTCGAAACCTAACGAGATTGTAGCTCTGTTTAAGGGAATCTGGTCAGACATCAAATTGAGACCTAGTAATCCTTTTTCCCGTATAGCTTTTATAGTGATTTCCCTTATCAACTCTCTAGGATTTGATTTTGTTGGACAAATAGTATTGCAATATGCGCATTCTAAGCAATCATCTAAAAATTCACTCGCAGTTCTTGTTTCAATCATTTTAATTATTTCTTCCTTAGCTTTCTCTTCAGAAACGTCTAAATAAGGGCATTTTGAAAGACAGCTTCCACATCTTTCACAATTTTCTTCTATAAACATCATAAATAAATATCCCCACTTTTTAATCTAACAATCTTATAATGAAGAAATGTGGAGAAGAAATAAATTATTCTCTTTTTATCCTTTTTCTTTGGAGTTTAAAAATCTCAATTACAAAGTAATATAAAAAGCATTGAATTAAATCATGAATTTTTATAATTTTTTCTATTGTCCTAGGTGTTATACTACATTGTTATTTATTTCTGAGGGGATGATATCCTGTCTCATGTGCCATTTATCAATAAAAAGGATGAAGGATAATGAGATAGAAGATCACGGAAGATTATTAAAAAATAAATTTGTTAATATTACCCCGATTTCTAAGAAGATTAAAAATACTAAAAATCCCTCTTTAAACAAAATATAGCTTATTTCCTTTTTTGAATAAGATCTGAGGGAAGAATAGGGTGAGTAAGAAGCTTTTCAAAATTATCTAGGGAGGGACGTTCACCATATTTCTTTTTTATCATTTTTTCACCAATAAAATAGGTAAAAACATACGTTGACCAGAGAGGGTCTCGAATGAATTTTAATTGTTGTTTTATGTGGTTTTCTGAATGAACATCAAATTTCATCCCATACTTGATTAATTTCTCATCAGACCATTTATCTACATGCGCATGAATAGATACATGAATAGATAAATCATTGAAGTCTTTGGTGAAGTGAGTTCTTCATGATTTATAGTTTCCTGTAATCTTTTTGGACCAAAATATGCATTTACATACCCTTCTATTATTTTATTAATCCTTAGGTATAGGAGTAAATACTTTTTGCCAAAGTCAGATACTTCCATAATGAAATTATATTAGTCTTTGTTTTTTATACTAGTATTCATTGAATATGTTTATTTAAAATTTATACCTTTTACTATTACTTTTTTTTCAGGTTTTCAATTCTAAATTTTTGGTTTATTTTAAAAAGATATCATAATAATAATTGATGTGTTATTCAGCCAAAAAAAGAAGGTATATTTTTCAATAATTTTACTGTGCATTGGGATAGGGATTCTATTGCTAACTATTCTATACTACTTTAGTTGGTCTTTTGTTATTGAATCATACATCGAAATTGATGGGGCTTTAGGAGTTGTTGTAGTTATTTTAAGTAGAATAATTATTGTATCGGGGATGACTTTTTTTATATTTTTACAGTGGTTTAAACAAGAGGATCAATATTTTTCTGATTTACCTTTTTTGTTTGGCTTATTCTTTTTACTGCTTGTATTTGGCAAGGCATTTGATTTATTGATTGATTTTATTTTTTACCAAGTAGATGAAATTGTAGTGATGCTTTTAACTAAAATACGATTTATAATTATGATATTAGACTTTTTACCCATGATTTATCTCAGCATTGGAATGATATTATTTTCCTTTTCTTTGAAAGAGAAATTTAAATCTTTGAGTAATGAGAAATACCTCAATAAGGTCAGAATAAGGGTTATTTTATTAATTATTGTAAGTGAGATAGCCGCGATAATATTTATTAATAATATACAAATTATAAGTTATCTTTATCCGATTATTGTTATACCATCATTAATTACAATAGTTTGGTTATTTAATTTTGCATTTAGAAATAAGCGTCTTTCTAATGTAAATACATCGATTTTATGGAAAGCATTTTCAGCATATTTAATATCTCAGATAATAAGACCCTTAGCTCAGGTTCTCATAGGAGAATCTCCCTTGTTTTTAATATTTGCCGAAACTTTAGATTTGGTTATATTTATTGTTATATTTATTGGTTTTTATAAGAAAGCAAACTACGTTGTGAAATAATTATGGGAGTTTGCGGTATTTGTGATGCTTTCATCGAACAAAAAGAGCTACCCAAGAATTTTCTAATACGGGTTGGTGACTTTATTAACGGAAAATTTCATGCTGATAAATCTTATTTTTTTCATACTAAATGTCTTACTTCTAAATTGAGAAGAGAAACTATGATTGAGAATCTCATTTGATATTTTCTTTTAAATCATGAAAAACAATTTATTGAATTCTTTAATTCCAAAAATTGAGTCTAAATCTGAATCATTTGCTCACAAAGTAATCAAACAGCTGCTTTATAAGAAAATTTTAGAAAATAATTCTGACATCATTGAAGCATCCTTAGAAAAGTATTTTAAATCACGACGTGCAGATGTATATTTCAAATTTAATTCGGGCCAAGAAGTAGTAGTAGAAATTCAAAATTCTCCTATAACCTCAAAAGAAATTACAGCTCGAACTAAAGATTATAACACCAGAGGAATTTACGTACTGTGGATATTATATGGAGACGGAAAATGCGTAGGTTCACCTAAAAATCCAACGCATATTAAAAACTTGAAAATCTCACCCGCTGAAATTCGATTACACCAGTTATATAGAGGTAGAGTTTATTATGTAAACATTAAATATGGAGAAGAAAAAATCATAGCAACATTACCCTTTGGATTGCATTTCACTAATTCTGATTCCATCTCTCCTATTTTATTTAGAAAAGGGTTTGAATCATTCTTTGTTCGAAATGTAAATTTCGCTTATATCCCCAATTGGAATATCCTTTTCACTACATATAATAACTATAAAATTGCGCGTTTTTATGATCAAAATATAAATCGTACAATAATGAAAAAGCTGAGAGATTTTGCTATTCGCAATAATGTAATAAGAAATAAGTCCTATATTAAGTCAAAAAAGACCAGAAAGTTTTTTAAGTTGATTTGTAAAGTGCTAGGAGATGAATATGGGAAAATCTTTATAATTAACACACTGTTACGATTAATAAATAAAAAAAGTTGATTTTGAATGAAGGATATCTAAGAAAATATGAAAGCCGGCTTAAAAGAAAAATGAAATTCAAGATTTTTAAAATAAAATTGTGAAATTAGTTATTAATTTCTTTCTATAAAATCAATAAATACACTGTTACTTTTTGTCCATTTCTAAGAAAAAAAAAAAAAAAATACTTTTATATATAAAAGTAATCTCAAATATTAATAATAATTAAATGAATCTAAAAGAAAAATAACACTAACAGATGAAGAAACTATGTTTACATTTCCAGAAGCAAGGATCTTGGATATAGATCTTACAAAAAAAGTTATAACTAAAAAAAACCTCCCAGGAGAAATATATAAATTATATCCTGGAGGTGCTGCTCTAGGAGTATATTTAATGCTACAGGAGATTAAACCAAAAATCGATCCACTTTCTCCGGAAAATCTGCTTATTTTTTCTGTATCACCTTTAACAGGACTACCTATAAGCGGTTTAAGTCGGTTGTCGGTATCAACTAAAAGCCCTCTAACGAATTGCTGTGGAATTAGTCAGGCAGGTGGTGATTTCCCTGTCTACTTAAAAGCAAATGGTTATGATGCAGTAATTTTTCGAGGAAAAGCAGATAACCCATTATATCTTTATATTGATGGAGAAAAAATTGAATTAAAAGATGCAAAAGACGTTTGGGGTAAAATAACCGGGGAAGCTGAAGAAATTATTAAAAAAGAAATCAACAACAAAAATGTAGAAATTGCTCAAATTGGACCTGCCGGAGAGAAACTTGTTAGATACGCATGTATTATTAATAATAATACAAGGGCTAATGGTAGAAATGGTATGGGTGCAGTAATGGGATCGAAAAATTTAAAGGCCGTTGTAGTTCAAAAGAAAACGACAATTAAGCCTTATGATAAAAAAGGTTTTGATGAATTCATAAAAGCACCTGATATGAAAAATAGATTAAAAGCTTTTACAGATGGTTTTGGAGTAAACGGTACTACTGGTATTGTATTTTCCACCAACAGAACCGGCTTTCTTCCAACAAAAAATTATTCCGAAGGGTATATGGAAGATGCTGGTAATATTGATGGCAGAAAAATGCATGAGACGGGAATTTTGAAGGGCAGGGAAACCTGTTATGCCTGTGGCGTAAGGTGTAAAAGAGTAATTGATATCCCTGGCAAAGTTGATCCTTTGTATGGCGGTCCAGAGTATGAAACACTTGCCGCTTTCGGTTCCTACTGTAAAGTAGCTGATTTAGAGACCATTTGTATTTGTAATCAGTTATGTAATATGTATGGGCTTGATACAATTTCAACAGGCGCAACTATCGCATTTGCAATGGAATGTTATGAAAAAGGGCTTCTTGCTAATAAAGACATAGAAGGGCTAGAACTAAATTTTGGGAATCAAGACATTCTTCCGATCTTAACTGAAAAAATTGGAAAAAGAGAAGGATTTGGAGATTTTCTTGCAAAGGGGAGCAAAAGATGTGCTGAGGAATTAGGTGAAGAGGCAATTCCTTTATTTATGGGAGTGAAAGGACAAGAATTACCTGCCCATATGCCCCAACTAAAACCGGGTTTAGGAGTAATCTATTCTGTAAACCCCTACGGGGCTGACCATGAAACCTGTGAACACGACACCATGATAGCAATTCCCGGTGAACCTTTCAAACCCCGTCTTAACTTGATTGGGGAATATAACCATTATACAGACTCAAAGATTTTAGATGAGAACAAAATTCGTTATATGTTTGATGGACAGTGCTTTTATTCCTTGACCGATACAATGGGTTTGTGTCAATTTGTTTGGGGTATGTCTTGGCAGCTTTACGGACCCGCTGAAGTATTAAAATTAATTAAATTCGGAATTGGATGGGATACAAGCATTAAAGAACTTTTAGAGGTCGGAGAACGCTGTATTAATATGATGAGACACTTCAACGCACAAGAGGGATTCACCAAAGAAGATGATAAATTACCCGAACGTGTTTTTGAACCACTTCCAGAAGGGCCAGGGAAAGGGACCGGCATTAATAAAGAAGAATTTAATAAGGCTCAAGATATGTATTATAAAATAGCCGGGTGGGATGAAAAGACGGGAATTCCTTCTGAACAGACACTAAGAAAATTACAACTGGATTGGTTGCTTGATTAAACAACAAATATGAAAATTCTGCACTCAAAAATTATTTTTTTTTTGTTTTCTTTTCTTCAAAATATATTTGAAAATAATGTATAATCAGTTTAACGTTGAAATAAGTTTGTGTTTAAAGTACTTACTTAAAACCAATCGTAAAATATTTTCAAAACATTCAAGGATTCCATTTCCCAGTTTTGCACTTGTAAGTCTTGAATCTATATTATTAAATTCATTTACTTTAATTTCATCTAAGAATTTATCAGGATTAAATTTATTTTGCAAATCTTGTTTATTAAATGCAATTATTATTGGAATATCTTCAAAGCATTCACTAAAATATGAAATAAGTTCGCTCCATGATAATAAATTTCTATCATAAACTTCTTTCTGAGAATCTAATACGAATATTACACCATCCACAGCTCTTAAAGTAATTAATCTTGTTATTAAATAGAAATCTTGACCGGTTGTTGTAAAGATATGGAGTTTAAGATGCCAATCTTGGTTTTGAAAAGTGACAGTGCCATAATCAAAAAAAAGAGTTCTGTTTACAGTACTTTCGATACTCATTACATCTTCACTTTTACAAAAATAAGAAAATAACGATTTAATTGATGTAGTTTTACCTGATAAAGCCGGTCCAAAATACACGATTTTAATGCTTATTGTTTTGTCACAATGATCAATAATCATAATCAATAATTCAGAATTAGATTTTTAAACCCGTATTTTTAAATGAGTCAGAAGTCTAATACTAATAAAAACTATCTTTCAGTATATCCTACAAATCCAGCAAGTAGGACCAAAACACCACCAATTAAGCTACTATAGACTATCATTATTATACCTATAATTACGAAAATCATCCAATTTAAGGGAATCGGCTTATCTGGGCTAATAACGCTTGCCAATACAATTATAGCTAAAATTAAGGCGATCACGAATGAAGTAACATCTATATTGTCTAAATTTTTTCCTTCTAAACCTACTATAACTTCAATTAGGGCAAAAACTCCACCTAGTGCGGCTAAAAGCCTCATCAATTCTTCATTTCTCAATTTGAATCACTTTTTTCCATTTATTTATCTAATAATTTTTCAACAAATTTTAAAGTCTCTATAAAAAAATATTGTATTTATACCATATTTTTGATAGAAAAATATACTATACTGTACATCAATATATCTTATAAGATTTTAACACCAAATATTTATAAACAATTAACCTACTTTCTATGTGGTTTTATATAGAGGTTAAAGATTAGATAAGGCTCTCTCCTTTATAGAACTAAATTTATTCAATTGAATTATTGTCACTTATAATAAAGTTAGATTAAATCATGGCTGAAAAATCAATTTTTGGATCTGAAAATTTATTCAAAGAGCTTTTTGATAATATGAGCAGTGGCGTTGCGATATATGAAGCATTTAATGATGGGGAGGATTTTATCTTCAAGGAATTTAACAACGCAGGCGAGAAAATAAACAATCTTAAACGAGACGACATAATTGGAAAAAAATTAACTGAAATTTTTCCAGGTGTTAAAGAACTGGGTTTATTTAAAGCACTCCAAAGGGTCTGGAAAACCGGAAATGCTGAAATTCATCCCACAAGTTTGTATAGAGATGAAAGAATTACACTTTGGGTACAAAATTATGTTTTTAAACTCCCATCGGGGAAAATCGTTGCAATATTTGATGATATCACAGCAAATAAAAAAATTGAAAAAGCTTTAGAAACATCAGTAGAGGAATATCGAATTTTAGTTGAGAATGCCCAAAGTGCTATATTCTATCTTGGGTTAGATTATAAAATCTCGAGTTGGAATAAAGCTGCAGAAGAAATATATGGATGGAAGAAGAGTGAAGCGATTGGGAAAATTATCGATGAATTAATTCTTGTAGAGTTTCCATATGATACACGCGAGGATGTAGAAAAAATTTTCTTTGAAAAAGGAGTATGGAAAGGTGAAGCAATTCAACATCACAAAAATGGAACCCCAATTAATGTTTTGTCATCCTCAATTATTATCAAGGATGACGATGGTAATCCAAAGGGGATGGTTACAATTAACCATGATATTACTGAGCTCCATATAGCACAACAAAAACTTTTCGATTCAGAATTAAGATTTAAAAGCATATTTATGGATTCTCCTATTGCTATATCGCTTTATGATTCTAATGGCAAGCTTATTGATGCCAATAAAGCCTGCCTTGATTTGATTAATATATCTGATGTTGATCAGGTAAGGGGATTTGATATTCTTGATGATCCTAATATGCCTAGGGATATTAAGACAAGAATTTTAAAAGGGGAAACTGTCAAATTTGAAGTCCTTTACGATTTTGATAAAGTTGAAGAATCATTGAGAGCTGGTAGAGCTGGTATCTTGTATTTTGATGCGATGATTAGCCCAATTTACTCTGAAGATCGAAAATCTGTTAAATATTATTTAAATCAAGTTAATAATATCACTGAAAGACGACTAGGAGAAAAAAGATTAGAGGAATCTGAAGAACGATTTCGGAAGATTTTCGAAGAGGGACCTTTAGGAATGGCGATTATAAATTTGGATGATTATTCAATATTAAAAGTTAACACCATGTTATGTACCATGTTGGAATATACAGAAAATGAACTCACTGCTCTCAAGATTCAAGATATAACTCACCCTGATGATAATGATAAAGATATGGAGCTTGTGGAACAAATTGTTAGAGGAGATATATCATTCTTCACATTGGAAAAACGCTATTTCAAAAAAAATAATGAAATTTTATGGGGTAATCTTACAAGTTCGATAATTAGAAATAAGGATGGAAACATTCTCTATGGTTTAGGGATGATAGAGGACATTTCCGAGCGAAAAATTGCTGAACAAAAATTAAAAGAATCTGAGCAAAATTTAAAAAAATCACAAAAAGAACTTTTAATTAGAAATCAAATATCTAAGATCTTCCTTACGATTATTGATGATAAAATGTACGCAGAAGTGTTGGATATTATTTTGAAAGCCCTTAAGAGCAAATATGGTGTTTTTGGCTATCTTGATGAAGATGGAAGTAGCGTTTGCCCCTCAATGACTAGAAACATATATGATCAATGTCAGATGGAAGACAAAACGATAATTTTTCCAAGAGAAACTTGGAGTGGAATTTGGGCAACGTCAATTATAGAAAAAAAGACAATAAACTCGAACGGACCATTTAATTTACCTAAAGGTCATATTCAGTTAATTAATGCATTATGTGTTCCAATAATGTTACAGAATGAATGTTTAGGACACATGCTTGTTGGGAATAAGGAAGGAGGATATAACAATGAAGATATAGAACTTCTGGAATCAATAGCAGATTGGACAGCACCTATTTTACACGCAAAATTAAAACGTAAGATTGCTGAAGAAAAGCTAAGAAAATTAAACGAAGAATTAGAGTTGAGAGTCGAGAGAAGAACAAAAGAATTAGAGGAGTCCCAGAGGGATTATCGTAATTTCCTACAAAATTTCGAGGGAATCGCATTTCACGGAGATTTGGATTTCAATTTTAATTTTATTCAAGGATCATTTGAACAAATTACCGGCTATAAGCCTGATGAAATATTATCAGGGGCCATTAAATGGAATCAAATTATGATACCTCAGGATAAAGATAAATTTATAAATATATTAAAACAAATCAGAGAAATCCCAAACACACACTTCCAACACGAATACCAAATTAAATGTAAAGATGATACGATAAAATGGGTTAAAGAAATCGTCCGGAATATATCCAATGAATCAGGTAAACCATTTATGGTACAAGGCGCTATTTACGATATTACTGAACAGAAGAAATTTGACGAAATTTTAAAAGAATCTGAAGAAAAATTCAGAAGTATTACTGAACAATCATTAATGGGAATCATAATCATTCAAAATGGAAAAATAAAATATGTAAATGAAGCTTTTAGTATAATAAATGAATATTCAGTACAAGAAATGTTAGATTGGCCTCAAAATGGATTTATTAAGATCGTTCATCCTGATGATGTAGAATTTGTGATCGAGCAAGCTAAAAAGAATCAATCTGGGTCAAAAGATGTTGTCATAAATTATCAGACTAGAATCATTTCAAAGACTGGTAAAATAAGGTGGCTTGAGAACTTTTCAAAAACTATTATTTATCATGGAGGATTTGCAGATTTTATAACAGTTATTGACATTACAGAGAGTAAGCTTGCAGAACAAAAATTAACGGAATCTGAAGAAAAATTTCGGAAAGCTTATTATCAAGCTAATCTTTATCGCGATGTATTTGCTCATGATCTGAATAATATCCTTCAAAATATTAATTCCTCGGCAGAGCTCAGTTCTCTCTATTTACACAGCCCTGAGAAACTACATACGGTAAAAGAATTAAATGAGATCACAAATGAACAGGTTAAAAGGGGACAGAAATTAATAAACAACGTTCGAAAGATAACCGAAATTGACGAATCTGAAATTCAATTAGATAAAGTTAAAATCGGAAGACATTTAGAAAAAGCAATTGAGATTCTTAAAACGAGTTACCAAACGAGAGAAATAAATGTACAAGTTAATGATAATGCTAAAAAAAAAAATGTAAGAGCCAATAGTCTTTTATTAGATGTTTTTGAAAATTTACTCATGAATGCTGTAGTACATAATGAAAATCCCAAAATTGAGATCTTCATTGATATAACAATGGAGGATATAGAAAATAAAAAATTTATCAAGATGGAATTCAAAGACAATGGCATAGGTATCTCGGATTATCGCAAGAAAAGTATTTTTGAAAAAGGAATTAGAAAAGATAAGAGAAGTAAGGGAATGGGCCTTGGATTATCCCTTGTAAAAAAAATCATTGATAGCTATAACGGTAAAATTTGGGTCGAGAATAACGTTAAGGGAGATTCCTCCAAGGGAAGCAATTTTATTGTATTGATACCAACAGCATAGCGTATGTTAATTTACTTAATAATTTTTAAATTTTCTTCTATTATATTCATAATAACATGTAATAAATAGTATTATAAATTCATAGCAGGTGTTTTTTTTATTTTCTTATTTTTTGATGCATTAATATTATAAATAACTAGTTCTATTATTCTAATTACATAATTTAAAATAATTACTGATTACAGAGATGATAAATAGAATGGAAAGAGAATTAGAAAAAGATTTGACTGCAATTCTAAAGAAAGAAAAATTTCAAGGAAATATGATTAGCTACATGTCAAATGTAGGGAAACTATTACTTTTTGTGCTTCCTATAGCACTCGTAGCAATAACAATTCTTACATTATTCAATGCTCTTGATATTACTTTGATTACAATTTTTTATGTCATTCTAATAATTTACTTATTCAATTCAATAATGCTCTTCTTAGGTGCTAATTCGACTGAATCATCACTGAAAATGCGCTTAAATTTTGAAAGAAAAAGAGGTAGGCCGATTGATAGCCTTGACGGATTTGATTTATTGGCGAACAATGTAAAGAGAGTTACAAACTTATTGAAAATTATTTCTTTGATTTGTCTTGTTGCTTTAGTACTATTCCTCGTAATGCTTTTATTTGGGGAAGGAGATATGGGAACTAATTTAGGATTCGCGGCAGCTGGATTTTCATTAGTAGGTTTAGGTTTAGCGTTATTAATTCGAAGTTTAAATCTTAACATTCATGATGTTAATGGACTCCAAGACTTTTACAAACCTACAACCCACCAAATATTCTTAGATAATTTCTTTGCAGAAATATTGTCAAACCATCTAGATCCAGTTACTTTCCTCAAATGGGATGAATACTTAACAGAAATAAACAAAATATTAACTCCAAGTTTTGTACAAAAAATAAAAGAAGATGAACCTGATGAACTACCCATTACATTTGCAGTAGAAAAGATTCTATTTCTCTATTATTTGAAGTTCCAAGAAGTTTTAACGGAGGAACAGTTTATTCAAGAATTAAAAGAAGTAATTAATGTGGATTCAGATACTTTTAATATTGAAAAAGGCATGTTATTAGAAAACCTATGGCACTTTTCCCAAAAGGACATTTACAAAATTTTTGATTATATTAAAAAATTCAACCCCGGTTTTTTTAACATTATCGATAGACTCCAATTAGAGCTTGCGGATAATATTGAACGTCTATCTAAAGACCCAATATATATGGACTCCACTGCTCAAGAGGTTGTATTTCTGAATTCAGAATTGAACATTTTTTGTTTCTTATACAACAATTCTCCAGAGGCTAAAAAATATATTATAAAGGTAAATGCCCCTGGATTTGAACCAAGTAAATTGAAGTTAGAAATAGAAGTAGAAGGGAGGGGAAGTTTTTTATTACCTGATAAGCCTATTCCATTAATCTCGTCTGAAGGGAGAGACATCGCGGGAGTTTTATCAAATATGCTAGAGAATGGAGATACTATATGGTTAACTTTAGAACCGAGAGCAACAGGGGAACAAAGTATCCAGATATTCTTACTCTCAGAAGAAGGAACGATCATTGAGGGAAAGACGCGATCAGTGAAAGTGTCGAAGGATATCAAAACTTACCTTAAAAAGGTTGGTTCGATCGGCTCTCTACTTGGTGGTTTAGCTGTACCCTTAGCCAAAATATTGCCTTCTATGCTATAACCATATAATAAATAATTTATTTTCTTTATTTAAACCACAAATTAAATCTATTGGTAAAAGATGATAAATTTTTTTTTAAAATCTTATTAATAAGTGAAGCGATTTTCTGCTATTATCTTTTAGAAAAAATTTAAATTAGAAATCTGAAATTATTATACTGGATAAACAGCATTATTTTTGAATCTCCTACACTTTTAAAGTAAGGAGGAAATTAGGAAATAGTTTTATAAGAAAATTGTGAACGTATGTGAATCGAGCAGAAAAAGAAATTGATGAATCTGAAAAAATTTTTCGGGATATTGAGTATGAACTAAAGTTAAAAAATGAAATATCTCATATCTTCCTAACGAGTTCAGATGACAAATTATATGGAGAGGTTTTATCAGTTTTATTAAAAGCGTTGCAAAGTAAGTTTGGTACATTCGGGTATTTTGATGAGCAAGAAAACCTTGTCCAACCTTCTTTAACGAGAGAGATATGGGATCAATGTGAAATGGATCAAAAAGATATCATTTTTCCAAAAAATGTTTGGTTTAAAGGAATATGGGGTCGTGTCGTTAGAGAAAATAAATCAATTTTAGTGAATAACCAATTTAAAGTTCCTGAAGGACATGTTCAAGTTGAGAATTTTTTAGGGAGCCCTATTAGTTTTCATAATAATGTTATTGGGGTTGTCTCTCTAGCAAATAAAAATGCAGATTACACTACTAATGATATAACAATGTTAGAATCAATGGTAGAATACATATCACCAATCCTCTATGCAAGGAGAGAAAGAGATAAACTAGAAAAAAAACAAAAAGAATCAAAGAAGCAGTTAAAAATTGCATTTGACCAGGTAAGCTTGTTCAAAGATTTTTTAACCCATGATATCAATAATATTTTTAACAATATTAGGAGCTCCGTCGAGTTGTGTAAAATATTTTCAAGTGGATTTAAAGATATAGACAATATTAGTGAACAATATAATATAATGAATGGACAAATTAATCGTGGCGTGAAACTAATATCAAATGCTCGAAAGCTTTCACAATCCGACGAATTGCTCAAACAGAAGAAATCTATAAATTTATGTACCTATCTAAAAGAAGCTATTGATTTTGTTCAAAAAAGTTTTCAAGACAGAGAATTAAATATAACTGTAAATTCAAGAGGGGAAAAGACATTCGTATATGCGAATGAATTTTTGTTAGATGTATTCGAAAATCTCTTGATAAATGGAATTCTTCATAATATGAATTCTATTATTGATATCTTCGTGAATATAACTGAAGTGTTTGAAGATTCACAGATTTACATAAAAATTGAATTTAAAGATAACGGGATTGGCATATCTGATAAAAGAAAAGGATGGATTTTTAAACCGGACTCCATGGAAAGTAAAAAAGGAAAAGGAATGGGATTTGGGTTATCTTTGGTAAAGAAAATCCTAGAATTCTACAATGGTAAAATATGGGTTGAGGATAGAATAAAAGGAGATAATTCTCAAGGTTCTAATTTTGTGTTGATAATCCCCATCGAAGATGAAAAATAACACAGTGTTCACATGTTTTTAAAAACAAAAAATTTGAAATCAACTAATTTTATTCAGCCTTATTTATGAATCTAGTAGGGAAGCAAACAACATAGATTTAAATATACAAAATCAACTAGGTATATATTTTAGGAAATTAAAGGAACCTCTAGTAAGCCTTTAAAATTAACAAATCAAAGATAAACAATAATTTAGATAACACCTAACACCGTGAGCTGAATTTGACAAAAAAATCTCTAATTGAACAGACATTAAAAGAACCCGAAGAAAAATATCGCAAATTGTTCCAACAATATAAAATGTTAGTTGACTCTACTACAGATAGTGTTTATGTCTTAAATAGAGATTGGAATTATATTTTAGTAAATGAAGCAGCAGCAAAATTACTAAAATTAACCGTTGATGAGATATTGAATAAAAATTTAATTGATTTGCTCCCCGGTATTGAGGAAACTCCCTTCTTTAAAGTCTATGACTCTGTTATGGAAACAAAAAAAATGGATAGAATTTTTAACGAATTTACCTTTCCCGATGGACGATATGGGGTTTACGAGGTAAGTGTGTATCCGATAACTGAAGGAATTTTATGTATTGCTAGGGATATTACTGAAGAAAAAGAAATTGAAGGAAAATTAAAAAAATCTGAAGAAAAATACCGAAATTTGTCAAATCAATATGAAATGTTATTAGAATCTATTACAGATAGTATTTTCGCGTTAAATAGTGATTGGGAATATATTCTCGTAAATAAAAGTGCTGAAAATATTAATAACTTATCTCGCGATAAGATAATAGGAAATAAGATGCAGGATTTGTTTCCAGGTATTGAGGATACCCCCTTCTTCAAGATTTATGAATCCGTGATGAATAATAGAAATGAAGAACGCATTATTGAGTCTTTTACACATCCTGATGGCAAAACAAGATTTTACGATCTGAGTGTGTACCCTATTCACCAAGGAATTCTTTGCATAAGTAAAGATGTGACTGAAGAGAGAGAAATCCAACAAGAATTAGAAGAATCTGAAGAAAAATATAGGAAATCTTTCTATCGAGCAAATCTGTATAAAAACATTTTTGCGCATGACATTAACAATATTCTTCAAAATATTTATTCATCTGTCGAACTTAGCAGCCTCTATATTAATAATCCCGAAAAATTGCATACTATCAAGGAACTATATGATATAATAAATGAACAGGTAAACAGAGGAAAAAAATTAATAAATAACGTGAGTAAAATAACAGAAATTGATGAAACTGAGACAATTTTAGAAAAAACTGAAGTTCATCTAATCTTGAATAGAGCGGTTGAATATTTAAAGAATAGCTTTCAAACCAGAAATATTGAAGTTCAGATCACCAGCTCAACTAAAAAAATTTATGTTATGGTGAACAAACTTCTGTTAGATGTTTTTGAAAATATACTAATTAACGCTGTAAGGCATAACAATAACACAAATATTAATATTATTATAACCATATCCCGAATCGATATAGATAGTAAGAATTCTGTTCAAATAGAATTCAAAGATAATGGGATAGGAATTTCTGCTTTTCGTAAAAAAGGAATTTTTCAGAAAGGTACTCGAAAAAACCAAAAAAGTAAAGGCATGGGTCTAGGTTTATCACTTGTTAAGAAAATAATCGACAGCTATCATGGTGAGATCCGGGTTGAAGATAGGATTAAAGGAGATTATAAACAAGGTAGTAATTTTATTCTTTTAATTCCAGAAGCCCTTTAGCTTTTTTTTCTTATCAACCCAACTAATTCCTTATTTTTCTCAAATTCTATTTTATTATTATAAAATTTAAATAAAATATAATCAACTTAGAAAATATGGAAAAATACGATTTAGTTATTATTGGGAGTGGAGCGGGACTCAGTTTAATGAATGCTGGGCTTCAAAGGGGTATGAAAGTAGCCTTGGTAGAGGAGACTAAAATCGGAGGTACGTGCTTAACACGCGGTTGTATTCCATCCAAAATTTTGGTCCACCCAGCAGATTTAATACGCGAAGCAGAACATGCAAAAAAAGTAGGATTACAATTTAAACTTGAAAAAATCGATTGGAGCTCGATTGCTAAGCGCATGTGGGAACAAATTGATGAAGGTAAACAAATGGAAAAGGGTATTTCCAATATTCCA